>NPIF01001270.1_pt1 | contig 61531 bp, 49 predicted proteins | sample 8637461 | NCBI WGS metagenome assembly NPIF01 (sample SAMN07420641, study PRJNA396082) | bioreactor metagenome | isolation source: sample BR12 brine-fed electro-methanogenic bioreactor BR | place: Japan: Kochi | collected 2016-12-09 | reverse complement strand
AACATAATATCATAACAGTTAATAAAAGTCAACTACGTACAACTAAGGACAATATTTAAATAAAAAAAATAATTATCAAAAAGATAATTACATTCTAGTTAAGTATTTATTTACTATTTTACCATCTGAAGGTGCAAAACCCCGGAATGGAAAGAAATCCACAAGAAAACAAAATAAAAAAAATTTTTGAAAACCACTAGACAAAAAATACAATTTTTGGCATATTAAATCGAGTTGAGAGATAAAACAATTTTGCGAAAGTAGCTCAGTGGTAGAGCTCCACCTTGCCAAGGTGGATGTCGCGGGTTCAAGTCCCGTCTTTCGCTCTTAAGCAATCCGAATCGGATTGCTTTTTTATTTTTTCCCTTGAACCTATTTTGTGTTATTAAATCCATCAATTTCATCTAATAAAATATTCATTATTGTTATATAATCAACTTCATCGTCTACTATTTTATCTATATCAAATACTTTTTACTCAACAAACTTTTCCATAACAAGGTTATGAAGATAATCCATTATAACTATTTTTTAAAATTTACACAAAAAAACCTGATATTTTCTGAGATGTTCTTTTTAAATAATTCTTTCCCTCTCTCGATATTGCTTAGGTGTTACATCATATTTTTCTCTAAATTTTTTTGAGAAATAACTTGGTTCACTAAACCCACAATCAAAAGCAATATCAATAACTTTATTTGAATTAGAAATCAATAATTCAGCTGCTCTTTGAAGTCTTAAATTAATAACATATTGCATAGGTGTTTCATTAATTGTTGTTTTAAAACATCTAAGGGCTTCACTTTCACTAATGTTTGCAATACTAGCAATAGAATATAAATCAAGATTTTCACTTAAATGCTCATTAATATAATTAATCATAAGTTTTAATCTATTAGTATTTCTAATTTCTTTTTCACTTAATTCAATATTTTTATTAATCATGTTTTGATAGAGAGAAAAAATAATTTTTGAGAGGATATACCTAATTTCAAATTCATAACCATCTTTTGCGTCTAAACAAAGATTATAACCTTCTAATATTTTATTTAAAATATCAGATTGCCATAAAATATCATGTTTTAGAATCAAATATGGTATTTCAGTAGATTTTAAAACTGTTGATAAATATGTTTTATAATAAATACTATCAACATTACCCCCAATTAAACGAGGATGAAATACTATTGCTTTTAATCTACCTTCTTCATTATTAACATTAGTTACTTCATGAAGAACACCTTGATTAATAAACAATCCTTCACCTTTCTTTAAAACAAACTGTTGAGCTCCTACTTTAATAAATAATTTATTTGTTGTTACAACAATAAACTCTAAATCTTCATGCCAATGCCAAGGAACTTCTTCCTTTAGTAAATCATCATGGTAAATTTCCAATGGGAATTCTATACTTCCATGAATGTTTAACTCTTTATTAATATTATTTAAATGAACAATACATTTTTTTTCTTTCATAAACACCATCTTTGAAGATTTTATCATATAAATTAACTATTATATAATAGAAATTTAATTTATTTGGAGATATTATCCCATTATATTACTAAACGGAGTGTATTTATGTTTTCAGTCCTATTACCAATTATATATCTATCATTTATTAGTCTAGGGTTACCTGATGGACTATTAGGTGCAGCATGGCCAACATTATATACTCATTTTGATGTCCCAATTTCCTTTGCTGGAATTCTTCAATTATTAATAGCTGGAAGTACTGTAATTTCAAGTTTACAAAGTGATAGACTCACTAAAAAATTTGGACCTGGACTAGTTACAGCTTTTAGTGTATTAACCACTGCAATAGCTCTATTAGGATTTTCATTAAGTAATTCATTTATACTACTTGCTCTTTGGGCCATTCCATATGGTCTTGGAGCAGGAAGTGTAGATGCTGCATTAAACAATTATGTATCACTTCATTATAAAAGTAGACATATGAGCTGGCTTCACTGTATGTGGGGATTAGGTGCAACAGTTGGTCCATTATTTATGAGTTATGCTTTAACTCATTTAGGTAGTTGGCAATCAGGTTATAGAGGTGTTTTCTATATCCAAGTAGTATTAACAATAATATTATTTATTTCCTTACCTCTTTGGAAAAAAACCCCGATTATTATAGAAGAAGAAAATAATTCAAATAAAGAAGTAAAACCACTTTCATTAAAAGAAGTTCTTAAAATTGAAGGTGTTAAGCAAATGCTAATAGTATTCTTTTGTTACTGTTCTATTGAGCAAACAACAGGACTATGGGCCGCAACTTATCTTGTGGTAAATAGAGGAATAAGTACAGAAAACGCTGCTAGTTTTGCAGGTATGTTCTTCTTAGGTATTACAATAGGAAGAGCTGTTAGTGGATTCTTAACCTTCAAATTAAATAATAAACAAATGAACTATTTAGGCTTTTCTATAATAGCTCTTGGAATAATAATGTTATTATTACCAATAAATTCTATAGCTTTTATTTCTTTAATAATCATTGGTCTTGGATGTGCCCCAATATATCCTAGTTTAATACACTCAACACCTACTCTATTCGGTAAAGACAAATCACAAGCTATTATAGGAGTTCAAATGGCAAGTGCATATATCGGATCTTCCCTTATGCCTCCATTCTTTGGATTTTTATCATCACTTATTAATATTTCTATATTACCAATCTATTTAACAATAATATTATTATTAATGATCACAATGTATAAATCCTTACTCAACAAGACTTCCAATTAATAAATTTCAAAAATAATTATAAATAACCTTTAATAACAAATTGTTATTAAGGGTTAATTATTTATATATTTTCTTATTATAATATTTTGATTATCTTTAATTTATAATATATTTAGGAGAAAAAAATGTATAATGAAGATTCAACAATAATTCAATTTGAAAATGTAGATAAATTTTATTCTTTAGGAAAAACTAAAGTTCATGCAGTAAAAGATGTTTCTTTTACATTAACAAAAGGAGACTTTGTTTCTTTTTCAGGTCCATCTGGTAGTGGTAAAAGTACAATACTTAATATGATTGGTTGTATTGATACAGCAGATAACGGTGATGTTATTATTGATGGACAAAAAACAACAGGGTTAAGTGAAAATGAGATTACAAAATTAAGACACAAAACTCTAGGTTTTATTTTCCAATCATTCAACTTGATTCCAGTTTTAAATATTTATGAAAATATTGAATTCCCTCTTCTTTTTGGAAAACAAACAGAAAAAGAAAAAGAAGAAAACAAAGAATGGATTAATTACTTAATAAAAACAGTTGGACTTGAAGAATGGAAAGATCACAAACCAAGTGAATTATCCGGTGGGCAAAGACAAAGAGTTGCAGTTGCTAGAGCTCTAGTTACAAAACCTTCAGTTGTTTTAGCTGATGAACCTACAGCTAACTTAGACTCAGTAAGTAGTGATAACATTATCCACTTAATGAAAAAAATGAATAAAAACTTAGGTACAACATTTGTATTCTCCACGCACGATCCTGCAATTGTAGAAATTGCTGACCATGTAATAACTTTGAAAGATGGTGAAATCGTAGCAAATAAAAGAAATCAATAGGAGAAATTATGAATTTTTCAACAGCAAAAATTGCTTATAGAAATCTTAAATTACATAAATCCAAAACTTTAATTATAGGAATGTTAGTAACAATTAGTGTAGCTATTTTAATAATTGGTACTAGTATTCTAAATACAGTTGAAAGTGGAATTGAAGATAATTATGTAAACAAATATACAGGTAGTATTTTCGTAGCACCAAGCGTAAATGAAAGTCCTTCATTAATAATGCCAGCTATGGATACAGATGGAGCTGATGCAGTTATTACTAATTACAGTGAAATTGAAGAAGCAGTTTTACAAGTAAATGGTGTAATTGATACAACTGGTCAAATTAATGCAGCTAGTTTAATCCAAATTGGAGAAAATGGAACAAGCGTCGGTATTTTAAGAGGCGTAAACCCAAATGATTATGAAACGATGTTCCCTCAAGGGGTAAACATGGTCGAAGGTGAATTCTTAAGGGATGGTGAAGAAGGTATAATATTATCCCAATTTAGTTTTGATATGTTACAAGATTCAACAGAGCTTGATCTTAAAATAGGTGATAAAGTTCTGCTTACAATGATGAATAACAATTCCGGAACTAAAATTAGAGAGGTAGAAATTAAAGGTATCCACCAATACGATGATGATTCAATGGATGTATCTATGATATGTTTTGTAGATTTAGAAAACATTAGAGCTCTAAATGGTATGGTTTTAAATACTGAACAAGACTTAAACTTAAATGAAAGTGAAAAATCAAGTTTAGGTACATTTAGTGAAGATGATTTATTCGGTAGTTCATCAGATAGTTTATTCAGTAGTGATGATTCATTATTTGCAACATCAGATGATAGTCTATTTGTATCAACAGATACACTTGAAGAAACAAATATAAATGATATTTATAATGTATTAGGAGATACTTCTCTTAGAGATGAATTAAATACAATTAACACAGATGCTTATAGTTATATGCTTATTCAAATAGAAGAAGGTGTTAATTCAAAAGTAGTTATTGAAGATTTAAATCAAATGTTTGCTGATAATGAATGGAATTTAACAGCATATGACTGGACAGTGGGTGCAGGAATGTCTGCTCAATTAGCAGATGTAATCTCAATAGTATTCTATACAATCTTAATTATTATTGCGATTGTTGTAATTATCGTAATTATGAATACCTTAGTAGTATCTATATCAGAGAGAACAAATGAGATTGGAACTATGAGAGCTCTTGGGGCTAAAAGAAGTTATATTAGAAATATGATAAGTCTTGAGACAATATTAATTACAATAATCTTTGGTATTTTAGGAATCATAATTGGTGTTGCAACACTTGCAATAGCTGCGCAAGTTGGTATACAAGCAACTGGTACTTTCACAAAAATTATCTTAGGAGGAGATATATTCATCCCTCAAATAAGTGGCATTGGAATTGTAATTTCCATTATCGCAATATCAGTTATATCAGTTTTTGCAAGTCTATACCCTGTTCAAGTCGCATTAAGAATTTCACCTCGTGAAGCAATGAGCAAATAGGAGTAAGTATGAATTATTACAAAATTGCAAATAGAAATGTAAAAAGACAAAAAAAACAAAGTAATATGCTTACCTTTGCTATTGCTTTTGGAACAATGATTATTATATTAGTCCAGAGCTTAACATCAGGTTTAATGATCAATATAGAAAACGGAATTACATCTTCCCTTGGTGGACATATATATATCAGTGGTGAAGAACAATTAGAAAGTGGTAAAATAGTAGATAAGATAACTGATACAGATATTCTTGAAACTGCTATTAATAGTGTAGATGAAACTTTAATCTCTAATTATCAAAAAAGAACAAATTCTTATGGAACTATAATTTTCCATAGTTCAACATCTTCAGGAAGTCTTGTCGGAGTTGATTGGAACAAAGAAAAAAATTTAGTAAATGATTTAAAATTAATCGAAGGATCTCTTGATAAAATTAATGAAGAAAACAGTATTGTATTAAGTCAAGAAGCCTTTGAAGACCTTGGTTTAAAAATTGGAGATGAAATTATTTATAGTTTTCAAACTGTTTCAGGACAAGAAAATGTTGCTTACTTTGATGTAATTGCTGTTGCAGAAAGCAATTCGTTAATTGGATTATCTTCAAACTATGTTAGCATTTCAGATTTAAATAAAGCAGTAGGTTTACAAGAAGATGAATATCAAAGTATCACTTTAGAATTAGCAGATGCCAATAGCGTTAATCTAGTTCAAAAAACTATAGAAGATTCAATTGTTGATTTAGGAGGAGTCCTCCCAGAAGAAGATGAAGAAAGTGGCGATTTAGCAACTATGAGAATGAGCATGTTCAGTGCTGATATAGAAGAAGACTGGGAAGGAACAAGATTTGATATTTCAAATATCAATGATTACACAACAGCTGTACTTCAAATCATCAATATCATAAACGTAATTGCATATGTAATATTCTTCATCATGTTAATTATTACAATGATTGGACTCATCAATACCTTCAGACTAATTATGAATGAAAGAGTATTAGAAATTGGAACTATGAGAGCAATGGGTATGCAAAAGAAAAGTGTAAAAAGATTATTTAACTTAGAAGGTATTTTAATTGCACTTAAAGGAGTACCTTATGGTATTATTGCAGCATTTGTTATAGCAACTATTGTAAGTTTTATTCCAATTAATCCTGAACAAAGTGCAATGTCATTATTACTAAAAAATAATCATGTTTACTTCCCAATTAATATTGGTTTCATATTATTCGTAGCAATATTAGTATTATTAATTAGTCTATTTGCAGTATCTAGACCAGTTAAAACAGCATTAAAGAAATCAGTAGCAGAAGAGTTACGTTAGGAGAATATAAAAAATGAAAAAAACAATTACAACATTATTAATAGCAGCATTAGCACTAACTTCAGCTTTTGCAATTACAGTAGAAGAAGGAAATGAAATACTTCAAACAATAGATACACAATCAACCTTTGAAGGTACAGATTTTAGCTCAACTATGACAATGATTAGTGAAGACCCTGAAGATGGTATTGAAAAAAATGTAGTACTACAATTTAGAGATGATGATGATGATAAATTCTTGTTATTAATTAAAGAACCTACAATAAATAAAGGTCAAGGCTATTTATTAATCGATGACAACCTATGGTTCTACGATCCAAGTAGTAGGAAATTCTCTCATACATCTATGAAAGAACAATTCAATGATTCTGATGCAAACAACTCTGACTTTAGAGCATCAAGCTTATCAGAAGATTATGTAGTGGTAGCTGCAGAAGAAGGCAAACTTGGTAGCTATAATGTAAACATTTTACAACTTGAAGCAGTAAATGAAGAAGTAACCTATCCATATCAAACACTTTATGTTGAAAGTAATGCTAACGTTCTATTAAAAAGTGAAGAATATAGTAAATCAAATACACTTCTAAGAAGCAGCTATTACACAAAATATCAAGTTGTAAATGGTCAATACGTTTCTACTTACATGATTTTCCAAGATGAATTAATCGAAGGTAAAAAAACAACTATTCAATTAAGTAATATTTCAACACAAGATATCCCAGATACAGTATTCACAAAATCTTATATCGAAAGAGTAAATAACTAAGGACAGAATTATGAAAAAACTTTTAAGCATATTATTTATAACAACAATGATCACAACAGTAGCTTTTGCTACAGATAACCTAGACAACTTATTTGATGATAGCTCTCTATTTGGAGATACATTATCAAATGAAACTAATGATGATTTATTTGGAGGTGATAATCTATTTAGTGGAAACGATTTGTTCTCAACAGATAGCTCAACAGATACTTTAGAAACATCATTATTTGAAGACTTACTAACAAGTGAAACAGAAATTTCAGGATCATATTCATTTAAATTCAATACAGGAATAACTTTTGATTTAGACAACTCTCAAGACCCTCATAATTTCTATTCAACTTCAGATATTTCATCAAATATACAGTTAAGTGCTAGACCATCAACTGATACGAGGTTCTATACAGATATGACCATCTCATACCCTTTTGAAAATGAAGAAACAACAACTTATCTTATCGAAGTTGCAGATGAAGATTCAAATGAAATATCTACGGGTACTATTGGTATTGTTGATACAAAAAATAATATCAATATCGATGAATTATTCTATGATTTTGTAATTGATGATTATTTCATTAGAGTCGGTAAACAAACTCTTAATATGGGTGTTGGTTATTTTTACAGTCCTGCTAACTTATTGAATATATCATCAATTAATCCACTTGATCCAGAAGCTGATCAAGAAGGACCTGTGGCCGTAAAGGTAAACAAACCAATTGAAAATGATAACCTATATGCGTATGTATTATTACCTAATGAATTAAACTATACACCAGCAGATATTAGTGTTGCTGTCAGATATGAGACCCTTATTGGTGATGCAGAATACTCATTGAGTGGATATTACGCACCAAATATGGATAATGATCCTACAAAACTTGCTCTAACCGTATCTACTCCTATATATACAGATATAGATTTAGTAGCCGAAGCGGTTGAATCATATAATGGAACAGATTTCAACTTTGAAGGTACAGTCGGACTTTCTGTTATGAAAGACTTAGCATCACTAAGTGATACTTCTATTACTTTTATTGGCCAATACTATTATAACCAAGATGGAGGTATGCTTGATACTACTCATCAATTAGGAGCTATGCTATCCTTAAGCACTTCATCAGATATAAGCTTCTCTCTTTCTTCAATAAATTCTTTGGATAAATCAACAGGTTTTCTAACAAGTAATTTATGTTATGATGTTAGTGATGATTTTGCAATTGATTTTGGTGCTTCATATATTTATGGGATACAAAATACAATACAACCTTATGTAGGATTTACATTAGGACAAGGAGACTTTTAATGCAAGCAAAGGTGTTAATTATAGAAGACGAAGTAGAACTTTCTGCACTTGAATCTTTATATTTAAAGAAAGAAGGAATAGAGACAACATGTGTTGAAAGTGCTGAAGAAGGTTTAGTTCTTTTAAAACATAATAATTACGATTTAGTACTTCTAGACATTAACCTACCTGGCATTGATGGCTTTGAATTTTTGACAAAAATAAGAAGAGACAATCAAATTCCAGTTATTATAGTCTCGGCTAGAGAAGCTGATGAAGATATAATTATGGGACTTGGAATTGGAGCAGATGAGTTTGTAATTAAACCTTTTGCTCCAAAGGTCTTAGTTGCAAGAGTGAGAGCAATATTAAGACGTCAAAAACAAGATAACAATAATAAACAAACTAATTCAATTTTCTTTGATGAATTTGAAATTATTGAAGAAAATTATTGCTTAAAACAATTTGACAAAGTTATCCCTCTCCCCACTAGAGAATTTGAGATATTAACTTTTCTAGCTAAAAATGCAGGAAAAGTTTATTCAAACCAAGAATTATATGAAAATATTTGGATGCAAGAATTTGGTGATATCACAGCTGTTACTGTATACATTCAAAGAATTAGAAAAAGAATTGAAAAAGATTATAGTAATCCTCAATATATCAAAACAATTAGATCAAAAGGTTATTATTTTAATAAGGAAAAAATAAATGAAAAATAAGAAAAAAGGATCAAATAGTTTCTTTTATTTATTGATAACACCTTTGCTTTTAGCTTTTATTGTATTAGTCTTATTACCAATATTAACCTATTCTAATGATATCTTCTCTACGAATAAAAATACAAGTATTCCCAATTTTATGCACAATAAAATTTTTAATTACATTGAAGATTTAGACAATATAGAAAGCATTGAGGTATTAATTTCACAACTCGATAAATTTGAAACTGATTTAAACATTAATATAATTAAAGATAATCAATTAGTTTATAGCTTAGTCGAAATAGAAGGATTTCCTACAAATACATTGAGACAAACTTTAAAGATAAATAATGTTGAGGGTTATGAGCTATTTGTATCAACTCCAATCATGACTGAAAAAATTCTTATTATAGGATTACTAATAAGATATATTTTGTTAGCTATCTGTATAGTATCTTTTATCGCAATAAATAGACTTAGAAGACATATTGTAAATTTAAAAAAAGCTACTGATAATATCGCATCAGGAGATTATGAAACCCCTATAAATAAAAATAAAAAAGACAGTTTCGAATTCCTTGATGATTCGCTTGAAAATATGAGAAAGCAAATAAAGGAAGATCATCAACAAATATCTCGTTTTTTTGCAGGAGTATCTCATGATTTAAAAACTCCTCTTGCATCAATTATGGGTTATACTCAAGCATTAAAAGATGGACTTGCTGAAACAAAAGAAGAAGAAGATAAATACTTAGACATTATATACAATAAAAGCTTCTTACTAGAAGAAAGAATTACTTCTTTGATGAATTATATAAAAATAAGTGATCATGGATTTACAACTAACCTCGAAGAACATGAACTTTACTCTTATCTAGAGAATGTCTCAAAGCAAATAGAAAATGAGTTGAGCTTAAAGAGTATAGATTTTAAATGGTATTTAAAAATAAATAAAAAATATAAAACTAAATTTGATAAAACCTTAATTGATAGAATATTTGAAAACTTAATTGAAAACGCAACAAAATATGGAGATACAAATAAACCTATTATATTTGAAGCTATTCAAAACTATGATGGAATATTTTTAACTGTATCAAATTACAATAAAAATAATATTACAAAAGAAACAATCGAAAATTTATTTGAACCATTTTATAGAGGAGATAATAGTAGAAAAGGCAATGGATTCGGACTCGGCTTAGCTACAGTAAAATCAATTATTGCAAGTCATGAGTGGAAAATTAAATCAGAATTAAATGAAAAAGATAATACCATTTTATTTACAATAAATATTCCAAATTATTAATTTAAATCTTCCTTTTTTTTATCAATAGGACAAATAATTGATTTCAGTATAGGAAAAGCAAATAAAGTAATTAATGCAGAAATAAAAAATACCAAAGCATAACCCCAAAAAGCAATTAGTGAGCCCAAAATTAATGGGAATATTACAATAGCAATATTCAAGGTACCAGCAAGAGCTGAATATATAACTCTATTTTCTGAATTTGTAAGTTCTATAAGTGCTGCATCTTCACTAACAGCTCTTGCCCCCAAAGCAAAACCAATTATTAAAAATAGACCTAAATATCCATAAACAAAACTTCTATTTACAAAAAAGATTGCTAATAATGATAGAATTATATGCAAATAAATTCTTAATCTTAAAATTCCTTTAAACCCTTTTTTTCTAATTATTCTTGGGAATATTAATGATGCTATAAACATACCAATAATTTGAATAATCAATACATAACCTAAAAGAGTACTATTTATCTCAAACGAATTCTTAGCATAAGCAATATAGAAAGGAATTAAAGCTAATGATGCTCCCATGATATTTGAATATATAAGGAATCTAAAAAAGTTATTATCTTTTTTATATAACAAAGGGATGTCCTTTAAAATATTAAGAATAGATACATTATTAACATTTTCGGTTGGTGTTTCTTTAATAATCCAAAAACCATAAGAAGCTATAAATAAAGCAATTGATGAGAGAGTAAATAATACGATATATTGATTAGGATATTCATAAGATTTTAGAATATATCTTGCAATTAAAACTGAAAACAACATCCCTATACTTGAAATCATTTGTTTTGTAGTAAAAAATTTAGCTCTTATTTCGCTTGATAAAGAACCTCCAACTAAATGAACATAAGGCAAACTTGCAAACGCTCCACTAATTGAAAAGATAAACAACTCTAAATAAAGTAATAAAATCAATGAAAGGAAATTAAAATTCTCATAATAAGCAAGTGTAACAGCTATACTAACTAATGCAACAATTCTCAAATTAATACCTAAAAGCAAATAAGGTTTTTTCATTTTTCTTGAAGAGAGAAAACTTGAGAAAAATAATTTAGTTACCATTGGAATACCAATTACTATTGCTGATACAATACCTACATGAACAGAACTTCCTCCGATATTTAATATTAAAGAAGGGATAATAGTATTAACTTCAGTAAATGTTGCAGTTAATGATAAAAAAATAGCATGCCATAGAAAGCCAAAATAATTACGGTTTTTCATTTTCAATCCTTATATAAAAATAGTATATATCAATTTTTGACATATACCAATAAAGAATGATAATTATATTTTACTAGCTATTTTTAATAGCTAGTAAAAAAGTTCAAGCCAATATAATTTCTAGTAAAGCATTATATAAATGAGGATTTAAATTTAAAGAAATTAGATTTGAGATAACTAAATTACAGTCTGTTTCTCTTAAAATTTCTAAAATTCTACCTTTTAAAATGATTTCAATTTCAGATCTCTCTAATATTTCAATATATGAATCTATTTTCTCAATATCTGCTAATTGGTTATCTTCAAAAACAATTTTAACACGTGAATCACAAGTTATTTGAGATAATTTTAATTTCAATATTTTATTTCTATCATCATATAATTTTTCAATATCAATTCTCATATCATCAATATAAGCTTTAACAATTGTGTCTTTTATTCCAATAAATTCAATTTCATAATCTCTTGTATTAGGAATTAAAGATAAATCACCTCTACTATTTTCGATTATAAATTCTTTATTTTGATAATTGTTTATATAATTAGTAATTACATTTTTATTACTCTTATAATTCTCACTAACATTATCATCTTCATAAAGAGTAAATTTACCATTATCACCCATATAAACTTTTAAGATTAATGAAGAAGGATTCTCTTTATGATTAATTTCATTTGAAAGAGGAATAATATCACCTTCTTTTATCAATACAGGTATTGTATCTAAGCTACGATACATCTTAATATTTCGTTTTCCTTTATATCTCCTATTTGTAAAAAAGTCATAATAAAACCCTTGAGGTAGCCAAACTTGAGTTTTAGACATCAATAATTTATCAATTGATTTAGAAACTATAGGTGCGACAATCATAGAAGATCCAAAATAATATTGATTTTCATTATTATAAGCATCCTCTACTTCACTATGATAATAATACATTGGCCTAATTAAAGGGACATCTTCATTAAATGCTATATGATTCATAGTATATAAATAAGGAATCATTCTATCTCTTAATCGTAAGAAATTTTTCATTATCTTATAAGTTAATTCTGAAAATCTCCAAGGTTCTTTTCCATTAAAGATTTCATTACTACTATGTAATCTCATAATTGGAGAAAAAACCCCGAATTGAGTCCAGCGAGTCATTAATTCATTATCTTTAACTCCCCACATATGACCACCAATATCATGGGACCACCAACCATAACCTATATTAGAAGCACAAGCTGTAAATTTTGGTTGAAAAGCTAGAGATTTCCAAGAAATCACTGTATCTCCAGAAAATCCAATTGGATACCTATGTGATCCAGGGCCACCATATCTTGAAAATATTAAAGGTCTTTTATTATCTTTTTTATTAGCTTCAAATCTAAAGAAATTTAATATCCATAAAGGATCTAAACCTTCTATTCTAGATGTGTTACCTTGTTGCCAATCTATCCACCAAAAATCAACACCATCATTCTCTAATGGTTCTAAAATTATAGTCTGAAGAGAATCTATATATTTTTTACTACTTGCATCAAATAAAACAGGTTTATTATCACATACTCCCATTTTTTTTGCAATTTTTTCATAATTTTCTTCATAGGCTCTAACTCCATCAGCTGGATGATCATTTAAAGTTACAGTTAAAGCCCTATTATGTAATTCTTCAATAAAAGCTTTAGGATCTGGGAATAATTCTTTATTCCATGTATATCCGGTCCAACCACTTCCATACTTTTTATCAATATCAACAAGATGCCAATCCATATCAATAACTGCTACGGAAAAAGGAATATCTTCATTTTTAAATCTATCCATTAATTCAAGATAACTTTGTGTTGTATATTTATAATATCTACTCCACCAATTCCCTAAAGCAAATCTAGGTATCATGGGTTGCTTGCCTGTTAATTTATAATAATCACTTAAGCATTCTAAAAATCTATGATTATAACCGAAAAAGTAAATATCTTTATGAGATTTATCCCGTGGTTTAAAAAAATTATCAACATATAACATAGAAGAAGAATCATCAATTAAAGAAAATCCCATTTTTGATAAAATGCCATCTTCTAATTCTATTTCGCCATCTGCTTCATCTAAAGTTCTAGCAGTTCCTTTTAATGTATTAATTTCATCACCATAATAGTAAATATTTTTATAGATGAATTGAGTTTCTCTTAATGTAATTTTTAAACCAACTTTTGAAAAAGCTTCACCATTAGTTTCTACCAATAATTTTGGAGAATATATTTCAAGATATCCATCTTTTTCTATCAAAGAGACTTCAACAAGTTCAAAATCTCTATTTATAACCATTTGAGTTTGTTCATCAATAAAATCATTTGAAGGAGAATACTCTATTCTTACTAAAGAATTAGTTAAAAATGTAATTCTTTGATTTTTATAATAAATAGAATTATTTACTTGCTTTACATTTTTTTCCATAATACACCTTTTAATTTTGAATAATCTTTATCTAAGTTAATAAATAATCCAATCTCTGAAAGATTATAATGTCTTTCTATAATAATATTACCTTTTATTACAACTTTATTTTGACAGTCATACCAATTTCCAAAAGGTAAATAAATTTCTCTAGATTTAACATCCTCTTCAAGTATTGGTGCTACTAATAAACTTCTACCAAAATAATATTCATCATCTACATCGCAGGCTTTTTTATCATCTGGATGTTCAAAAAATAAAGGTTTCATTAAGGGACATAAATTTTCTTTGGAATATTTTGCTTCATCATAAATATAATCAAGCAATTCTTTTCTCAAATTACAGCAATCTCTTGCAATCTCTAATATTGAATTATCATCATATAATTCAGCCATATTCCAAGGACTTCTATCATTAATAGCATCTTTACTTTTCATTATTTTTGAAAATTGTCCACCAATTGGTTCTGAATGCCACTGCATAACTGGAGAAAAAGTTCCTAGCAAAAAAGATCTAAGATACAACTCTTTTGAGGGCATAGCTCCTGCAAAACCTGCAATATCAAAACCCCAATAGAAAATTCCTGATACACTAGCATTTAAGCCTGCAATTAACTGATGTTTTAACTCACTCCACAAAGATAATTGATCTCCACCCCAATAAAGTGGAGTATGCCAAGAATTAGTATAACCTGCTCTCGAAAATAAAATTCTATCTTCTCCTAGATAATCATAATAAGCTTTTGTATAAGATAAAGGATATTTATTCTTCATTTCTTTACCAGTTGAACCATCAAAGAAAATAACATCATCATTGTAAATAAATTCACCACCATCAGTTTTATACCCTTTTACACCCATATCTAGTAAATATTTTCGATTTTTAAACCACCATTCTTTTGTTTTAGGATTTGTAAAATCTGGTATCATACTACCTTCAAACCATCTATCCTTAGGGATAGTATAAGGAGAACCATCTGAGTTTTTTACAATCAAATTATTCTCGATTGCATAATCACAATCTTTTTGATGATCTAAATTTATATGATTTTCCTCAAGTTTTTTTAATACAGGAATTTGCCATAAAATTAAATTCAACCCCAATTTTTCTAATTCAAAAATCATAGCTTTTGGATTTGGCCATAATCTCTTATTATTGAATTTATAAAAAGTTGCTTCATCACTCCACGCTTCAACAACAATGACTGAATGAAAAAAACCCAAGTTTTTATTCTTTTTAGCTATTTCTAAAACTATTTCTTGAGAATTCCATCTATTCGCACTCATCCAAGGACCAAAACTCCATTTAGGAGGTAAAATAACATCTTCATTCAAGGATAAAAATTGTTTTAATTGAATTTCAGGAGAACCTAAAAAAACATGTAAATCAGTATTTTCAATATCAATAAAAATATTGATATTTAATAAATCATTCTCAATAAATGATTTGAATTCAAAAACTTCATAAGTATTAACAAATATTCCAAATTCATTTGATAAAAAGAATGGAATTGGTAAATAAGTTTCTTCTCCTTGATTAGTAAATTTTTCATATACATGATTTAATCTATTTAAACCTTTTTGATTTAAAGAATCAAATCTCTCTCCAAACCCCCATAGACCATTTTTCTCATCTATAGATATAGAAACTCTATCTTTAGTTATTAAAATATTTCTAAAAGTATTATTAATCTTTAATTCTTCAATTGAAGTAATTTTATTATTTAAATATAGCATTATCCCTTAATGCCTCCCATTTGTAATCCTGTAGAAAAATATTTTTGGGCAAAAGCATAAAATAAAAGTAAAGGTAACATAGTTATTAAAGCACCTGCCATTAATAAATTATATTCTGTTGAAAATTGACCATTCAGTGAATTTAAAATAATAGGAAGTGTATAAATATCTTTAGAAGTAAGTAATACTAAAGGCAGTAAATAATCATTCCAAGCACCCATTCCAACTATAATAGCTAAAGTTACTAATGCAGTATTACACATTGGTAAAATTATATTAAAAAACATCTTCATTAAACTTGCACCATCAATAGAAGCTGCATCCAAATATGTATCACTAATACTCATCATTTGTTGTTTAAGCATAAAAACAGCAAAAGCTTGAAATAAACAAGGAAGAATAACAGCAAATAGTGTATTTGTTAAATGTATTTCATTCATAATTAAATACAGTGGAATAAATATTACTTGAGATGGTATCATCATTGAAGATAAGAATATTACAAATAATAAATTACTTCCTTTAAATTTTATTTTAGAAAAAGCAAAAGCTGCCATAGATGAAGATAAAAGACTAACACAAATTGATCCAGCTGTTATAATTACTGAATTAAGCATTGCTCTTAAAATACCTTCATTGCCAAATAATCTAATATATGCTGCAAATGTTGGATTTTTTGGAATCCATTCAATTGGTATAGCTAATAAAGCTCCTCTTGATTTGAATGATGTTGATAACATCCAAAAGAAAGGTAACAAAGCTATAAATGAAAATATTAAAGCAATTATATGGTAAATAATTTTAGTTGTTTTATTTTTATACATCATAATTTACCCACCTCTTTTCTGCTCTTCTTTGTATATAAGTAAATAAAAAAATTATCATAAATAATATCCAAGAAAATGCTGCTGCATATCCCATTTTCCCATATCTAAATGCATATTTATAGATTCTCTCTACCATTACCATGGTTGCACCATTAGGACCTGCATCTCCATTTTTTGTCATAACCATTACTTGAGGGAATAATTGAAATGCATTAATTAAAGAAAGCATTACTACATAAAATGTGATTGGTGAAATCATAGGTAGTGTTATTTTTCTAAATCGTTGAAATGGAGTTGCTCCATCTATATCTGCAGCTTCATAATAGGAAGGATTAATTGATTTTAAACCACCAAAAAATATCATTGCATAAAAACCTAAATCTTTCCAAATAGAGGCTAGAGCAATTGAGGGCATTGCCATAGTTTCACTTTGGAGCCATAAAGAACCTTTTAATCCAATAGACATCAAAGCATTATTAATAGGACCATAAGTAGGACTTAATAACCATTTCCAAATAAGAGCACCTGCTACCCAACTTGTTAAAACAGGGATGTAAAAAATAACTCTATAAGTTCCACTACCTTTAAATTTAGAATTAATAATTAATGCTTCACTTAGTGAAAAAATTAACATAAAAGGTAAATAAAGAACTATAAAGTAAAAATTATGTGAAATTACTCTCCAAACTTCATCATCACTTAATATTAATTTAAAATTATTTATTCCTATGAAATTAATTTTTATAAAAGTAAAAAAACCACTTGTTAAACTAACTCTAGACATTCCTGTCCAATTAGTTAAACTTATTAATAAAGAAATTAATATTGGTAAAAAAGAAAATAGAAAAAGACCTACGAGGCTTGGAAGAAGAAAAGGGAAAGCTTTTCTCCAACCAGATCTTCCGTTTGATAACATATGTTCTCCTAAAAATGCCGTTCTCTTTTATCTGAAAACGGCATTGTATATTCTACTAAAGTGAAATTTTTTCTTCCAATTCTTTTTGACATTCATTTAATGCTGTTCTTGCATCCATCTTGTTATATACAATCATTGATAGATAATCTCCAATAATAGCTGTCATCTCAGCTTGTTGTTGAACAACAGGAGGAGTTACTAAACAGTTTAAACTATCAAATACAGCTTGTTTATTATTTGGAGGAGTTGTAGTTAAATATTGTTCTAAGACATCACTATATTCGACTGGTGGCAACTCCCAAGCAGCTTCAACTCTTATTTTTGCAGCTTCTTTTGAACCTGCTAAGAATTTTGCTAATTTTACAGCTGCTTCTTTATTTTTAGAAGTTTCACTAACAACATAAGCATTTGAGAAGAAATGAGATGCTTTTTGAGTATTACCTGGTTCAACTACAACATCCCAAGGGAATGTACAATTATTACTAAAATCATTAAAAGCCCAAATGCCGGTAACTAACATACCTAAACGACCACTTTTAAATAAATCCCAATCACCCATTCCACCCATTTGAGCATCAGTTGGCATAATATTACTTTCATTTTGCCATGCAACCATTCTTGTCGCTACTTCAATATTGGTTTCAGTATTTACACTAAATTTAGAATAATCATCATTCATCAAACTACTTCCACTTTGAGCAGCAGCTTTATAGAATTCATGAAAAGTTAAAGGTCTATAAAAACCAAAAGTATCATCACTTAAAGCTCTAATCTTTGCTCCAGCTTTTTCAATATCATCCCAAGTCCAATCAGAGGTAGGATAATCAAGACCAGCTTTATCAAATAATTCAGCATTATAGAATAAAAGTACATTTGAGAATGAATTTGGAATTCCATATTGTTTTTCATCATAAATAAAAGCATTTAAAGCTGTTTTATTAAATCCTGAAGTATCACCTAATTCATTATCTAATTGAGCTAAAGTTTCTTGTGATGCATAAGATACGAAGTTTTCAAAATTTAATTCAAAAACATCAGCTGCATTTCCACCTACAACTTTACTTTGTAGTTGTGTAAAATAATCATTATAACCAATAGTTTGTAATTCAACTTTTATATTTGGATTTTGAGCTTCAAACTCTTCAATCATTTTATCTAATGCAGGACCTGAGTCATTACTATTTGTTGCTGAGTATTGTTCCATCTTTAAATTAATGGTATCACTACTTTCTGATGTACCTTGTGCAAATACTATTGATGAGAATAGTAAACCAATTAAACTTGCTACTAAAATTTTATTAATACGATTTTTTTTCATACCGTCCTCTTTGTTTTTTATGATTTTTCATATACAAAAAAATTCGAATTTACTATACTTATCTAAGTAAAGTAATATTTTACAACTATAATCCCAGATATACCTTTCTAAACAAATCTGGGATTTTTTATGTCCTAATCCTCCTTTAAATTTGAAACTGAATCTCTTTCGATTAGTTCAACATCTAATATAATATGTTCTTTTTCATTTGAATTTTCATTTAATATCAACTCAACTGCTTTTTGCCCTTTCTTAAATACATCTTGTTTTATTGTTGTTAATAAAGGATCACAATCACGAGCCAACCAAGTATCATCAAATCCAATAATTGAAATATCATCAGGAACTGTTAATTTTGATTTTTTTAAACCATTTATTAATCCAAATGCAATAATATCTGCTGTTGAAAATATAGCAGTTGGACGTTTATTCATTTTTGCTATTTTAAGTCCTAATTCCTTTCCATATTCTTGAGAAACAGTACCTGAATAAATAAAGTCTTCATCTATTGAAATTCCAGCTTCTTCTAGTGCATCTATATAGCCTAAATACCTTTCATAAGTAACACCATTATCACTAATTACACCTGATGCAAATCCAATTTTTGTATGACCTTTATCAATGAAATATTTTGTAGCTAATTTAGCACTTTCTCTATCTTTAATTGAAATAGATTTAAAGGGTAAATTATTACAATAACTATCAATTAAAACTATAGGAATTGAAGTATTTCTTAAATTTTCATAATAATCATCAGGATGAATACCTACAATTATTATTCCATCTAAACTTCTCTTGTTGGCGATTTCTAAATAACTTTGATCTATATCTGTTCCACTAATTAAAACATGATACCCTTTTTCTCTAGCGCTGTATTCAATACTTGATAACAATTCTCCATAGAAAGGATTAGAAAACATAAATTGTTTACCAGGTTCAGTTTGAGGTATTACAACACCGAGAAGATATGATTTATTTTCAACTAAAGCTTTAGCAGCCATATTAGGAACATATCCTAATTTTACAACAGCATCCTCTACTCTTTTTATAGTAGATGGAGCAATAGTTTGATCTTTTCTTTTATTTATAACATACGATACTGTTGCTACTGATACATTAGCCTCTTTTGCAATATCTTTCATGTTTATTCTTCTATTTGCCATATATTTACCTTTTCACTTAAGCGTTTAAGTAATTGTAACTATCTTACCTTTAATTTGTCAAGAAAAATTTATTACTTTATATTTTCTAATTCACCTATTAAAGAAAATGCTAAATATCCAGCACATGTTGCAAAAGCTTCACCAGTTGTACATTTTCCTGAATATTCATCAATACTTTCACAAGCAATACCATTATCCATATCAGCATTAATTAATTTATTTAGTGAATCTTCATCGTGAAAAACTCTTATATTATTTGCTAAACTTAAAATCCAAGGATGAGGTGCATGAGGACATCCGATAGCTCCAAAAGGAGTATCCTTGAATGAATATTGATATGATTTATCCAATATTTTATTAGACGTATTTATATATAATTCATCATCTTTAGAAATAAAATCAAATAATGGTAATAATATTAAACTTCCAGGTGGCTCATCATATATATCATAATCACCTTTTTTATTAACAGACCAAATAAATTGCAGTTTTCCATCTATATTTCTAATACAATGTTTATATATTGAAGTTTTCACTTGCTCTGCTAAATAATCAAAATTATAATTACAATATTCATAATTATATTTATCTAGAATTTTAAAAATATATGAAACAAGCACATTATTATAAGTTAAATACGGATAGACTCTTATATCATCGGTAGGTTGTAAGAAAGTTTCATACAATCCTAATTCATTTGATTTTTTTGTTTCTAAAATCATCAATATTTTATCTATAAGAGATTTAACATTTGGGTCTAAAAGAATATCAAATTGCTTTGTTTTATTTATATAATAATCAAGAGCTATTATAAATGAACATAACTCATCTAATTCAAATCCTGCTTCTAATACAGTCCCATCAATAAATCTACTATGTATACCAATATTTTTTGCTTGAATTGTTGAAATATATTCAATAATTTCTTTTGCTACCATACAATCAGCTTCAACGATTGCTGGAAAAGCCCATAATAAACTATCTCTATCCCAATAAGCTGCTGAGACATAATATTTAGGGGATCTACTTGTTACAATAACTCTTTCTTCAGTATCAATAGTATTCCCTGTTGAATAAAAAAGTGTATAGATTAAATTCATATTTAATAAATCATTAAATTTATTATTATTAGTTTGATATGTTATATTTGATAAATAATTCTCCATTTCATTTAATAAGCAATTAAAACCAAAACGATTCATATCAATAGCAGTAGCTACAGCAGAAACCTCTTCATAACCAACTCCAAAATAGCAAGTAATTGAATCTTTATTATTTGAATCAATTTGCAATAAAGAAGAAGAATCATATTTAAGAGGTAAAGAATTTGTATAATTCCATTTAACTTCTTTATCAATAATTGGAGCATAAGAAAGAACTGGAAAGCCATTACTTATAGAAAAAACAGGTCCTTTATTCCAATTACTAAAAAATGTTTCATAATCACCTTTAAATAGCTTTTCTTCATTAACACAATGATATACAGAATTTAGAGAGCCTTTAAAACTAACTTCATAGATTTTAGCAATGTTACTTTTATTATAAATATTAACATTATAAGCAAACCCTTTTACATTCAAAGGTGTAAGTATTATTATTTCTATTATTTCTGTTTCAGTTTCAATTGTAGCTTTAGGTATCCAATAATTTATTAAATCCCATTTTATATTGATAAAATTAATTTTATTTCCATCACTCTTTATTTCAACTTTTAATATAGAATTATCTTTTCCCCTAAAATCTAATAAACCCTTAGAAGCCATATGTAAAACTGTAAAATTCTTAATAGAAATATCTTCTTTTATTATATTATCTAAGGAAATAAATTCATTTCCAGTTGAATATAATGAAATATCTTTCATAGCTTATCCTTTCTACTTAAACGCTTAAGTAAATAATAAACTATTATTCTTTTTTGTCAAGACTTTCTTTATTTTTATTTTACGAAAGAACCAATCTCAATTAAATTACCCTCAGGATCTGCCACATAACAAGTCCTTTGTCCCCAAGGTTCAGTAGTAGGTGCCATTACAGAAACAGCACCCTTATTTATAACTTCAGCATATACTTTATCGACTTCTATAAAATTTTTTACCTTCAAAGCGATTTCAAAATGACCATTTAATTTCTTAGTATATTCAAATTTAGACTTTGTCATTTTTTCAAAATCGCCTCTTCCATAAAGTAGAAATAATACACCATCTTTGATTAAATACACATTATCAGCATCACTATCTTCTTTAATTTCAAAGCCTAATACATCTCTATAGAAGCTAATCATTTTACCCATATCGTTAACAAATAAACCGAAACCTTCTAATTGCATACAAGTCTCCTTCTTATCATTTAAAACTCTGTTAAATTGTATTCTGTTTTTGAAATATATTTTCTCAAATCATTCAATATTTCTTTATAACTCGTTTCATTGTTTGCTTCACAATATAGTGTAATATGAGGTTCTGTATTGGATTTTCTAAGTAGCCAGAAGCCATTATCATATTCAACTCTCATTCCATCTAAACCTATATAAGATTTATTATTTTTATTTAATTCAAGGGTTATAGTTTTTAAGAAATTATTTCTTTCTTCATCACTCATTCTAAGTCTAATTTCTCCAGTATTAATAATTGGAGCAATGGTATCAACAAGTGTTGATAACTTTTTATTAGAAGTTGCAAAATAGTTTAATAATTTGATAGCTCCAAATAATCCATCATCAAAGTAATTATTTTCTTTATAGAATATATGTCCACTAGTTTCACCACCAAACTTAATTCCCTCTTCAAGCATTTTTGATTTTTGATTTGTATGACCTACTTTCCACATAACAGGAATTCCGCCTAAATCTCTAATGGTATCATAGAGTGTTATACTAGCTTTTACTTCACTTATAATTTTCTCACCAGGATTATGTTTTAAAAAGTCTTTAGCTAATAAAATTAGTAATTGATTTCCTTCTATGTAGCGACCAGTATCATCAATAAATCCTACTCTATCTCCATCACCATCGAAAGAAATCCCTATATCAGCTTTTTCTTTTAGTACTTCATCAATTAATAATTCAAGATTCTCCCTCTTGCTAGGATCTGCTTTATGATTGGGAAAATGTCCATCAGGTTCACTAAACATAAGTAAATTATTAGATGGTATTTTTTCAGTAAATTCATTAATTATGAAAGAGGTTGCACCATTAGCACAATCCCAAATAATCTTTTTATCTGCCAATTTATCAAGTTCTAACTTAGATACTAGATAATCAACATAGTCCTTTTTCAAATCAACAATTTCAAAAGAACCTTCTTTTGTTTCTTCATATTCGTCATTTTCAATTAAAGTGATTAATTCTTGAATATCTCCCCCATGAAAAATCCGATCTTTCATAACAAATTTACAACCATTATAAATATATGGATTATGAGATGCTGTAATCATTAAAGCACTTTCTTTTTGTAGTTTATACAAGGCATAATATAAAAAAGGAGAACTTACATAATCATCAAAACTAGTTACATTGATACCTGTTTCAATTAAACCTTTTTTCAAATTTTCAAAAAGTATTTTTGAGGACAGTCTACAATCATATCCTACTACACAAGTACTCTTTCCTTCTCTCTTGAGTATATAAGCAAAAGCTTTACCTAAATTATAAAAATCTATATCGAAAAGCTCTTCATTATAAACACCTCTAATATCGCAAGCTTTAAATATACTTTTATTTATTTTATTATTCATTATTATCCTCTTTTAAATTTAACACTAAATGTTGTACCTACATTTTCTTCACTTTCAACAATAATTTCACCATTCATTGTTTCAACAAACATCTTAACTAATGAAAGGCCTAATCCACTACCACCAATTTCTCTATTCCTCGATTTTTCAACACGATAAAATCTATCAAATATGTGATTTATCGATTCCTCATCAATTCCATATCCTTCATCTTTAATTTCAAAAATATAATATGAATCATCAATAAATTCTTTTATATAAATATGAGTTGAATTACTAGAATATTTTATTGCATTATCTAATAAATTATTTATTATAACTCTAAAATAAATGATATTAACATTTAATTTACATTGACTATCTTTTTCTCTTTCTACTTGTATCTTAATATTTTTTTCTTCAGCTTTCTTTAAAAAAGAAGTAACTTGTTCTTGAACAATTTCAAATGGATTAAAAAATTGGTGACTTTGTTCTAAATTATTTTTCTCAAGTCTAGATAATTGCAATAGTTCATCCACTAATTTTGTCATTTTTGTTATTTCTAAATTTATAGAATCAATACATACTTTCTTATCTTCTTCATTTATTTTTTCATTCATTAACGCTTGAGCAAAACCACTTATTATAGTCAATGGAGTTCTTATCTCATGAGATACATTAGAAACAAATTCATCTTTCATATTATCTAATTCACGAATTTTAGTAACATCTCTCAATAAATATAAAACCCCTATAAATTCAAATGGACTATATTTATCATTTAAAGCAATTGCCTCTATCTCAACAATCTTTTTTTCTATAAAAAAATCTTGAACTATTATAGATTTATTTGTAGTAACTTTTTCCCATATATCATATAGACTATTTAATTGATTTATTTCTTTAGGAAAAAGAATTTCTCTTTTTTGTAGATTTAATAATTTATTTGCACTTTCATTTATCAAAGATATTTCTTTATTACTATCAATAATCAAAATTCCTGATGGAATTATAGATATCAAGGAATTTAATTTAGAAAATTTCTCTTTATTGTTTTCAAAGATTGAATCATATCTATTTTTAAATGTATTTAAAGTATTCAATAAACTAAGTACTTCGCTATTACCATTTTCTACAAAAAAATGATAATCAGATTCACTAAATTCATTATATAGATGTCTATTCTCTAAAAAGGTATTTAAATCATTAATATAAGTTGAAATAAAAATATCTGATATTAAATAGGTATCAATTACAATAACTAAGATTGCAAATATAATAATTGTTAATAAAGTTCTCCTAAAATCACTATAGAGTAAAAAAGGATATTCAATGCTTGTAACTATAGTTTGATTATTAAATTCTCCTTTTTTTGAATAAATTAAAGAAAAATTTTCACCTACATCGCGTCTTACAAAAGAATATTCCATTCCTTGCTCTTTCGCAGCTGTAATATTATTAGAAAAATATTGTGTCCTTAGAGATTTAGCAGTACTTTCTAAAACTTTATAATTTTCATCAACAATTATTATTTCTAATTCTCTATTTTTAGAAAATCTATCTATACCTTCTTTGATTGAATTATTCTCAGATATTAAATAATTAATATTTTCCGTGTCAGAATTTCCTCTATCTAATATTTGCGTAATTACAAAATTAAATGAGAAAAAATAAAAAGATACAAACAATGCTGCTAAAATTGTTGATGATAAAATTATTAAGAAAATTTTAGTCTTGATCGATTTCAAGTATATACCCAATTCCTCTTAATGTTATAATTTTACAAGTTGAATTATTTAGCTCTAATTTTTTCCTTATATTTCTTATATGAACATCAAGAATCCTCTTATTTTGAAAAGAATCATCACCATAAATAAGATTTGTTAATTTATTTTTTTCTATAGGTTCATCAGTTTTTAAAAATTCTGTTATTATTTTAAATTCTGTAAGAGTTAATTCTAACTCATTAGAAGAGCAATATACTTTATATTCATCTAAATCAATTTTTACATTACCTTTAGATAAAATACTTTTTTTATTATTTAATATTTCTACTTGTCTTATAGCTGCATCTATACGTGATTTCAATTCATTAATATCAAAAGGTTTTGTAATATAATCATCTGCACCATTATTCAAACCTGCTATTTTATCTTCAACTTGAGTTTTTGCACTAACCACTATAATAGGTATTGCTCTCGTTAAGGGATTTGCTTTTATTTTATTACAAACAGTGATTCCATTTAATTCAGGCATCATAATATCTAAAAGTATAACATCAACATGTTCATACATAAGTAAAGATAATGCTTCATATCCTGAATAAGCTGGTATCACCTTATATCCAAAATTCTTTAAATTAATATTAAGCATTTGTACAATTGCTTTTTCATCATCTACAACTAGAACGGTTTTCATAATTATTCCTTGAGAAAAATATCTAATAATAGTCTACCCCGTATATTAATACGGGGCAATAATATTTTTATGATAATTTACCACTTGCTAGCTGTATTTCACTTTCTTTATCAAAAAGAATGTATCTATCATTAGGAAATGAAATTTTTATTTTTGATTCAATTGCAAAATCGACATCACCGAAAACGACAGAAGTGAGAATAGAATCTCCAATTTTTATTTTAACTATAGTTTCCATCCCTGATGGTAAAGTTGAATAAACTTCTGCTTCAAAATCTCCTTCTTCACCAATTTGAATATCTTCAGGACGAATACCTAATAAAAGTTTTTGTTTATCACTAATAGATACTACTTTTGAAGATGGAGTAAATAAGAACTTAATTTCATCATTAGTCAATTTAACTTCATCTATATTTACAGGACTACCTTCTACTTCAATAATATTAATATTTGGAGCTCCAACAAAATCTGCAACAAAATAGTTACTAGGATTTCTATAAACTTCAAGAGGTGGTTGATATTGTTGTAATAACCCTTCTTTTAATAGACAAATTTTAGTTGAAAGAGTCATAGCTTCAAGTTGATCATGTGTTACATATACAAAAGTAGCACCAGTTTCAACATGCAATCTTTTTAGCTCAGTTCTCATTTCCATTCTTAATTTTGCATCTAAGTTACTTAATGGTTCATCCATAAACAATACTTTAGGACCTGTTGAAAGTGTTCTAGCGATTGCAACTCTTTGTTGCTGTCCACCAGACAATTCCGATGGATATCTTTCTAAAAATTCTTCTATTTTTAACATTTTAACAAGTTCATGAACTCTTTCATTGATAGCTTTTTTATCCCACTTCATATTCTCTAAACCAAAGGATATATTTTTATATACCGTCATATGAGGCCAAAGAGCATAGTTTTGAAATAAGAAACCAACATCTCTTTTATCTGGTGAAACATCAATAGCTTTTTGAGAAGAGAATACACATTTATCATCTATATAAATTTCTCCTTCTGTTGGAGTTTCAAGTCCTGCAATCATTCTAAGTGTTGTTGTTTTTCCACAACCACTAGGTCCTAATAGTGAAACAAATTCACCATCTTTAATTGTCAAAGATAAGTTATCTACAGCAATTGCTTTCCCAAATCTTTTTGTTATATTTTCTAATCTAATTTCTGGCATATTCTAATTTCCTCCAATACCTTTATCAATGGAAGCTCCTGTAACTTTATTTACTAATAAATTACTTCCAACTACAAAGAATACAATTAATAAATTGATTGCATTTGCATATTGTGACCAACCTTTTTCATTATATTGGAACAATAAAGTTGTTAGTATTCTTGTTGCTGGTGTTACTAATAAGATAAATAGTGATAATTCTCTCATACAAGAAATAAATGGAAGTAAATATCCTGATATAAAACTTGCTTTTTGAATTGGAATAATTATTTTTACCATTCTCTTGAACCAAGAAATACCTTGGATTGTACCAGCTTCTTCTATTTCACCACTTAATTGATGCATTGCACCAATACTTGCTCTAGAGGCAAATGGTAAATATTTTATTGAACCAACTATAACTAATAAAGCAAAAGAACCATATAGTGGAGGAATAAAGCCTCTTCTTACTGCAAACATTGATAAATATATTGCACCAAAGGCCATACTAGGCATTAAGTATGGGAAGAATGCTAAGTTATTAACAATATTAGCCAATCTAGTACCTCTAGCTTTAGAGATTGCATATCCTGTTAGAATACCTAATGTTCCTGCAACTAATGAAACAACAACCGATAATTTAACACTATTTATCAAGCCTAAAAGAATTGATGGATTTCTTAAAATACCAGGCTCCCCATTAGCTATTTCAGGAGATCCCTCTCCTATCCAGAATATTGAAGAGAAATTAGAGAGTGAATAATTACCAGGTTCTACAATAAAGGATTCAACAGCAAACGAAATTAATGGAACAATACAAACAAGTAAAGTTGAAATTAATACTATTAATGATATTAACCAATTAAATCTTCTTAGTTTAATTAAAGCAATATTTGATGATTTACCTGTGATTGTTGTAAAAGATCTTCTACTTCCTATAACTTTTTGATTCATTGTTAAAATCAACACACCAATTACAATCATTACTAAAGCCATAATATAACCATAACCAGGGTTTAAACCATTTAAAGTTCTATACATTTGTGTTGTTAAAACTTGATATCTAACAGGTGTTCCTAAAAATGCAGGAACAGCAAAAGCACTCATTGCACTTGAGAAAACTAATAAGAAAGTTGATAACAATGCAGGAAGAACAATAGGAATTGTAATCTTTCTCATAATTCTAGCACGACTAGCTTTCATAAGTTGTGCAGCTTCCTCTAGATTAGCATCCATATTTCTTAGAATCCCACCGATTAATATATATGCAAAAGGTGCATAGTGTAATCCTAAAACCATAATAATTGGAAATTGTCCATAGGCAAACCAGTTTGGAGTTTCAATTCCAGTTAATACTGTAAATAAACCAGGAGCACCTCCAACTAATGGATTTTTAAAGAAATTTAACCATGCCATTGCAATAGTCCAAGATGGCATAATATATGGGAAGATAAAAAGTGTTGAAACAACAGTTTTAAATCGCATATCTGTTCTTGTAATTAACCAAGCAACCAGACCACCAATTAATATAGCAACAAAACAAGTACCAAAAGCTACAATAATTGTATTTAATAATGGTTGATAAAACATTTTCTCACTTATTGATGAGAAAAATACTTTAGACCAATGGTATAAAGTAAAATCGCCAACTTTTGAACCTTTAATTCTCATCAATTCGGATTGGTGAACAGTAAAAGTATCAATAATAATAGTAATCATTGGAATTATTGTTAAATAAATTAAAACAATAAATAAAGATGTTAATATAATATTATGAGGCTTTTTGAAATACATTTTTAATCTATTTCTATAAGTCATTATTTTTCCTCTTTAGAAATGGGGTTGTTTGTACAACCCCAAGAATTTTAATAGTTTAGTATAAGTATTCGTTTAAGAATTCTTCAACTTGTGCTCTGTTTTCAAAACACCATACAGGGTCTTCATTAATTAAAATGTTTTCCCAGAAACTTACAGGATAATCACCTTCAACTAATGAAACATTAGGGTTAGAAGAATATGTTCCCATATTGCTTGACCATGGAGAGAATCCTTCTTCTGTTAATAAGAATTCAATGAATAATTTAGCTGCTGCAGGATGTTTAGCACCATTTACCATTAATGCATATAGTGAATAGTAGAAACCACAGAATGGTTCAACTTCTAACATTGGTTGTAGAGCTAAGTTTTTACTTTCAACATAACGTAGTTTTGAGAATACAAATAAACCAGCATTTTCATCTTTATGTTGACCTTTAACACCAACACTTTCAGCTGTTTTTGTATCTGAAGTTGTTACAATTAAATCATTTTCATATAAAGCTTTAATCCATTCATAACCAGCGTTTTCAGTAGTTAATACGATATCTTTTTTAAAGTAATCTTTATAGGCTTTTGCAATTTGATCAGCAACTTCAGGTTTTGTAACCATAGTTAAGAAGTTTGCGTTAACACTTTCTTGGAAAGGATTCTTAAATTGGAATTTACCTCTCCATTGTTCTGTTGTTAATGCCCAAATATTATCAAAAGGTTCTTGTGTAGAATCTTCGTTATTGAAAATAAATAACTTATTGATAATAGAGAATACTAGAGGATCTTGGTATTGAGTTGGGATAACATCTTTCATACTTTCAGGAACGTATGAATATAAATAACCTAAGTTAATTAATTCACCCATTACTCTACCACCATCTTGAGCTATAACAAAGTCAGCGCCTAAAGCTCCACTTGCGGCTTCTTTTGAAATCTTTTCAATTAATTCAAAGTCTTTTAAATTTGAAGTTTCAGTTTCAATTCCATATTTTTCACTAAAAGCTTCTGCAGCTTTAGCAATTCTACTTGTTGTTGCATATACTACAACTTTTCCTTCTTCTTTAGCTGCTGCTACTAACTCATCATGAGTCATTACTTTTTCTTCTACAACAGGTGCTGCTGCTTCTTCATTACTACCACTAGCAAAAACAGGTAAAGCTAAGCATGATAGTGAAAGAGCAATTATTAACAATTTTTTCATAAAAAAACTCCTTATGTTAATTTTTCTTAACATAAATAGCATACTGTGATTACTTTCACTTGTCAAATAAAAAAAATATTTTTTTATTTCAATTGCTCTCTAAGATTACCATACATTTTTTGACAAAGTGCTTTAAATAATTTAATTTCTTTTTCATCAATATTTTTTGATAAAAGAGATTCTCTTGCATTTACAATATCTCTTATCTTAGGAATCATTTGTTTTCCTTTTTCAGTACAATGAAGACAATAAGCTCTTTTATCCTTTTCATCCCTTTCTTTAAAGATATATCCTTTATCTATCAATCTTTTTACTGATTTAGCAGTAGCTGATTTATTAATCATCCTAATTTCAGATATTTTTTCTTGCGATATACCATCATTCCATGCAATTTCATTTAATATTTGAAATTGTCCATTTCCAAGAGAATATTGCTCTAATTTTTTTGACAATATTTTATTTTTTTCTCTGTATAAATCATCTATCAATTTATCTAATGCTACAAACTCCATAAATTCTCCATAATAAATTAGTTGACCTGTATACTAATTAATCCTAGTATTCAAATATAGTTTACAAGTCAACCATATTGCAAAAAACAATGCGTTGTCAAATAGATAAAGAGGATTCATATGAACAAAAAACAATTTATTCCAACTATAATTATTTCAACTGTTTCCCTATTAACAATCATAGGTTGTGATACTACAGTTAATAATGAAGAAGAATTAGAAAATTTAGAAGTAAAATTTGTAGTAACAGATGCTATGCAAACATCTTGTTATGATGGAGCTGGAAATATCATAGAAGCTCCACAACCAGGAGATATGTACTTTGGACAAGATGCACAGTATGTTGGGATTGCTCCATCTTATACTGATAATAAAGATGGCACAGTAACAGATAATAATACAGGATTAATGTGGCAACAAACCCCACCTTCAGAAAAAATGACATATGATGAAGCCCTTGAATATGTAGAAAACCTTAAACTTGGAGGCTACTCGGACTGGAGACTCCCTACAATTAAAGAATCCTTCTCAATTGCTATGTTTGACGGTAAATTAAATCCTGAAGACACATCCCTAGCTCAACCTTATATTGATACTGAATATTTCGATTTCTTCTATGATGAAGAAAAACCTTATACAGGTTCTTATTGGACAAGTACAGTATGTAAAATGCCCGCTACCAATGATTATGAAGAGATGGAAAAAAACTACGGTTTTAACTGGGCTGATGGACATCTAAAATCATATGCTGATGGCTATAATGTTGATGGAAGTAGTACAGGGTTTTCAATTCCAGCAGGAGTTAGAGCCGTTCGTGGAGATGAAAATATTTATGGTGTAAATGATTTTAAAGACAATAATGATGGTACTATTAGTGATAAAGCTACAGGACTGATGTGGAGTGCTAAAGATAGTGGCTGGGTAAATGATGATGGTACCATTAGAGAATTGAGTGATGAAAATTATGGATATGGTAGGACTTGGGTGGAGACTTTAGCTTGGGTAGAAAAGATGAATGAAGAAGAATATTTAGGATATAGTGATTGGAGATTACCTGATATTAAAGAACTTCAAAGTATTGTAGAATATGAAAAAACTGTAATTCCTGCTTTAGATACAGATTTTTTCGATTTAAGTCGTGAAGATTGCTTTGTTTGGTCTAGCACTACTTGTGGAGATTTCCCTGAAATGGCTAATTACATTGCTTTTGGAAAAGGATATGGCATTAATATAATGGATGAATTTCAAAATGAAATACCAAATCAAGCAGATTCTACTAGTCAACTAAGACTTCCACCGATAAATAGCTCTGATAATAATCAAATGGGACCTCCTCCTATGAATAAATCTGACAACAATCAAATGGGGCGCCCTCCAATCAATGGATCAGATAACAATCAAAGAGATACTTTACCTATTCGTGAATCTGATATTAGTCAAATAAGCACCATATCTGAAAATAATATTGAAAGAACAACTAATGAAGCTACTATTGATGATTTTGTTGATGTTCACGGTCCTGGGTGTATGAGAGCTGATTATAAAGATGCAACATCAGTAATTACACAAGCTCCAAAACTTTCAAGAGATTTCTGGCAATCAATTTATGGAGAAGATTACCCTTATCCTTTTGATGAAGAAAATACAACAACAGAATTTGATTTAAGCAATAGTGAAAATGCAGCAGATTATATAGTTATTTATAATTATGCTTTATTAGTAAGAAATATAAATTAAATTAAAATATCATGGGAGATTTCCCATGATATTTTTTTAAGCATTTTCTAAAGAAATCTCATAATTTCTAATTCTTTCTTTTGTTTTTGAATAAGCACCAAATATACAAATCGCAAAAAATACAATTAAGCTTATAGCAACAAAGTTTAACATTTTCATTTCTTTAGTAATTAATGGAATAACAATTTCTACAAACAAACAAACCAATTCAATAATAAAAGCTACTCTAAATAGCCCTAATATTCTTTTGTAATGTGCTATTTTAGATTCAGTATCGCTATATAATTGAAAACCAGTATCATCATTTAACTTTCTAACATATACCCATCTATACCAACGTTGCATAACTTCAATATCATGTTCACTCATGAATTCTTTAAATTTAGAATATTCATTAAAGGAATTTAACATATCAACTTCATAAAGATATTTTCCTCTTTCACATTTTTCAAAAGTATAAAAACCTAAACAAAAATGTTTAAATGAATATCCATTGTTTGACATTTCATTTAGCCAGTTTACTTCTTCATCTTTATCAAAAGTTAGTTTAAATTTAACCATCATATTCCCCCATCAATTTAGAACTTTCAACTAATTCTAACAATCTTTTTTCTTCACTTTTAAATATTAAATAACCTTCTTGCGTTAGTATGTATTCTTTTTTTCGCCTTGAAGATTTATCTTCACTATATAGTTTTATCCATTTTTTCTTAATGAGAGAATTGATAGCACCATATAGGGTTCCTGCACCTAATACTACTCTATTATTTGTTAATTCAGACACTTCTTGAATAATTCCATATCCATGGTTTGGATGTCGAAGTGCTAAAAGAACATAAAAAGTGGCTTCTGTTAAAGGATTCTCTTTCATTTTTGTTAACTCCTATATTACGTTACTCAATATATCGTAACACGATATATTTGTCAACGATATATCAATCTAAATTAAAAAATTATTTTTATTAAAAAAAAAACTGTTAAATTTATGAAGAAATCAAATGAAGAAGACATTTACATTTATTTGTTGACAGTTGAAACATACACTCGTAAGCTTAAATAAATGATTTACTTGTATATATCTTTAGTTCAAGTATTCAAAAGGACAAATAATGAACAAAAACTATAAAAATATAATTGTTATGATATTTGCAACAATTACATTTCTTTTATTAAATACCAGTTGTCAAACAAATAAAGAATATAATTCTACAAACTTTTTAAGTGAATATGTAAATGAAAATGGGACATTAATTGTAGCTCATAGAGGATATTCAAAATATGCACCAGAAAATACTATTAGTTCTTTTCAAGCAGCAATAGATGCAGGAGCAGAGGCTTGCGAATTTGATGTACATAAAAGTAAAGATGATATATTAGTTGTTATCCATGATAATTCTGTTGATAGAACAACAAATGGAGAAGGAAAAGTAAATCAATTAACTTATGATTATATGTCTAAACTTGACGCTGGAAGTTGGAAAAATGAAAAATATAAAGGAGAAAAAATACCAACCTTAAAAGAAACATTAACTTTTTTAAAAGAAAATAATACGTTTGCAGTACTTGAGATAAAAGATGCGGATATTGCAGAACAAGTTATAGAAATGCTATATCAAACGCAAATGGCAGAATCTACAGTTATTATTAGCTTTAATAAATCAGCTGTTAAACAAATAATAAAAACAGATAGTAAAATCCCTGTTCAATTATTACTCAAAAAAAGTGCTTGCATGAGTGGATCAACTGAAGAGAAAGTAGAAGGAATTAAACTTTATGCTTCAAAAGCAGATGTGAAATCTGTTGGACTTTTTGCTTTTCAATTAGAAAAAGTAAAATCTGATTTTATTAAAACTATAGAATATAATTTAAAAAATGGTCATAACCCTGGAACTCTTCCTCTAGCAATTGATAAAGAAACTCTTGAATTATTACATAATGAAGATTTTTTTATTAACACTTGGACTGTTGATAACTCTGATAACATAAGAGAATTACTATCAAGTAATGTTGATATTTTAACAACAAATTATGTTGAAAATGCGATTAAAATTAAAGAAGAAATAAATAATTTAAATTAAATCAAAATGCTCCCCTATTTTATATAAGAGAGCATTATATATTAATAATATTGAGATATATTAGATATTCATGTGAAATCCAACACCTACTTCATTATTTGCTTTAATAATTGGATAAGGCATTATTTGACTAGAACTTGCAACATTACTTGCTTTATTTTTATCAATATTTCTTGTTAAATAAGTTGTATAAATTTGACCAGCTAGTGTTGATCCCATGATTATACCTGTTGTTGATTGAACTGTTAAATCAACAAAACTTTCAAGAATTAAATTAGTAAATACACCAATTAATGCACCACCAATACCACCAACTGAAATAAGGCCACTTCTTGTTCCAGACCATTGTAAATTATCCCATAATGGTTGTGAACCAAAATATGCTAAATCAGAAACACCCATTCCGATTAATAATTGTGTTGAATTAAATTCCATTTCTAACATTAAAGCAGTTAACCAATAATAATAGTTAGCCCATGCATATGATTGAAAACCAAAGAAACCTTTTCCTTTTTCTAATTCTTTATCTCTTAAACCAAAATATGAAAGATACAATGAACCATTTAAAGCCGCCAATGATGATGCTTGAGTTATCTTATCATCATACTCACCATTTCCTAAAATTTCTTCTTCTAATAATACTCCTAAAAGGTAATAATAATTACCCATAGTTACTGTTTGAGTTGTAGCCATTCGTGAATAAAGTTCTGAAGTTATTTCATAGTCCTTTGATAATTGTGAAGAGACCCCAATACCTGCGCCTACTCCGGCCAAACCAGTAAGACCTATTGATAAAGTATCACTTGGAAGTTCTAAAAGATTTGCTAATCCAAAAGCAGTATAAGTTAAACCTGCAATGTTATTTAAATAAAAAGGTACAATACCTGAATTATCTTTTTTATTATTTAAAGAGAATAAATAATCACTTGCCTTTAATTGATATTTAGACCTTGGATATAAATCCACTATTTGCTCAAAAGAATCTATTGCTTCTGCATCCTTCTCTTGGATAATTGACTCCAACCCATTTATGTATAATGTAACATCATTGTTTGCATATAAAGAACTAGTTATTATAAATAATAATAACACTATAAATAATCTTTTTTTCATAAAAACACCTTCCTTATCTAGTTTTATTCTAACACAATATTATATTTTGTATATTTAAAAACAATAAATTGATTATTTTATGACAATATTTTAATATATTCTTCAAATAATAAATCACTTTCTTCAATATTCGAATTTATTAATAAAGTAATAATAATATTAATTTTTGCTTTCTTTTGTAATTCATTTCCTGATACAACTTTATTAAATACTTCAATTAACATTTCTCTAACATTGTATATTAGAATTTCACTATTTATTTCGTTTCTTCCTAACTTATCAAACAACTTATAGCCATAGCCGTTACGTTTTCTAATATCATTTGAAATTTTTATTATTATTTGCTTCAACTTTTCAACTTTAGAGAGATCTAAAGACAATATTTCATTCAAAGAATGTTCTGTTTCCTTCCACATTTTAGTAAAGACATCACACCAAAGATTTTCTTGATTATCATAATAATTATAAAGAGTACCAACTGAAACATTAAGAGTTTTAGAAATATCTCTCATGCTAGCAAGTCCTTCAACTTTATTGATAGAAATTTTTTGTGCTACTTCTAAAATTTGTTCTTTTGTTATTTTCTTTTTTGCCATATTAAACAATCTTTTTTAACTTTCTTGTAATAAATAATAAAACAAATATTGTAAATATAAATATTATTATATCCGCAACAGCTTGTGCATAAAAAACACCTTTAATACCAAAGAAATTTGGCAAAATTAATACTAAAGGGATTAATAATAAACCTTGTCTAGATATGCTAAATATTAATGATAAAAATCCTTTCCCAATTGCTTGAAGAAAATATATTACATTGAATTGAACACTCATTGCAGTAATTGATATCATGTATATTCGCAAATAGAAATATGCATAATCAAACACAGCTTCACTAGGTTTGAAAATAGATAGAATATTAGAGCCAAAATAATAAATTATTATATTAAATAATATACCAAGAACAATAGAAATTATCATTGCAAAAAACAAAGAATCAAATAACCTTTTATTATTTTTTGCACCATAACTATATCCAGCTAAAGGTTGAAGCCCCATACCTAAACCGAAAAATACATATATAGTTAAATATATTAATTTAGTAACAATTCCAATTGCTGCTATTGCATTATCACCTCCATAAGCTCCAGCTTGATTATTTATAAAACTTATAGCAGTACTCATCAACAATTGAGTTATAAAACTTGGTATCCCAACCTTTAAGACTTCACTCCAAACTTTTCTATTTCTCAACTTAAATCTAAACTTAAAGTTCAATAAAGATTTACCTCTTAAATAAAATGATAAAAGAATAATTGTTGTAGTCATTTGAGAAAGACTAGTTGCAATAGCAGCACCTTTTATACCTAAATTAAGAGAAAATATAAAAATTGGATCTAGCAAAATATTTAATAATGCACCAGAAGCCATACCAATCATTGAATATTTAGCACTTCCTTCCCCACGCAACGAATTGTTCATAAGCATATTTAATATCATAAAAGGAAAGCCAAAAATTAAATAATGAGAATAATCTTTTGCTAATGGAAGAAGAGATTGTGTTGCGCCAATTAATAATAGAAAAGAATCAATAAACAAGTAGAAAAACAATACAATAAATAGACCTACTATAATTGCACCAAAAAACACTATAGAAAAAGCTTCTTCTGCATCATGCTGTTTATTCATTCCAAGCAATCTTGAAATATATGTAGATATACCTATTCCAAACATCAACCCTATAGCACTTAAAGCAGTAGTAATTACAAAAACAACTTGTGTTGCTCCTGTAGCAGTAGAACCTAACCAAGAAACAAACATGGTATCAACCATATTATAAGCACCTTGAACAATTAAACCTAAAATTGCAGGACTAGCCATTGCAATTAAAGATTTTAATATTTTTTCATCTCTCAATAGATGAATTCTTTTATCATTCATAAAAATCTCTTTTTTCTAACATTTTGAACACTGTTCAAAATAATGTTTTATACAAAATTAGTCAATAAAAAACTCACCTTAATTAAAAAGTGAGTATACTGAATAATATTAGTATTTTTTAAACAAAATATAAATTAGGAGTAAAATCTTTATCTAAAGGATAAATTGGCCTTTTTATTACCTTATATGGAAGTCTTTCAAATAATTCATCAGAAGAACCTGTAGTTAATGCCATCATTGATCTCTTTGCAATACTTCTAATCTCTGGTTCTAAATAACCAAGTTTCACAACTATTATTTTTCTCTTTTCAACATCTACACCAAGAGCTCTTATAATTTCTGGATCGTAGCAACCAATATGCTTATCAGATACAATCACATCTACTCCACCAATTTCTAAAAGAATTAGATTAGTGTTTTCTGCTTCTGCAAATTTTTCAACTTTTGCAAGTAGTTTACCTTTTGCTTCTACACTAGAGCTTTTAATAGTATCATATTTTGCGCCTAGTTTCATATCTAAAACAGTACCTATTTCTTTATCCAAATATAGATCTACTACTTCTTTATCATAAAAAGATTGATATATTAACTTGGGCCTGATATCACAGATTTCTTTATTAGCTAAAATTAGTTTTAAAAAATTCGTTACATCGGAAGATGAACCAGCTGTTGGATTGTCACCTGAATCAGAAACAACTACAGGATATATACCTTCATTTACACTTGATAGTGCATGCTTGAGTGCATCTTCTGGCATTCTTGTTTCATTATAAAAGCAAAAATCTTCACGTCTATTCCAAAATATTTCTGCAAGCTCCATTGCTTTTTTATCAGCATATTCTTTATCATTTTTAGATACAACTAATGCACAAACACCATTATCTTCTGTATCTGCCCATGGAAATCCCATTAAATAAGACAAAGCATATATCTTATTATCAGCTTTTTCTTCCTCTCGTAAATGATTAATTAAACTATTCATTGGTTCTACTGAAGTTTCACTTTGTTCCCCTGCTACTAAAAAGGGAATATGAACACAGCTCATTGTTGGTTTTATACCAGTTTTTAAAGCTTCAATTACAATTTTAGCAGCATGAACACCTGTTTCAAAGGTATCAGTGTGTGGTGCACATTTATAACCTACAAAACCATCAGAGCATTCAATCATTTCTTTTGTTATAGTTGCATGCATATCAAGCGATGTTATAATTAGAATATCAGGATAGATTTTTCTAATAGCTTTTAGCAAATCACCTTCAGCTTCTCCTATTCCTTTTACTCTCATAGACCCATGTAAAGATAAACATAGAGCATCTAAATCTTTTTCATTTTTTAATTTATCAAGGAACTCTTTTTTTAAGTCGAGATAATAATCTTGATCCCATTCACCATTAGGTACTGCTCTTGCAACGAGTGTTGGAACAACTTCATAACCATTATCGATTAATGTTTTAATAATACCAGAGCAAGAATCTTGTCCTATATTATCTATTAAATCTTGACCTCTTTTTACCCAAATATCATTTTTATTTGTTATAATTGGATTAAATGTATCTGATTCGTGGTGTAATCCACCAACTAAAACTTTATTTTTCATTTTAGAAATCTCTCTTATTCAACAGTAATTATTGGGGAAACTTTAGTTTCCCATCCCTTTAATTTAGAACCAACTGGTGGTAAATTAAATAATTGCTCAAGAACTAATTTACTAGCTCCTTCACAAATATCATCTTCATAATAAGTTGCGATTGTAAAACAATCACTTTCATTTTCAATTTGACTATTTAAAATTTCATGCGTAAGAATAGTTTCCCATTTTGTTAAATATCCACCGATATAAATAATACGAGGATCTAATAAACTATGGGCAAATCTAAGATTGTCTATTATTTCTTTAAAAAACTTTTTAAGTAGATTTTCATCATTTTCTATATTTGCTAATTGTTCATTTGAAATTGATAATTGTCTATTAAAATCAATACCATGATATAATACACTTTTAAATTCACCTGCATGGGATGTATATCCACGACGTAATCTACCATCAATAACAACGCCCATACCTACACCTACTGGAGGAACTCCACTTGGAACATCTTCAGTTTTATAAGTTTGTATTAAAGTATAAATAAAAGTATCATCACCAAGTCCAACATGATTGAATGCTGCACAATTTGCATCATTTTCAAAAAAGATATTATAATCATATTTTTCAGTTAAATCATTAGTATAATAATTATATAATCCCTGAGTCCAACTAAATATTATTTTTTCACCTTTTTGATCTACAATACCAGCTATTGCAATACAAGCACCAAGTATCTTGTTAGAACAATTTTTTTCTAATTTATTTAAAACATAATCAACAATATACTCAAATCTTTTAACATTTCCTTTTTCATAAGGAATAATAGTTTCATCGTATTTTTCTGTTAAATGGAAAATAATATTTCCAGCAAAATCAGTAATAGTTGCATGAAAATGATTAACTAACAGTTCAACTCCAAAAACACATCCAAAATTAGAATTGAGACCAACAAGAGTCCTTCTTCTCCCCATTTTTACACTAGTATCTTCACCTTTTTCTTCAACTAATCCAAATTCGATTAATCTAGAAATAGCATAAGTTACTGTTGATGGTTGAAGTTTTAATTCATCAGCGAGCTCTCGTCTTGAAAGATATTTTTCTCTCAATTTTTGGAGAATTAAAAAATTGTTTGTTGCTTTTTGAAATTGACCATTAGCCATAATATTTATCCCTTAATTGATTTTACTCTATTTACAGAAGTATTAGTAATATTAAATTCAGCTTGTCTCAACTGTCCACCCATATATATATGATCTGGTCTGTAAATCATTTTAGAGTTTTGTTCTTTAGGTAAATATACATGATATTCTTTAGCTTGTAACTCTTTTTTTATAAATTCAAAGTTTCTTTCATTAATTCCACAACCAGGCATAATGATGATATCATCTTTTGCATAATCAATCATTTCTTTTAATGTTATAATTCCTTCCATAACAGTAGGCTCTAATCCACTAGTTAAAACTCTCTCAACTTTTAAATCTATTAGAGTCTGTAAAGAATCTATTGCATTAACACACATATCAATTGCTCTATGAAATGTTACCTCACAAGGTCTAGCAACTTCAATCAACTCTTCACATCTTTCTCTATCAATAGTACCATCCGGATTTAGAATCCCAAAGACAATAGCATTAGCACCTTCTTCTCTAAAGATTTTAGTATTTTCTAGCATTGTTTCAAATTCAATATCTGAGTAACAAAAGTCTCCACCTCTAGGTCTTATCATTACATTCATATCAATTGAACAATACTTCCTAGCTGTTCTAAACATTCCTAGAGTTGGTGTTAAACCACCCTCAAAAAGATCACTACAAAACTCAACTCTATCTGCACCACCTTCTTCAGCTGCAATTATTGATTCTATATTTTCTAAACAAATTTCTATTTTTGGATTCATCATTATTCTTTTAGTGCTCCTTCACCGAAACCTTTAATCAAAGCATTGTGTGCTACTAAATAGAATATAAACATTGGAATTGTTCCAATCACTAAAGCAGCAAATTGTAAGCCATAATCTTGGTTTAATCTTCCTGCAAATGAGTTAATAGTTACAGGTAAACTTCTCATATTTTCTCCACTTGTAAGAGTGAAAACCATCAAGAATTCATTCCAATTTCCTAAAAATGTCAATACGGAAATTGTTGCAATTACAGGTGTTGATACTATTAGAATAATTCTCCAAAATATTTGTTGATATGTTGCTCCATCTATTACAGCCGCTTCTATCAAAGCGTTAGGAATACCTCTGATATAGGAAGTTGAAATTAAAACAGCCATTGGTAGGCCAAATGCTACATAAGGTAAAATAACACCTAAGTAAGTATTATATAATCCTGTGTTAGTTTCCATAATAAATAAAGGTGTAATAACAGAATTTACAGTAATTAATAAACCTAAAGTAAATAAACCAAAATACACTTTTGCACTCTTATAAGGAAATTTTGTTAGTGCAAAACCAGCCATTAATGATAATAACACTACTAATAAAGTTGAAACACCACTATATATTAAACTATTCAAAAAGGCATAATCCATATTCCCAAATTCAATACACTTTTGATAATTCGCCAATGTAAACTCAATTGGAAGAGATAATGGATGTATCATTATCTCACCCATACTCTTAAAAGAAGAATATGTCATCCAAATTATTGGAAAAAGTGTTATCATTGTAAACAATAATAAGAAAGTATATGAGAACACAATTGTATGCACACTAATCTTTCTATCTCTTAAATTTTGACTCATACATCCCCCTAATTAAATTTACGATTTGCTCTTGCATAAATTCTTTGACCAAGAGTAATTAAACCAACACTTAGAATTACTATAATAATTGAAACAGCACTACCATAACCGTAGTTATTAAATGTAAATGTTTGTTGATATAAATAAAGTGCCATTACATATGTATAATGAACAGGTCCCCCTCCAGTCATAGCAAAGACTAAGTCAAAACTCTTTAAACTTCCTGAAATAGCTAATACAGAACATGTATAAATAACACCAGCTAATGCAGGTAATACAATTTTCCTTATTATTATACCTTCAGATGCACCATCTATTACAGCTGCTTCAAAAACAGATTTAGGTATTCTCTGTAAATTTGCTATAAAGATAACCATATATAGACTGGTATGTTGCCATAACAATACAAATAGTACTGGAACTATTGCATGATTTGGATTTTCAAATATTTTAACTACATAATCAGGATTATCAGTTACGCTTCTTATAAATGTTGTATATATACCTACTGGTGAAAATACTCTATTCCATAAAAGAGCTACAACAACTGATGATATAGTAATAGGCAAGAATATCATCATTTCAAAGAATTTACTTCCACGAACCCATTTTCTAAATAACAAATAAGCTAATATTAGTCCAAGAGGAATTTGTCCTAGAACTGATAATAACATAATTTTTATATTATTTTTTACGGCTATTTGGAAAATAGGGTCCTGAATAATATTCACATAGTTTTGTAAACCTACAAAACCCTTTAATTGGAAATGACGCCATTTTGTAAATGAAAGTCCAAAACTTACTATTACAGGAAAAATAATTATTGCAATATAAATTATGAAAGCTGGCAATATCAAACTTAAATAACTTAGTTTCTTATTTTTATCTTTTATCATTTTTCTTTATCCTTGAAAAAGAATGTCGCTAGTTAACACTAGCGACAATATTTAAAATTTATTCTCTGTTAGTGTCGTTTTGTGCAACCCATTTTTCATATTGAGCAGCGATTTCTTTTGGTTCCCCGTTACCCATCATCATTGCTTGGATATTTGCATTTAATAGAGATACACCTTCACCATTCATTACTGAGTCAAATACATATCCCATTTCATGGTCTTCTTGGAATTGAGCATATTTCTTTTGCATGATACCCATTTCAATATTAGAGAAATCAATATTACATGTAGGGATATCACCATGTTGTGCAAAGATTTCTGATCCTTCCATACCTGTATAGAAAGCAATAAATTTCCAAGCTGCATCAGCTTTAGCTGTACCTTTGATAGCTTCAGCAATACCGAAACCTTCACCTGTTACAGCAGTTGATGTATTACTTCTTACTTCACCTTTAATTGCTGGGAATACATGCATTTCAATGTTTTTGTTAAATTCTTCTGATAATTGTGAATCCATACCACCAGATCTCCAACCAGCATCTATTAGATAAACTGATTTACCTTGGTAGAATTCTTGGTCAGCTTCACCATTACCCATTTGGTTAACACCTGGTGAGAATAAGTTTTCTTCACACATTGTTTGGATAATTTCTAAAGTTTCAACAAAAGCTTTATCAGTAAATTTAGCACCATTTTTACCTTGTGCTGCATCCATGAACCATTCTGGTCCACCTGTTCTATCAACTAATAATGATAATAACCATGAATTTACAACCCATTGATCTTTGTTACCCATTGAAATTGGATAGTAACCAGCTGCTCTGATTGTTGGAACTTGTGCAATCATTTCTTCAAAAGTTGCAGGATAATCTAAACCTAATTCATCTAAGATAGCATGGTTAGCATATACAACATGGCAAACAGCTAATGTTGGTGGAATCATCCATAATTCACCATTTGCACCTTGAGCTTTAAAAGTTACAGGTTTAAATTGAGATCTAAATTCATCTGTTAAATAATCTGTTTCATTTAAGTCTAATACTAATCCTGGATCTTGAATGTAAGCTGTTCTAGCACCACCATAACAAGTAAAAATATCAGGAATCTTTCTTGATGCTGCCATAGCTTGGAATTTTTGATGGAAAGCTTCACCAGTTGCATATTCAATATCTAATTCAATATTTGGATATTTTTCTTCAAATGCTTTAACAACAGCATTATGTCCTGCATAAGCTGGATTAGCTGGATCAATTTGCATGTATCCTGTTAATGTGATAGTACCATCATCACTAACCTCTTCATTTGCACCAGCTGCAAATACACTAGTAAAAGCAATAACGCTTATTAATACTAAAGCCAATAATTTTTTCATAAACAATTCTCCTTTGACTGCTACTTATTTCATTCAATGAATTATATGAATAGATAATTAATTCTGTCAATGAAATAAGTAGTTTTTTTCACAAATAGTTAAATATTTGCTTATTATACTTAACAAATTTTTAGTTTATTCCATTTTTTAAGCAAATAGTCAAAGAATTTATTATAATTATTATAGATATTAGCATTTCCAAAAACTAAAAAATAGCGTAAATTGTTAATAGACAAATTTAGAGTTCTATAGAAAATTTTCAAACAAAAAATATAATTAACATTTTTTGAATATTTTTCTATATTCTTATTGACAAGAAACATAAAAATATGGCATTGTATGCATCGTTGAGCCACGTAATAGATTATCTATTACAGGCTGTATGGTGGATGTAGTTCAATGGTAGAGCGCTAGATTGTGGTTCTGGTTGTTGCGGGTTCAAGTCCCGTCATCCACCCTAAAACGTTAAGCGTTCGTAGCTCAGCTGGATAGAGCGTCGGACTTCGAATCCGCAGGTCGAAGGTTCGAATCCTTCCGAGCGCAATATTGCGTATGGGCCGCTAGCTCAGCTGGTAGAGCAACAGACTCTTAATCTGTGGGTCAAAGGTTCGAACCCTTTGCGGCTCATATAATAAATAATCACTTTGCGAGAGTGGTGAAATTGGCAGACACGCTAGATTTAGGTTCTAGTGCCGTAAGGTGTGGGGGTTCAAGTCCCCCCTCTCGCACTACATATTTATTTTGCGAAAGTAGCTCAGTGGTAGAGCTCCACCTTGCCAAGGTGGATGTCGCGGGTTCAAGTCCCGTCTTTCGCTCTAAAGCAATCCAAAACGGATTGCTTTTATTATATCTTATATTTTTAGTTATCTAATAAAAATAATAAATTACATAAAACTCTTAATATCACTATACTTTATGCTTAAATATTTATAGTATCTAAAATTTATATATATATTTATAAGCTACCAAAAGAGGAGAATTTTATATGAAAAAAGTTATAGCTATTTTATTATTTGGTATTGTTTGTCTATCATCTCTATTTGCAGAAGGTCAAATTGAAGAAGCTCAAGTTAAGAATAATCCAATTGGAATTATCAGTGCGATGGATTCTGAAGTAGAATATCTACTATCTATTGCTGAGGAATCTTATTCAAAAGAAATTGGAGGAGTTGTTTACCACATTGGAGAACTTAGTGGTAAAGATGTTGTAATCTGTAAAGCAGGTGTTGGTAAAAGTCTTTCAGCTGCAGGTACTGCTATTCTTATTCATGAATTTAATGTTTCTTCTATTATCTTTACAGGTATTGCAGGAAGCGTTTCAGAAAAATTAAGCATTGCTGATGTTGTAATCTCAACTGAAGTAATGTTCCATGATTATGGCTATCAAACAGATGAAAAAATAGAGCTTGGTACTGATTTTGTATCTGAGGTAAAAATAAAAGCAGATCCTACATTAGTAGAAAAAGCTTATAATGCCGCTCTTAAAGTTTGCAAAGATCAAGATGTATTAAAGGGCTTAGTTGCAACTGGGGATCAATTTGTAGCTAGTGCAAAAAAAGTTGAATATCTTTCTAATGAACTGGGGGCTTTATGTGTTGAAATGGAAGGAGCTTCAGTTGGTTATGTTGCAGCTCAATATGGTGTTCCTTTTGTAGTTATTAGAGGAATGAGTGATAAAGCTGATGGAGTAGCTCATGAAACTTATGAACAATGGTGGGTTGTTGTAGCTGATAACTCAGGTAAAATTGTTGAAGAAATGGTTAAATCAATGTAGTAATAACCATTACATTTAAAAGGATGTCCCAAATAGAGAGACATCCTTTTTTTATTTTCAAGATTTTATTCGAAAGAAAACAATTATTTTATAAAAATAATAACTTTTTAATTCATATTTAATCTTATACTAATAGCGTGCTTATAGAAGTTTTAGCAAACTAAACTGAAGTGCTAGCATAGATATCTTTACAATAATTAATTCATCTCTAAATAAACTCAATCGGTTAGAAGTTGATTGCACTTTGAAAATATCAATCATTTTATTGCTTCCTGCTTATTTTGTAATTTTATAATTCAATATATTTCAAATTACAAAATAGATTATATACACTTTAAATAAAAATTTGTTTATTTAATTATAACAAGAAATTTCTAAAATAATTAGTTAATTAATGCTAACAAAACTATTGCATTTTATCAAGTTTGTATTTATAATAAATTCCAGTGGTATTTATTATATAGTAAATTGGATACGTTAAATATGCAAATTAAAAAAGAAAAAATAAAAGAAAAGATATTAATTTCAGCTAAAAATGAATTCCTTGAAAAGGGTTATACTAATGCTTCTCTTAGAGCTATCAGTGAAAAAGCTGGTTTAACTAAAGGGGCTTTATATTCTTATTTCAAAAATAAGGATGCAGTATTTTGTGAGTTAACCAAAGTAGCTGTTAATTTCATAGAGGATGAGTTTAGTGAATCCTCACATTATATTATATCTTCTAAAGAATATTGTAATGATTTTCCATTAGAAGATAAGATTAAAAGCTATAGATTACATGCAAATACTGTTTTAGATAATTATGATAATTTTAAACTTTTATTATTCTGTGCTGCTGGTTCTAGTTTAGAATCATATAAAGAAAAGATTATACAAATGTATGCTAGTCAATTTAATTTGAGATCAACTTTTATGGAGAAAAAAGTGAATTTCAGTAAATTATTTGTTCATACTTTAGCTAGTACATATGTAAGTTATTTAGAAGAAATTGTTTTACATAAACCGAATAGAGAAGAAGTAGAGATGTATGCAACTCAAATGGCAATATTTGTAGATGCCGGAATGAAAAAATTAAGCAATTATTTAAGTTGTTAAGTAAGTTGTTTTTTTTTAAATAATTTAGTTAGTCATAACTAACAATTTAATTTGAATTTTAATAAAAATAAATAAATTTAGGAGATTTATTATATGAAAGAAAAAAAGAATAAATCTATATTAAGTAGATTTACGCCTTATATGGGTAAAAAGAAAGTTCTATTACCCATAGCACTAATACTATCTGGATTATCAGCTGTATTAAATATTATTCCTTTTGTTTTAGTATGGTATATAGCTCATGAAATACTAGTATCACCCAATACATTAAATTTATACAATGTAAGTTCACTTGCTTGGTGGGCTTTTGTTAGTGCTATTGCTGGTGTTGTTGTATATTTTGGAGCTTTAATGAGTTCACACTTAGCTGCCTTCCATGTTGAAGTAGGACTTCAGAAAAAGGGTATGACTAAAATAATGAATATGCCATTAGGTTTCTTTAATCAATATTCAAGTGGTAAGTTGAGAAAAGTTGTTAATGATGGAGCAGGAACAACCCATACATTTTTAGCTCATCAATTACCTGATATGGCAGCTACATTAGTATCTCCAATAATTTTAATTGTTTTAATATTTGCAATTGATTTTCAAATGGGTATAGCTTCTCTTATTCCAATAATTATTGGATTTATTACAATGAGCTTTATGATGACTCCCAAAGGAAAAAAATTTCAAAAGATGTATTTTGATGCTTTAGAAGAAATGAGTTCTGAATCTGTAGAATATGTAAGGGGGATTCCTGTTGTTAAAACATTTGGACAATCTATTTTTTCATTTAAACGTTTCTATGATAGTATTATTCGATATAAAGATATGGTTTATTCATACACATTGCTTTGGAGAAGACCTATGTCTTTCTATACTGTAATTATGCAATCTGCAGCTTTCTTCTTGATTCCCGTAGCTATTCTTATGATTGGTAATGGAAATAATATTGCACTAGTGATAGAAAACTTCATTTTCTATTTATTAGTTTCTCCAATATTTACTACTTTGTTAATGAAAAGTATGCACTTTCAACAAAATAGTATGATTGCAAAGCAAGCAATTGATAGACTTGATGAATTAATGAATTATCCTGAAATGTATTTCTTTAGTAAGAGTTCTCAAAAAATAAAAGAATATTCTTTAGAGTTTAAAAATGTTTCTTTTGCTTACAATAAAGCGAACAAAAAGGCTATTCAAGGTATTAATTTTAAGTTAAATGAAGGTGAAACTATAGCATTAGTTGGGGCCTCTGGTGGTGGTAAAACTACAATTGCTAGGTTAGCTGCTCGTTTCTGGGATATTAATTCAGGTGAAATTCTTCTAGGTGGTGTTAATGTAAAAGATATTCCTAAAAAAGAGTTAATGGATAATATTTCATTTGTATTTCAGAATACAAAATTGTTCAAAGGGTCTTTAAAAGATAACATTATTTTTGGAAAAGAAAACGTATCTGATGAAGAAATAGAAAATGCTATTCTATTATCACAGTCTAAAGAAATTATCGATAATTTAGATGATGGATTAGATACTATTATTGGTACAAAGGGTACATATTTATCAGGAGGGGAACAACAAAGAATCGCTTTAGCTAGAGCAATGGTTAAGAATTCTCCTATTGTTCTTCTTGATGAAGCAACAGCTTTTGCTGATCCAGAAAATGAACATTTAATTCAAAAAGCACTTAAAGAATTGAGTAATGGTAAAACTACATTAATGATTGCTCATAGATTAACTAGTGTACGTAATGTTGATAGAATTTTAGTAATTAATGATGGTCAAATTAAAGAAGAAGGTAATCATGACGAATTGATCAAGAAAAATGGATTATATAAAACTATGTGGGATGAATATCAACAATCCATAGAATGGAAGGTTGATAGTAAGAACATACAAAAGAAAGGAGATAATTATGCGTAAATACTTTCAAGATAAATTTGCATTGTCTGATCAAGGTGCAAAAGATTTAATTGGAGGCATAACTTGGTCAACTTTTATGAATATTAGTTTTATGATTCCTGTTGTTTTTGCATTCATATTCTTACAAGATTATTTAGCTATATTTATAAATAATGTTAATATTGAAGTACATAGTATTAGTTTCTTTTTAATTATGAGTTTAGTTTCTGTATTGGTTATGTTTATTATTGCCTATATACAATATAATTCAACTTATACAAAAATTTATGAAGAAAGTGCAAAGAGTAGAATTAATCTTGCAGAAACACTAAGAAAATTACCTCTAGCATTCTTTGGTAAAAAGGATATAGCTGATTTAAGTTCTACAATCATGGAAGATTCAACTCAAATTGAGTCCCTATTCTCTCATGCTATTCCTCAGTTATTTGCAGCTATTATTTCAATTGTACTTATGACTATTATGATGTTTTTCTATAATTGGCAAATGTCTCTTGCTGTATTTTGGGTAGTTCCTGTAGCTTTTTTAGTATTTTATTTTTCAAGAAAATTCCAAGCTAGATCACATGAAGAAGGTTATAATAGAAAAAGAGAAGTCGCAGATGATGTACAAGAAATGCTTGATTCTGTTCATGAAATTAAATCTTATAATAGAGAAGATGATTATTGCAGAACATTAAATGGAAAATTAGATAGTTATGAAAATTATTTAATTAATAGTGAGTTGGTAATTGGTTCTTTAATTAACCTTTCTTATGCTGTACTAAAGTTAGGACTTCCAACAGTTATTTTAGTTGGTGCCTCATTATTGTCATCTAAAACTATAGATATTTTTACTTATTTCGTTTTTTTAGTAATTACTGCTAGAATTTATAATCCTCTAATGGAAGTAATGGATCATTTTGCTTTACTTATTTACTTAAATGTTAGAATTAAAAGAATAAAGGAAATGAATGCTATGCCAAGACAGAGTGGGAAAACTATTTTTCATCCAAAAAATTATGATATTAAATTTAATAATGTCAATTTCTCATATATTGATGGAATTCAGACTTTACAAGATGTAAGTTTTACTGCAAAACAAGGTGATATTACAGCATTAGTAGGTCCATCTGGTGGTGGTAAAAGTACAGTTGCGAAACTTTCAGCTCGTTTCTGGGATATAGACAAAGGTAAAATTACATTAGGAGGGGAAGATATATCTAAAATAGATCCAGAAACTCTTCTAAATTATTATTCTATAGTTTTCCAGGATGTTACTTTATTTAATTCAAGTGTTATGGAAAATATTAGACTAGGTAAAAAAGACGCTACAGACGAAGAAGTTATGAGAGCAGCATCTTTAGCTCAGTGTGATGATTTTATCAAAAAACTACCAGAAGGTTATAATACATTAATTGGTGAAAATGGTGAGAAATTATCAGGAGGAGAGAGACAAAGAATATCTATAGCTAGAGCTATGTTAAAAGATTCTCCTATCATTTTACTTGATGAAGCAACAGCATCACTCGATGCTGAAAATGAAAGTAAAATCCAAATAGCTCTTAGTGAGTTAATTAAGAATAAAACTGTGTTAATTATTGCTCATAGAATGAGAACTGTACTTGGTGCTGACAAAATTGTTGTAATCAAGAATGGTAATGTTTCAGAAGTTGGTACTCCTTATGACTTAAAAAAAATGGATGGTATATTTGCTTCTATGATAAAAACACAATTTCAAAACTCTTAATAATAAATAGATAGAGAATCTCTTATTATAAAATATGTAAGTTAAATCTTAAATATTTTGGGCTACTAAAATATTATTTTTATTATATTTTAGTAGTCATTTTCATATTATATATATAGATTTGCAATCATTAAGTGTTTTTATAATTTTAAAGCTATTCAATACAAAAAGAAATTTTATTATAAAACTACATTATCAAATATAATAATGTAAAGATTTTATCAATACTATTACTAATACTTATTTGCATATTCTTCATCAAAATATAACACCTTTATGTAATAAATAATTAAAAAAACAAAACCACTGTTACTTATTAAATACTCATTTTAAATTAATAAATAATTCTTTTTTAATTGCTTTTATAGAATAAAACAAATATTCTAACACAAATACTTTTAGGATATAATAATCATGTCTAGTTTATTACTTGGTCAACTATTGGCCATATTAGCAACATTAACTTATGCAGAAAATTCAATAATATTCTCATACTTAGGGAAAAAAGTTTCTCCTAGAGCAACTGTTCATGTAAGACTTTGGATTGCCACACCTATTATGATAATTATTGCTTTAATTTTCGAAGGTAATTTTTTTCTTAAAGCAGATATATTCAATTGGATAATTTTACTTATATCAGGTTTATTTGGCTATTTTTTATCCGATTCCTTCTCTATTTGGGCTTTTACAAATATAGGAGCAAGAGAAACTACTGTAATAATGACTGTTAATCCTATTTTCAACTCAATATTATCTTATTTCTTTTTTTCTGAAATACTTAGCACAAAGCAGATGTTTGCAATACTTATAACTATTGTCGGGATTATTACACTAATACTGAATCAAGAAAAACCCGATGATATAATTAAAAAAAAGCATCAATTCAAAGGGATAATATTTGCTATACTTGCTGCCATTTTTCAAGGCTTCTCAAATATATTTGCAAAAAGTGCACTTTCTTCTCTTGATCCTTTAAGTACAAACGCTATTAGAATGATTGGCGGTTTGTTAGCAGCAGCGTTATTTGCGTTATTTTTTAGAAGAGAATTTATGAAAGACTTTAAAGATTTTAAAAATAAAAAAAATATATCACTTATATTAATTGCATCAATAACAGGACCAGTTATTGGTATGACTTTATTATTAACCTCTTTTAATATGGCTCCTATTGGACTACTTACTGCAATTGTTCAAATTAGTCCTATATTTATATTAATTTATGAATTATTATTCCAGAAGAAACACATTAAATCTCTTGTTATATTAGGAACTCTAATATCTGTTTTCGGTGTAGTTTTAATGTTTATATAAAGGAAAACACATGTCTAATTTATTACTAGGACAACTTCTTGCAATTATTATGGCAATAGCAGCTGCAGAAAATTCACTCATTTATTCTTATCTTGGAAAAAAAGTAACTCCAAAAGCTACTGTTCATGTAAGACTTTGGATAGCTGTTCCATTAATCATTATTTTAGCTTTTATAACCGAAGGGAATTTCTTTATTAGTACAAGTTTAAAGACCTGGATTATTTTATTATCATCAGGGATTATTGGATATTTTATTTGTGATTCTCTAGCATTCTGGGCGTTTGCAAATATTGGTCCACGTGAAGCCATGGTAATAATGACTCTTAATCCAATCATTAATTCTGTTTTATCATATTTTTTATTCACAGAAATTCTAACAGCACTTCAAATAATAGCAATTTTAGTAACTATAAGTGGAATAATAATTTTATTACTTAACCAAGATAAAGAAACTGATACCATTAAAAAAAAGCATCAAGCAAAAGGCATTTTATTTGCATTCCTTGCTGCAATATTGCAAGCTGTATCAGCACTTCTTGCAAAAAGTGCTTTATCTACATTAGAACCTATTAGCACTAATGCAATAAGAATGATTGGCGGTTTTATAGCTTCTGTGCTATTTGCTTTATTTATTAGAAAAGAATTTAAACAAGATTTCTTACTTTATAAAAATAAAAGATACTTTGCTCTTTTAGTATTAGCTGCAGTAAGTGGACCAATAATTGGAATGAGCTTATTTTTAAAATCATTTACTTTAGCACCGATTGGAATTGTAACAGCAATATCTCAAGTAAGTCCAATTTTCATTCTAATATTTGAATTAATCTTTTTAAAGAAAAGCATTAAATCCTTAGAAATACTTGGAACGATAATTTCAGTTATTGGTGTTGCACTAATGTTTATTTAACGTTATAACAAGATAAACCATTTCAAGGATTATAATAAATATGTCGAATCTACTATTAGGTCAAATCCTAGCCATTTTCGTAGCTATTACTTCAGCTGAAAAATCAATTCTATTTTCATACTTAGGAAGAAATGTATCAACTCGGGCTACAGTTCATATAAGGCTTTGGATTGCAGCTCCTTTACTAATTATATTGGCATTATTTACAGAAGGAACAGCTTTTTTAAATGCTGATTTAAATACATGGGTTATATTATTACTATCTGGAGTAATTGGATATTTTATTTGTGATTCATTTGCTTTTTGGGCGTATGCAAATATTGGACCACGTGAAGCTATGGTAATAATGACCCTTAACCCAATATTTCATTCAATTTTATCATACCTTTTCTTTTCTGAAGTTTTAACAACTCAGCAAATGTTTGCAATTCTCATCACTATTTTTGGAATTATAGTATTAGTTTTAAATCAAGATAAAGAAAAAAATCTTCGTAAAAAGAAACATCAAGCTAAAGGAATATTTTTTGCCTTCCTTGGTGCTGTTTTCCAAGCTATTTCAAATATTTTAGCAAAAAGTGCTCTCCATACATTAAATCCAATAAGTGCTAATGCAATTAGAATTATTGGAGGAGTTACTGCTGCTGCATTGTTCGCTTTATTTTTTAGAAAAGAATTTACAAAAGATTTTATACTTTATAAAAACAAAAAATATTTTTCACTTTTATTACTTGCAACTGTTAGTGGGCCAATACTTGGTATGACTTTATTATATATGTCCTTTAATTATGCACCAGTTGGGCTTACAACTGCGATAGCTCAAATAAATCCAATATTTATTCTCATCTACGAATTAATATTCTTAAAGAAAAGAGTTAAATCATTAGAAATCCTTGGAACTATTATTTCAGTTATAGGGGTTATTATTATGTTTATATAAACCAAAACATTCTAATTAAATTTTAAGAATAAAAGGTTTTATTTTAATATTATATTTTATTTCCCATTTAATTCATCTACTATTTCTAACATTTTAATTAAAGGATTATAAAGTCCTTCTTGTCTTTCTTTATAATATATTTAGAAAAATATATCCTATCATTTTAGTTTTTTTATCTCCAACTTCTGTTATATCTAAAAAGAATATTTCTTCTATCTTTTTCTAAATCAATTCATTGAACATATCCTAATTCAACTTAATTTTGAACTATTTTACTAATAGATTCTTTGTTTAATCCCATAAAAAAACAAACAATCTTTTGAGAACAACGAGGATTATCATAAATAGCCAAAATTGTTTTATCTAAAGAAATATTTTTTAACAAAAACTCTTTACTATTGTAAAAAGTTAGTCTATGCTAATTAACAACATAGGGGAGTTATATATGACAAGATATGGAAATTGGTTTCCTAAATGGATTATAAACACAATATTCATTGGATTAATTATTCTTTTAGGATTAAGTGGTTACCTTTATATTAATAACTACAATATTGCTTTTTTGATTACTTCAATTATTACAATTCTTTATATTCTTTTTACATTAAAAAGTTATTACATGTATATAAGTTTTAATTTAGATTCAAAAGATTCAATATCTTGGAAAATAATTAAATATGTGGCTACATTTGTAGAGGTAGAACCCTATCAAACTATTCTTGATATTGGCTGTGGAAGTGGAGCTTTAAGCATTGAATGTGCTAAGAAATATAAACATTCAATAGTTGTTGGAATGGATAAATGGGGTTCTGAGTATAATGTTTTTTCAAAAGAGATTTGTGAGTTAAATTCAAAAGAAGAAAATGTTTCAAATACTCAATTTATAAAAGGTGATATTAAAAATCTAAATTTAAAAAAGGAAAGCTATGATTGTATAACATCAAATTATGTCATTCATAATGTTCCTGGAAACAAGCAAGATATGATTTTAGATATTTTGGAATTATTAAAAAAAGGTGGAACTTTTGCAATTCATGATATATTTAACAAATCAAACTATGGTGAAATAAATCAAATTATTGATAAATTAAATGAATTGGGATATGAAAAGATTGAATTTATCTCTACTACAGAAGGATTTCCCATGACTAAAAAAGAAGCAAAAAGTTTAATGCTATCAGGATCTAAAATTCTATATGGAATTAAATAATATTCAATATCAATTGTATTATATAAAATAATAGTCAATTAAATATTTATATATAGCAAATATATTAATATTTTATTTACAATTCATTAACTAAATCTCAATATTTTTTCCTTAAAGTAAATTACATAAGAACTTTAAATCAGGAGATTTTATAATGAAAAAATTTACTTTAGCATTACTAATGCTATCAATTGCAATTTCTTCAGCGTTCGCTAACGGTACAGCTGAAACTCAAGTACAAGACAATTCACCAATCGAAATTTCATTTTGGCATATTTTCGGTGATGCAAGAGGGCAATGGGTTCAAGATAGGGTTGATGAATTCAATGCTATGCAAGATAAATATCATGTCACACAAGAAAATAAAGGTAGTTATAGAGACACTTTACAAGCTTCTCTTTTAGCTTATAGACAAGGTTCTGCTCCAACTCTAGTTCACGTTGCTGAAGCTGGGTCTCAAGCAGCTTATGATTCAGGTATTTTTATGCCAATTAGTGAAGTTGGAGCTTTTGATACATCAGACTACATAGAACCTGTATTAAATTATTACACAATCGATGGAAAAGTTAACTCAATTCCTTTCAATAGTTCATCGCCTGTTTTATATATCAATACTGATATGTTAGTTCAAGCTGGTTATGATAGAGATTGGACACCTAAAACTTTCTCAGATGTAATTGAATCTTTAGAAAGAGCTCAAGCAGCTGGAGTAAAAGATGCAAAATATACTGATGGTATTCACGCTTGGTTCTTTGAACAATTAGTTGCTGAACAAGGTGGTTATATGTATAACAACGGTAACGGTCGTGATGCTAGAGCAACAAAAGCTTTATTAGGTGGAGAAGCTGGTATTAAAGTAGCTCAGTTCTATAAAGATTTAAACGATAAAGGTTTATTATCTTGGACAGGTAAAGTTGAAGACTGGAGTGGATCAGACAATATATTTACAAATGAAAAAGCTATGTACCACATGACATCAACAGGTGATATCAATGTAATTAGCGCTGGTGCTAAAGGTAAATTCGACTTAAACGTAGGCATGCTTCCAATCGCTGATGGATCAAAAAGAAATGGTACTGTTATCGGTGGTGGTTCAATTTGGTTAACACAAGGCCACTCACAAGAAGAAATGGAAGGTGCTAGAGATTTTATTCTTTACATGACTAATACAGAAAACATGGTTTCTTGGCACAAATTATCAGGTTACTATCCTGTAAGAGTTTCATCAGTTGATGCTCTAGATAAAGAAGGTTGGTTCGGCTCAGATTCACTACAAACTGTAGCTTTCAATCAATTATTAGAAACAGTTCCTAACAAAGCAACAGCTGGTGGTTTGGCTGGTACTGTTTATGATCATAGAACTTACATCGAGGAAGCTTTAGTAAAAATTATTAATGGTGAAGATGTTAGAGCTGCTATGAGTGAAGCAATAGTATTAACTAACGCAAAAATTAAAGAATATAACGCTAACTTCTAATAACAACTAAATTATATAAAGTGTACCGATGATGGTACACTTTAATTCTTTAAGGAATATCAATGAATCAAAATAAAAATGCAATTTTTAAGGGTAAAATCTTACCTTATCTTTATTTATTACCAACCATTCTTGTATTAATTATATTTATTTACTACCCCGCCATAAAAACTTTTATTTTAGCTTTTTATAGAAGTAATTTTATTTTAGGAACAAGAAAGTTTATAGGACTTGAAAATTTCAAAAACCTTTTTTTAGGGCCTCTTGCCCCAGGTTTTATCCAAACCTGTTTACAAACTTTAGTATTTAGCTTACTTGTTGTATTCTTGGGTTTAACTATATCTATGCTATTAGCAGTTTTAACTAATGAAAAAATAAGAGGAGCTAAAATATATAGATTACTATTAATTTGGCCTTTTGCATTATCTCCTGCAGTTGCTGCAACAGTCTTCTCTTTTATATTCAACCCAGAAGTTGGAATAATTAATATATTTTTAAAAACAGTATTTAATATCAAACCTGGATGGTTAACCAATCCTTATTTAGCTTTTTTTGTAGCAGTATTTGCGGCAGTTTGGAAAAACTTAGGCTATAATATTGTATTTTATATCGCAGCTTTTCAAAGCATATCTAAAGATCCTCTAGAAGCAGCAGAAATTGATGGTGCATCTAGATTCTCTAAATTTGTACATATATTATATCCACTATTAAGCCCTACTACATTCTTCTTATTATTTACAAATATTACTTATAGTCTATTTGATTCCTTTGCAATTGTTGATGTACTTACTCGAGGTGGCCCTATGGGACCTTCTCCTTTATTAGACAATTCAGGAATTACAACAACCTTAATGTATAAAGTATTCTTAGATGGATTTGGTGGTTCTTCTAATATGGGATTTGCGGCTGCTGAAACTTTTATTTTAATGATAATTGTAGCTATTATGTCAGCTTTCCAATTTGGAATTTTAGGAAGGAGAGTTAATTACGATGTCTAAAAATAACTTTAAAAAAAATGATCCAATTTGGATTCATTTCGTATTAATAATTGCAATATTTTTTGTTTGTTTTCCTTTAGTTTTTACTATAATAAAAAGCACACAATCTTTAATAGAAGTAACAACACCTTCTATGAGAATAGGAACTTCATTTTTCTCAAATATTAAACAAATATGGGATGAATTTAACATGGGAATCTATATGGCTAATTCATTCTTCTATGCCTTTGTTATTACACTTGGAAAGATAATATTATCACTATTAGCTGCAACTGCTTTAGTATTCTATGAGTTCAAAGGAAAAAAGTTTATCTTTGGATTTATAATCACTACTTTAATGTTCCCTATTGAAATTCTATTACTTGGTTTATTTGAAGTTGTAAGCAATGCTCCAGCTAATTCTTTTGCAGAATTTTTCTTCTGGATTATCAACCCTAAAGAATTATTCTTTGCTCCAACTAAATATGGTTTTGGAATGGGAGATTCAAAACTTGCTATCATATTACCTTTCTTAGCATCAGCTACTGGAGTATTTTTATTTAGACAACAGTTTTTATCAATCCCTAAATCAATTTGTGATGCTGCAAAAATGGATGGAGTTAATTCATTCCAATTTATGCTAAAAATATTAATTCCGATGAGCATTCATACTATTGGTGCTTTAACTCTTATTCAATTTGTTTATATTTGGGATCAATATATTTGGCCAAGAATTATCATTCAACATGATAAATCACAAGTTGTTCAGGTTGGACTAAATGCAATTCAAAGTGCAGGAGATTCTATTCAATGGAATTTAGTAATGAGTGGAGCCATTGTAACAATAATTCCGCCATTAATCATATTTGCACTTTTATATAATTCATTTATGAAAGGTTATGCACTATCTTCAAATAAATAATACAATCCTAATAATGACAAAAAAAGCAAGCTAGAATATATAAACTTCTAGTTTGCTTTTATTATTTTAAACTATATTTTTAATTTTTCTACCATTGTTTTCAATTGTGAAAATTCATCTTCTGATAAATACTTAATTTGCTCATATAAAAATTTTACTCTTTGCTCACTAATTTTTTCTTTTGCATATTTTTGCATATTCTTTATTTGTTTTAAGTCTTCAGCTGTAATATAAAAAGGAATATTTAAATTTAAAATATAATTATAAACATTCATATCTTTATTTTTTTCAACTCTTTCAAAAATGTTTTTAATAAATTGTTTACTTTTCCCCTCCATAATTGAAAGGTAATCTTTATAGAATCTATTTAAGCTTTCGATATATTTTATGCCTAAATCAGCATCGATTTCCTTTATTATTTTTTGATGATCTTCATATTTAGTTTCCAATATTTGATAATTATCAAAATCAGAAGAAATATCATGATATGCATCAAGTAAACTCATTTTCGCATTTAATAAATCATTTAATTCTTCTGTATTTTGTTTATTATCCCTATAATAGTTTTGCAATAACTTTAAAGAATTAATGCTCGCATTTAAACTTGATATAGAAAAAATATTCTCATTTTCATATAAAGTATTCAATTGTTCTTCTTTTAAACTATTTAATTTATCAATTTGATTTAATAATGAATTAATAAGATTTTGTTCTTTTTTAATAGATTTATTAATTAATTCTAATTCGGAATCTTCGATTTCCAATAAAAATGTTCTCGAAAATTGTAATATCTTTTTATATTCAAGATATTGATTATAACTATATACATTATTTGCTTCAATATTTTTCTTAACAGATTTTATCTCAATATTAAACTTATTAATGATTCCATCATATTTATTTAATATTTTTTTTAACTCATAAAAATGAGTAACTTTTTCTTGTAATATATTAGAATAATTATTTGCACCAATGTTTTTTAAACAATTTATTAAAATTTTATATTTATCGATACTTTTTGGATTTTCAGTTTTATTGTGATTATACAAGGGATTATTATGAATCCATTCATCAAAGTACTTACTTAAATGTTGTATCACAAAATATTTTATCTGTTCAGTTACAAAATTCAATTGTTCTTCTGTCCAACATTGTGGCTCTATCATTATTTCATCTATTTCATTCTTTAATTCTGATAATACATTAGCATATTTATAAATTGATTTTTTAAATATGCATTTATCGATTTCTTTACTATATAAAGAGTATATATCAAAATATTTATTTAATTTATCTTTAGCTATATCCGATTCTTTATACAAATGTCGCAACCTACTTTGACAATCAATTGGAACATTAATATGTTGTTTATTTATTAATTCTTCAGAATCATTAAGATATTGGCATTTGTCGGAATAATATATAGAATTTTCCCAATCATTTATTAAATTAATCCATTTTGTAGAATCATTAATTATTCTTACAAACTTAAGATTATTAACAAAGCTATTTTTCAAGCCTTTTATATTTTTATCGTACCAATAGGTCTCTTTCTCATTATTTAATTTTATAAGAGGATAAGTCTTATTACTATAATAACTTTCTATTTCAGATAATCTTCCAATATAATACAAAATTACTAAAATAGATGCTATAGATGTATTCAATCCTATAGGCATGCTTAATAACGTGTCATAGATGTAATTAGCATCTATTTCATCACTATATTCTATTTCATTATCAAAAGACAAAAATAATTCTTTTATATAAGCATTTTCTGGATATTTTTTTATTTTATCAGTATTAACATAATATCCCCAACCTTTTAATAATACATAAATATGATTTAATTTAGTCGTTGTTAATCCATTACTAATTGAAGACATTGATGAGTCAAATAATATTTTTTTTATTAATTCTTTAATCTCCGTAGGACTTTTTGAAGATTTTAAAGAAAAATCCATTTTATATGAAATAATTTTATTATATGAATTTTCAAATAATTCCGTAGCACAATCACGTAGTCTTCTGAATTCTTTTTCGCTATCATATATATATAATCTAGATTGTTTACTTTGATTTAATGTTGATGCAAATCTATCTAAATATAATTTTTTTTCTCGCTCTATAAATACTTTATATTTAGAATTATCCTTAGTTGTAAAATTTCTCATTGCCTCTAACTTAATACTATTTTCCAATAATGAGTCTTCGACATCTTCAATAATGAAAAAAATAATTGGAAGACTATATTTATTATAAAATCTATGTTGTACTAATAATTTCTTCAAGTCAGAAGAAACAGAATCAGAGTATGTATCTGAAGGGATTATTAAATAAATTAATTGACCTTTCGGTTCATCAAATTTTATTTTAGGGGTTCGACTTTCATCATATAGAAATTTATTTACATCATTAAAATAATCATTAGTAACAATTATCCTTTTCTTAAAACTCCATTCTAATGAATTGATTTCATGATTTTTACCAAACTCAGATTCTAAATTTGGGAAAATATAAGAATAATTATTTTCAAATTCTGTTGAGAGTATTAATTTATTAACTAGCATAAAATTATCATCAATATCATCTTTATTAATTATTTTATTGTAATTATCTTTAAAAATTTTATTAAATGCATTATTTGACGGTGCATTAGAATTCAATTCAAATAAATTATTAGATCCTAACCCTACAACATTTAATTCTTCTCTTAATGAAGATAAAGCTTTATTTACTTCAATTTGATTTAAACCAGATAGTTTTTCAATCAAAAGTTTAGCAGAATCTTCATCCCTACTTTTTGCAGATAATTTATTCTGTATAACTATAGCTTTTAAAACTTTAATTTGATTTTTGTAAATGATACGATAAGGATG
>NPIF01000365.1_pt1 | contig 61923 bp, 44 predicted proteins | sample 8637461 | NCBI WGS metagenome assembly NPIF01 (sample SAMN07420641, study PRJNA396082) | bioreactor metagenome | isolation source: sample BR12 brine-fed electro-methanogenic bioreactor BR | place: Japan: Kochi | collected 2016-12-09 | reverse complement strand
CGCGTGGCCCTGGGAGGCGAGGAGATGGCCAAGATCAGCGGCGATCTCCAGGAGCGCATCGGAGCCTTTATCCTGGATGAACCCTCCCGCCAGAGCCCCAAGGCTCTCGCCGGTAAAAACCGGTCCTGAAGATGAGCGAGGGTGAGCTAGGGGTATATCCGTAGTGGGAGATACGTAAAAACGCAAGAGATCACCCCAAAGATCCCGGATTCGGAACCGCTTTTGTTCCGCAATCCGGGATCTTTTTTGGAAAGTACTTTCTAGAGGCCTTTCGGGATGTCCTCTCTCGAAAAGGAAAAAAATGTTCTTTTCCGGGGTTCTCGGAGGCATTACGCCGGAAAAAGCATGGTACTTTCGTTCCGCTCCGAATTTCCCGGATATGTTCGAAAACCCAAGCTTTATGGGGCTTTTTCACAGGCTTCGCGTTTTGACTTTTCTGTATTTTCCTCTACACTTTTTTGGTGAGGAGGTGTGCCCCATGGCTTCTATGCTCCGATCTTCGGCTTTCAAGAGCTTGAAGATCCTTTTTTCGGTGCTGATCTTTTCGGTAGTGCTCTCCGGGGCATGGGCTCAAACTCCGGTGTTGGATATCCGGAGGGATCCGAAAAAAGACCTCTGCTATGTGATTACCGCGGAACCCGGAGGGCTTTACGGGCTCTCTCTCTCGGATTTTCAAAATCTGGGGGGCTCCCTTTCCGAGGATGCTCTCTATTCTCTTTCCCTTTCTCCCGAGGGGAATCTCTTCCTTGCCACCTTTCAGGAAGTCCTTTTTTCCTCAAACCGTGGAGCTTCCTGGAGCTCTCTGCGGGGGGGCGGAGATCTGAAAAATTTCTATGTCACCTCTTCGGGAACCTTTGTGGGGGTCTCCTGGAAAAAGGGGCTTCTTTGGGCCTCCCGGGAAAATCCGGAGTTCCGGGAAGCTTCCGGAGAGATGGGCCATGTGGTGATAACCGAGGTTTTGGAAACCCCCGGGGGAACTCTCTGGGCCACCACCTTCGGGGGAGGAGTGTTTACTTCTTCGGACGGGGGCAGAAGCTGGGAGGCCCTCAACGAGGGATTGGAAAATTTTTTCGTTCTTTCCCTGGCCTGGGATGCTTCGAAGAAGGTTCTTTATGCGGGAACCTACGAGGGAGGAGTCTATCGCCGGACCGGAGAATCTTCCTGGGAACCTTTTTCCCGGGGACTCCCGGAGAGAGCCATCGTTCAGGCCCTGGAGGTGGATTCCGAGGGATCTCTCTGGGGAGGAACTTATCAAAAAGGAGCTTTTCGGGCCTCCTTCGAAGGAGAGTGGCGTCCCTTTTCCGAAAATGCCGAGGATGCCTCCCTTTCGGTGAACGCTCTGGAGACCTTTGCGGAGGGCATGCTGGGAGGAACTCAGGAGAGAGGGCTTCTTTTCGCCGCCTCCGGTGCTCCGCCGTGGATGCCCCTGGAGATTTCGGATCCCCTTACGGGGCTTGCGGAAACTTCCGAGGGAATTCTCCTGGCCCTCTCCCGATCGGGAATTCTCTACGAAGCTGTGCGAAAGGAAGGCCCCTGGAGAGAACGGGGAAGAATCGAAAGCTCCTTTCCCTGCCAAAGCCTGTCGATTCTTTCGGATAGGGTTTTTCTCGCGGGTACCTCCCGGGGAAGCTGGCTTTCCGAGGATGGCGGCAAAAGCTGGATCTTCCGGGGCTTTCCTCTTCCTGCGGAAGAGGATGTCCGAGAGGATTTCGGCCCTCCTCCGGGAGAATGGGGAGGTCTGGTGGGGATGGTACAGCTGGGTTCCTCCGTGATGGCCGCCACGAGCTACAAGGGGCTTTTCCGCTCTTCCCAAGGCTGGAGCTGGAGCCTGGAGGAAAGAGCCCGAGAGGATATCGAGGGACGGTATCTTTACGACATGGCTTCGGACGGAGAGAGCCGCATCGCCCTGGGAACCGACCGGGGGCTTTCCTACTCTCGGGATTCCGGGAACAGCTGGATACATGTTTACGTGAACTATGGGCTCTCATCGGTACTTTTCGATGATGCGGGAACCCTCTGGGGGGTCTCCCGAAACGGCATCTGGCGCTTTCTTCCTCCCGAGATGGAGCCTTCCCTGGTACCGGTTTCCGGATATTCCTGGTCTCCCACGGTCTACTTTACCCGGCTTCTTTCCGGAGAAGAGGGCTCTTTGCTGGGGCTTCTCAAAAACGACCTTGTCCGGCTCGTTCCGGCGGGAGAAGGGCTTGCCTTGCAGAAAACGACCCTGGGAAATGCGGAGATACTCTCCTCTCTCCGGCTTTTCCGGGGAGGCATGCTTTTGGGGAGCGAAAGGGGCTTTTATTTTTCCGAAGACCGGGGCGAAACCTGGCAGGAGGGGCATGTGCCCCGAAATCTCTTCAACCTTTCCGAAGGGCGGTGAAGAGCATGCGAGAACTGTACCGCCGAGGGGGAGCCCTTCTGTTTTTCCTTCTCGCCCTGGGATCCTTTCTTTCCATGCGAGAGGTGGTTCTCCGGATAGCCCCGGTGGATATGGGGGAGGAGTACCGGCGGGCCTACGCTCCCGTTCAGGGATGGGGGGCCACTGCGGCGAGCCGGGCCTTTCTTCGGGATACCAGCCGCTTTATTCCCCTGGCGGCCTTTATCGAAAAGGAGATTGGGGAGAGGGGAATGAGGGTTTCCGGTCCCGCCTGGGAGAGGTTTTCCGCCTTTTTCTTCGACGATGCTTCCGGAAAAGACCTTGCCTCCAGAAGGAGCGAGGATGTTTACGATACCGGGAGCCTTTACTTCACTCCCTCCGAGGGGCCCTTTCGGGAGATTTACGAAAGCATGAAGGAGCGGGACCAGCGCTTTCGGTATCTTCGCCTTCACTCTTCCCGGGGCCCCCGGTTTTTCTCCCTTTCCTCGGTAGGCCCCGGCACCGCCGCCTCTCGGGGAGTGCCCTCCTTCGTGCTTCGGCCCTTCCGGCGCTTTTCCCTCTTTTTCCTGATTTGTGCTTTGGGAATATACTTTTTGCTGCCGAGTAGAAAGGCTCCCGAAGACGCTCTGGGCTACTCCCGGATGGGCAGCGTGTACGTGCCGGATGTGCTCGGGTTTTTTCTTTCGGGGCTCTTCTTCGGGGCTCCCTTTCTCATGGTTCCCGAGATTTTTCAGACCGCCAGAATCCTCAGCTTTTCCGAGGGAAGCCTTTATTTCACCCTCTTTTGGTGGTTCCTGGCGGCCCTTGCCGCAGCCCTTTTCTACGTATCCGCCAAATATGCCGCCTTCTGGCTCCGTCCCCTTCCGGAAAGGGTGGAGGCGCACACTCTCCGAAGGGATTGGAATATAACCTACCAGGATATTCATCTGGCGGATTTCAAGGATTACCGCCCTCCCGCAGGATTGCGTCTCATGATGAGGGCGGGAGCCTTTATGGAGCCTCGCCTTTTGGCTCAGAGCCTTCTTCTGGAAAACCGCCGGGATTGGGGGGTACGGCTGGTGCGAAAAGACGGCGAAAGCTTTTCCTTTCTCTGCTCCGACCTCCGGGGTGTATGCCTCTTTTTCGAGGCCCTGGAAAGGGCGGGAGTACCTCTTTCGGAAAAGCTCCGGGAGGTTGTGGATGGAAGAGAATAGAGAGATGTCCCGTTTTCCTGGGCAGAAAAATACGAGGGCCCCGGGGTTTTTGCGGAGCTTTTCGGTGAAAATCATGATTGCAAAGGTGGTGACCCCGTGATGCGCAGTACATGGATCCCTTTTTCCAGAGTTATTGCATGTGCGGTATGGTTTTTTCTCGCCCTGGGCCTGGCTTTTTTCCCCCTGTTTGCGGAGATTTCCAAAACGGAGGCTGGGGCAAGAGAGAACCTTGTACAGCCCCTGGAAGAGCGAATCGCCCTTCTTGAAAAGGCCCTGGAATACCGTATGGAGGGAGAAGCGAAGGAGATTCGGGGAGATGCAGCCGGTGCCCTGGTGGCCTATCGGCAGAGCCACGCCCTTTACGAAGATCCCTTTCTGGAAGAAAAAATCCGCTTCCTGGAAAAAGTGGCGGAACAGCTTTCCGGAACGCTTCCTTCCGGAAGGATTCCCCCGGACCTGGAACCTTTGCGGGAGCGTATCGCCTACCTCGAAAGGCTTTTAGCCGGCCCGGGCTTTTCGGAAGATTTCGTGGATCCCCTGGGGGAGGATTTGTTCGAGGACGAGGACGCCGATTGGAGAAACTATCCGGACCTGGCGGAGGAAAAGGCCGCCATCGAAGAGAACTTCGAAGAATTCCGAAGTGCTCTGAAGGAGAAGGATATCCCCCGGGCGGTGAGCCATATCGACCTGGGATGCCGGGAGGAATACGCCGCCCTCTTCGCCCATAATCCCGAGGCCATGCCTTCCTTCGCGGAGATTCTGGAAAAGGCGGAGATGAGCTTTCTCGCCGCGGCAGATCGTGCGGACCCCGCAACCAGCACAAGCCTCCGCACCTCGGAATACGCGGTGGAACTCGATGGCTTTACCTTTTACGTTCGGTGGATCAAGGTGGAGGATCGATGGGTACTCTTCGATTTTTAACGTTTACGCCGGAGTATCGTTGCCACCGAAAGGGAGGGAAAAACCATGTGGTGTGGTAAAAGTAAAAACTTGAGAACGATTTTCGTGCCCATTCTGCTCTTCTGGATCTTCCTGATTCCCTCCTTCGCGGAGGCATGGAGCCAGGCTCCTCACAGCCAGATCAACGCCGAGGCCCTCCGTCTCTTTTTGAGACAGGCCAAGGGAAAGGAAAAGTTCCGCCTGGGGCCCTTCGCTCAAGGGGCCTTTCAAGAGCACCTCCGAGGGGTGGGGGTGGCCAGCTCTTCCCTGAAGGCGGGGGACTTCGTTTCCCGGGAGATGCATCTCTCCATGCAGCGTTGGATCATTATGGGGGGGGATTGGGCCGACGAGCCCCACCTCTTCTCTTCGGTGCGTCACTTCTACGATCCTCTGCGGATAGAGGGGGTGGCCTATCTGACCGATCAGAGCTGGGCCCACGGATTGTACGACAGCCCCCAGATCGATGCCCGATCCTGGGGGGTGGATCATCCGGAAAACCCCTTTACCTTTTTTACCGCCCTCTCCTCCTACAAGGCGGCCCTGGAGGTCCGGGAGGATGTTCCTCTTCCCGAGCAGATAGGCATGCCTCACTTCAAAACCACCCTGAACCTCGTTGCCCGGAATCATGAGGATCAGCGGAACCTCTACCTTTCTCGGGCCTACCGGGCTCTGGGGGAATCCATGCACATGCTGGGAGACATGACCCAGCCCGCTCACGTGCGGAACGATTCCCACCCCATGGACGAGCCCATCGAGATTTCCATCTTTCCGGAGCATGTCCGGGCTGCCGCCGGGAATCCCTTTATCGACTCCCACATTCGTCCCTACTTGGAAAGCGCCGGGGGAACTCTTCAGGAACCTCTGGAGCTCTTTCATCAGGTGGCAAGCTTTATTAACAAAACCTTCTACACCATGGACACCATCTACGACGGCCCCTCGGGGGCGCTGCCCAACAATCGGCAGAAGCCTTACCCCGCTCCCCAGTTCAAGGATCTGGAAGAGGTAAAGACCACGGTTCAGGGTTTTCTCATGCCTCGCAGTGTGAGCAAGTTCTACGGCCTTTTCGACGCAGTCAAACGGGTGCCCATGGCCCAGGAGCGGCTGAGTTTTCACTGGTTCGATCCGGAGCAGAGCTTTCTCGGAGGTTTTGATCCCCTCAAGGAGAAGGTTGCCCGAGGGGTGGCGGGGAGGCTCGGCAGGCTCGGGCGATATCATGTTCCTCACGCCTTCGCTCCTTCTCAGGGAGAGGTACTGCTTCCCCTGGCCATCTATGCCTGTGCGGATTTGCTGGAGCTCTTTTTTCCCACTCTGGAACTGAAGGCGGAGTTTGAAGAGAGCGAGCTTTTCCCCGAAAGCGAAACCGGAGCAGATCCCTCGGAGGATGTGGAGGGAGTGCCCATCACGGTTATTGAGATCGAATCCTCCATGGAACATCTTCAGAAAAAGGATCCCGCCTGGAAGGCCGCAGATCTCATCATCCACTATTCCGGGCCCGCGGAGTTGGTGGTGTTGGAGAAGGAGAAGCAAGAGGGAGAGGAGAGGGAGAAGGAGATATACACCCGAAAGCTCCTCTTCCGTAAGGGGGCCCTGGAGAAGATCGAAACCCTGGAGGGGGACTTTGAGGAGGCCCCTCTGCGGCTCTACGCCGCCCCTTCGGGAGCTACCCTCACGGAGGAACAGGCCTTCTACGAGCTGCAACATAAACAGACCGCCCTTATCCGTATAGAGGCGGGGAGCCGCCTCTTCGAAAGTCCCTCGTGGACCCTGGAACAGGAGGCGGAGGTTTCCATACTTCCCCCCCGAATCGTGATTCTGGAGCTTATAGAAGGATGGGCAAATCAGGAGGAGATGGAATTTGAGGCGTTGGCCACTCCCAAGGGGCTCTACCTTTTCGAATGGGATTTCGACGATGGAAGCGACCTTTTGCAGGATCGGCCGCATCCGGGAAAACGCTCCAAGGTGACCCATCTCTACCAGGGATTAAAGCCCGGACAGGAATATGCTCCCCGGGTGAAGCTCTTCGACCATGAGGAGAACTTCCTCACCGAGGATGCCATCTCCATCAGCGTCATTCAGGGAGCGGAGCGGCACTTCTTCGAAAACCGAACCTTCTGGACCACGGGTTCTCCCTTCGGCAACGACCCTTCGGTGACCTTCCCCGAAGTGCCCCTGAAACTGAAGCTTGAGGCTGCGGGGCTTTCCGGGGACATTCTTCCGGAGACCCCCGAGGCAAAGAGGCTCGAAAAGATGACCGGAGCCGTGGCAAATGCGGGAAATGCCATGAAGGAACAGATGCTTCAGGAAATGGCCAGAATGGGCGTCACCCTTACGGATGCCCAGCTTCAGGAGGCTCTGGGGCAGGCTCTGGCCCTGAGCGGTCTCGGAGGAGCGGGGCAGGATCCCCGGACGGTGCCGGGACGGAAGGTTCTGGCTTCGGGATATGCGGTACGGGGTAAACCTCTTACCCTCACGCTTTCGGTGGCTCTCGCCGCCATTCCCCCCGTGGGGGTTTCCATGCCCGAAACGCCCCCCCTGGAGGGACGGGTGACGGTGACGAAGTGCTTTTTCACCACGGGATTTCTTTCCAGTGCCGCAATTTCCGGAAGCTCCGGAAGTGCTTCGGTCTCCTGGACTCCGGGAAAGGATGCCCAGGTTCCCGAATCCTTTTCGGTGGACCTTGTGATGTACTACTCCCTGGATTTCTACAAGCGGGGAACCCAGGAACCCTGGCTCGACAGCGGTGTACCGGTGCGATACGACAATCTTTCGGTGAGCTTTCCCGTGGGGATCTGTTTCTTCCCCTTGAGCCGTTACGAAAAAGAGTAGGGAGAAAAGGAGGTTGGGATCATGCGTTTTTTATGCGGATTTGTTGCAAGGGATGGGCTTTCGGAAAGAAAGAGACCCCTTTGGGTGTTTTGGGTGCTGGTGTCGGTTCTCGCCCTTTCCTGCCCGCTCTTGCCGGAAAAAGCCTTTGCAGACACGGTCTCCCGTTGGATGGCTCCCTACTGGGTAGAGGTTCCCGTCTCCTGGAAACCCCTGGTGGATCGTCGGGAGGGGGTTATGTTCTTTACCGGAGCTCCCCCGGATTCCATAGGTTCGCCTCAAGAAGAGGGCCGTTCCATCCTGGCGGTGGGGGTGATGCGGCAGGCGCCTCCCCCGGGCATGGGTTACGAGGCCCTTCTGGAATCCTTCGAAAAGGAGATTTCCCGGGAAAAGCCCAAAAACTTTACCTCCTCCCGAAAGGAGATTTCCCTGGGCTCCGTTCCGGCGGTGTATGTATCCTTCTCCGGAGAGGTGGAGCTTGAAGGAGCTTCCAGGAAGGTGGGGGGCAACTTCATTCTTACCAAGGAGACCGATGGAGAGGGCAACCTTACCCTGGTGATGGTGATGGGAAACGCCTCGGGGCTGGAGGAACATAAAGAAGAGTTGGAGACTCTTCTCAGCTCCGCCAAAGAGGGCGCACCTCCCCTGAAGCTGGAGAAGAGCTTTTCCTACGGAGCCACCCAGGAGGCATTCCGGCATACCTTCGGCCTTGCCTGGGCTTCGGATGGCGTGTTCGCTCTGGGGGATTCCACAAACTGCAAAATCCGTCTCTTCGATGCGGAGGGAACGCTTCTGGAAGAATGGGGGAAAAAGGGCAAGGGCGAGGAGGGCAGTTTTTCCTATCCCCAGGGTATGGCCTTCGCTCCGGATGGCTCTCTCTGGGTGGTGGAGGAGGGATACAGCGTGCGGGCCCGGGTCCAGCGATTCTCCCGAAAGGGGGAGCTTCTCCAGAAGATCGAGCTGAGTCCCAAGATAGTGGGCGAAAAAGGCATCTACAAGCCTTCTTTTGTGGGGATTACCGATTCCGGCAAAATCGTGATTTCCGGTCTTACGGATATTACGGATGGAGAGTATAGGGTTCTTGTCTTTACTCCTTCCGGGGATCTGCTCGCCTCTTGGGAGCCCAGGGAGATGGGGGGCATGGCCGTTCTTCCCGGGGATAGACTGGTGCTTCTCCAGGAAAACCCCGAAACCGACCGGAATCCTCTCTTCTGCGTGTACGACCTGCAGGGAAAGAAGCTCGCTCAGTGGCCTTTTTACGGTGCGGGCTTCCTTCCTACTCCGGGAGACCGGGATGTATACTTCAACCCCAGGGCCATGGCTTCGGATGAAGCGGGAAATATCTACGTCTACGACGATTCCGAGGATGCCCTGTGGATTTATGATGGGGAGGGGAAGTTTTTCCAGGCCCTTCCGGTGCGGGAGCATTTCGGCATTTTCCTCGATATGGCGGCTTCCCCCGGAGGGCATGTGGTGGTGCAGGATAGGCCGGGCAGCTACGGTCCCGGAGAGCCTTCGCTGCATATTATGAAAAATACGTGTATTTCCTCTTCCTCCAAGCCCTCCGAGATTACTCCGGAGCCCGAACCGAAATCCGAAAATGTTCTTGGGGAGGAGGGTTTGAGGGCGGAGCTGGAACGGCTCAAAAAAGCGCTCGCTCTTCGGGAGGAGGCCCTGATTCTGGAAAGAGAAGGAGATCTTTCCGGAGCTATCGCAAAATATCGGGAAAGCCTTCCCCTCTCTCCGGATCCCGCGGTGGAGGTCTATGCGGCGGAGCTGGAGCGGGAGCTGGAGGAGGGAAAGGAAGTCGCTTCAAAGGCTCCGGAGAAAGCTCCCGAGGCGGCACAAGCCCCGGAACCTGAAAAGGATGCCGAAGTTTCCGGAGAAGCTCCCGGAGCTTCGGAGGAACCCGCAATATCTCTGGAGAGCCTTCTTCCGGAACCCCCGGCACCTCCGGAGTTTCCCGAATTGACCGAGGCCTCTCCGCCGGCGTCGCCCTACGACGAGGCGAAAAAACTCGAATCCGAGGGACGCCGGTACGAGGCTCTTCTCAAATACGAGGAGATTCTTCGGGAAAATCCCGATCCGGCCATGCAGGCTCATGTCCGGGAGCTGGAAAGCCTTCTCCGACGGGAGGCCCGCCAGGTGGTTACCCAGGCAGTGGCGGTGCAGAACCGGGGAGAATATCACGAAGCCCTCCGGCTCTACCGGGAGAGCCTCGTCATCTTTCCTCTGGAGCAGGTAAAGGATTATGCGGATCGTCTGGAGATCCTGCTGCACCAGGGTGCCCAGTCTCAGGATGCCCGGGCGAAGGCGGAAGCCCTCTGGCGGGAGGGGGCGGAGCTTCAGAAGAACTGGCGATACCAGGAGGCTTTGAAGAAGTATAAAGAAGGTCTCGCTCTCTCGCCGGATCCCAAGATGGAGGAGCACGTGAAAAAACTCGAAGCTTTTCTGAAGGGGCGGGAAACGCCCTCTCCCTAAAGCGTTGCCCGGGGAAAGCATGCCACAAGTTCCGTATGCCCAGGGATGAAAGCGTGGCGTGCTTCCAAGGCGTATTCGAAAGAACGACATTCTCTCGTCTCCGTGCCAGGGATCCCTACCGGCCCCGCCACATCCATGGCGGGGCCGGTAGGATTCGGTGGACTTTTACAAAAGCCCCGGGTTTCTATATTTTTCCTCTCCGTGGTAGTATGTTCTCAAGCGGCATGGTCGGAATGCCGGAAATCTCTATTCCCCGGGGAGAATCCCCCAAAATTTCCCCCCGTCCCTTCCTTCAGGGATTTTGCATCGGAGGTTTGCAAAGGCATGTGTAAACGAAACAGACCCCATATTTTTGCGATAAGTCTTCTCATTCTCCTGGGTTTTGGAGCCGCCAGCATTTTCAGCTACCTGGTTTCTCTCACATCGCTGCGGCACCAGATAGAAAAGCACGCCCTTCCCCTCACGAGCGATACCATCTATTCGGAAGTGCAGCGGGATCTCCTGCGTCCCATCTTCATATCCTCTCTCATGGCCCGGGATACCTTTCTGCGGGATTGGGTTCTTCGGGGAGAGCTGGATGTGAACGAGGTAACCCGCTACCTCCGGGAGATCCAGAGCCAATACGGTACGGAAACAAGCTTTTTTATCTCCCAGGAAACCGGGCGGTATTACTACTACGACGGCATACTCAAGACGGTCTCCCCCGAAGAACCTCGGGACACCTGGTACTACCGTCTCCAGGGAATTTCTGCGGATTACGAGGTAAACCTGGATGTGGACATGGCCCATCGGGACGCCCTCACCGTCTTCATCAACTACAAGGTTTTCGACTACCAGGGAAGTTTTATCGGGGCTTCCGGAGTAGGTCTCGGGGTGAGCGCCGTGACGGATACCATCGGAGAATATCAGGAACGGTACGCCCGGAACATTTGTTTTTTCGATCTCCAGGGAAACATTACTCTTGCAGGATCCCACTTTCTGAAGGAGAAGAAGAATATTCGAGAGATCCCCGGATTGGGAGATCTTTTTGAAGAAATGACCGCCCGGGAGAGCGGAACATTTCAGTACCATGGTAATGGAGACGTCTATCACGTGAATGTCCGGTTCATTCCCGAATTCCACTGGTATCTCCTGGTAGAACAGGGAGAGGGAGAGGTCAAGCGGCACATTTTTTTCACCCTGCTTCTCAACCTGGGAATATGCGGTATTCTTGCGGCTCTCGTAATTATCTCCATGCGGGCTCTGGTGGAGGGATATGAAAAGAAACTGGAAAGTATGGCCGTTACGGACAAGCTTACGGGAGTATACAACCGTCATGCCTTCCAGATCTTTTTCCAGCAGGCCCTGCAGGAATACGAACGTACCCGAACCCCCTTTTCCCTTCTCATGATAGATCTGGACGACTTCAAAAAGATTAACGATCTTCACGGGCATCTTTTTGGAGACGAAGTGCTCCGGGGTGTGGCAACCATCTTTCGGGACAATCTCCGGGGCATGGACATTTTAGCCCGTTGGGGAGGAGAAGAGTTTGTGGTACTTCTCAAGGCGTGCCCCCTGGAATTTGCCTTCGAACGGGGAGAACTCTTTCGCAAACAGATTATGAGCGCCTCCTGGACTTCCGGAAAGGGTGAAACCGTACGAATGACCATAAGCTTCGGGGCGGCCCAGCATGAACGGGGAGAATCCGGAGAAGCCCTCCTTCTCCGGGCAGACGAGGCTCTCTACCGGGCGAAGCGGAAAGATAAGAACCGGGGAGAGCGGGGATAGCCCCAAGATTCTTTTCGGAAATGAGAACCGCGATTTCTTGAGAAACTCTACCGATCGTTCTTTCCGGGGTGGAAAAGCTGTTGATATCCGAAAGGGAGAAGATTCTCCAGGGAATTTTCTCCCTTTTCGAGGCTGAAAAAACTTGCTTGCGCAAGTAAATAAAAAATGCTATTCTCTTTTCCGAGGTGAGAGCCATGAAGAAAGAAAAGGAAATCTCCCGAAAGGATCTCTGGAGTCTGGGGCGGACCCTTTCCCGCATGTATCGTCAGACCCAGATGTGGATGGATAAGGCCTTCGAAACTCTGGGACTTGGCCGGGGACTCTATCAGTATCTGGTGGAGGTGGCCCGGAGCCCCGGAGCGAATCAGATGGAACTTGCGGAAAAGCTTGCGGTGGATGAGGCTTCGGTCACCCGGGGCATAGGGCGCCTTGAAAAGCTCGGGTACGTGGAACGCCGCAGAGATACGGAAGATCGCCGGATGCGGCGCATTTTTCTTTCCCCCCGGGGAGAAGGGGTGCTTCCCCGGCTGGAGGAGGAATTTCGTCGCTGGAACCGGGCGGCCACCCTGGGGGCTTCGGAGGAAGAGATAGCCAGACAGGTGATCTTTTTCCGCAAAAGCATGGAAGAAGTGGCTCGGCAGATGAATTTGCAGGAATGTACACACTGCGAGAGGAGCGAAGAAGCATGATCTTTATGGAACAGGCCCGGATACAAGCCCGGGAAAAGGATAGGGCGGATTTTCTGGCCCGCTTTCGGAATCGATTCTATTCCGTTCCCGGAAAGATCTATATGGACGGCAATTCCCTGGGTCTCGCGGGAAAGGATGCGGAAGAGGCTCTTCTGGAGGCCCTGGAGGAATGGAAGCGCCTGGGTATCGACGGATGGCTGGAGGGGAATCCTCCCTGGTTCTATATGGGAGAGAAAGTGGGAGCCCTCATGGCTCCCCTGGTGGGAGCGGAGCCCGAAGAAGTGGTGATGACCGGGGGAACCACCATCAATCTCCACGCCCTGACCAGCACCTTCTACAATCCTCGGGAGGGGCGCACCAAAATCGTGGCGGACGAGCTGAACTTTCCCTCGGATATCTACGCCCTTTCCAGTCTTATCCGGCTTCACGGGCTGGATCCCCAAAAAGAGCTGATCCTCGTGAAAAGCCGGGACGGGCGGACTCTGGAGGAAGACGACATTATCGCCTCCTTCGGGACGGACGTGGGGCTGGCAGTGCTTCCCTCGGTGCTTTATCGAAGCGGGCAGCTTCTGGATATTCCCCGGCTTGCCGAAGCGGCCCGCCGCAAAGGGGTGGTTCTGGGTTTCGACTGCGCCCACTCCGCGGGGTCCGTGCCGCACCGCCTGAGTGAAAATGGGGTGGACTTCGCCTTCTGGTGTTCCTACAAACATCTCAACGGGGGCCCCGGAAGTCCGGGTTTTCTCTACCTCAACAAAAAGCATTTTTCCCGCTCCCCCGGCCTGGCGGGGTGGTTCGGCTACGTCAAGGAAAAGCAGTTTCAGATGAATCTGGAGTTCCAGCATAGCCCTTCCGCGGGAGGATGGCAGATCGGTACGCCCTCGGTCTTCTCCGGCGCCGCTCTCAAAGGGGCCCTGAAGGTCTTTGCCGAAGCGGGAATGGAACGGGTGCGGGAGAAATCTCTGGGGCTTACGGAATATCTTATGGATCTCGTGGAGGGGGAGCTTGCTCCTCTGGGATACGCCGTGGGAACCCCCCGGGAGCACTCCCGCCGGGGAGGGCACGTGGCGGTGGAACATTCGGAGGCCTGGCGCATCTGCTGTGCTCTGAAAGAGCGGGGAATCGTGCCGGATTTTCGGCCCCCCCGGGTAATCCGCATCGCTCCGGTGGCGCTTTACAACAGCTACGAAGAGGTCTGGGAGGTGGCCCGGGCTCTGAAGGAAATCGTCACCTCCAGGGAGTACGAAAACTTCTCCAAAACCCCTGCAGCGGTATCCTGAGGGTGCGGAGGGGAGGAACCGAAGAAGAGGGCTTCCGAAAGGGAGCCCTCTTCTTCGTAGAGGTTTGCAGAGTTCAGGTGGTTTTCTAGGAAAGGTTCTTCAGCACCATGGCCACGCCTTGACCGCCGCCGATGCAGGCGCTCACGATGCCGAATTCTTTCTTCTGGTGTTTCAGTGCGTACGTCAGGGTGGCGAGAATCTTGCCTCCCGTGGCTCCTATGGGATGCCCAAGAGCGATGGCGCCTCCCAGGGGATTCAGCTTTTCCATGGGGAATTTCATTTCCCGATGACATGCGAGAATCTGGGCCGCAAAGGCCTCGTTGATCTCGATGATCTCCATGTCCTCCAGGGCCATTCCCGCCTTTTCAAGGGCCTTGGGCATGGCCACCACGGGGCCGAGCCCCATGTGTACCGCATCCAGGGCGCCCGAAGCGTAGCCCAGAATTTCCGCCAGGGGAGTGTAGCCCTGTGCGGCGGCCCAGTCGCTGTCGGCGATGATGCAGGCGCTTCCCGCATCGCAGAGGGCGGAGCTCGATGCGGCGGTGATGGTGCCGTCTTCCTTGAAGAGCACCGGGAGCTTTCCCAGGGTCTCCATGGTGGTGTCGCTCCGGGGAATTTCGTCGGTATCGAAGAGGATGGTTCCCTTTTTTCGATCCTTCAGCGTCACCGGAACGATCTCTTCGGCGAAGAGCCCTCCTTCGATGGCCGCCAGGGCCTTCTTGTGGCTGTTCAGGGAAAATTCGTCCTGTTCTTTCCGGCTGATGGCATATTCCTCCACCAGGATCTCCGCGGTAGCTCCCATGAGCATATCCGCAAGGGGACAGTGAAAGCCGTCCTTGTGCAGGGCGTCGAGAACCTTCTTCTCCCCCATCCGGTATCCCCAGCGGGAGTCCGGAAGAATGTAGGGTGCGTTGGAGGTGCTCTCCATGCCTCCCGCGGCCACCGCCACCATATCCCCGAGCCTGATTTTATCCGCTCCGAGCATGGCCGCCTTGAGACTCGAGCCGCACCGCTTGTTTACCGTGAATGCGGGAATGGACTGAGGAAGTCCCGCCCTGTGCAGAGCGATCCGGGCAGGATTGGCCCCCACCCCCGCCTGCCAGCCGTTCCCCAGAATGACCTCGCCCATGTCCTCGGGAGAAATTCCCGAGCGCCTTACCGCTTCGGCAAGGGCAAGGGCGCCGAGCTCCGGGGCCGAGGTGTTCTTGAGGGATCCCCCGAATTTTCCTCCGGGGGTTCTGCATGCGCTTAGAATAACCGGTTTGCCCATGATAGGTTTATCCTTTCCCGCTTCCTTAGGCAATGCCCTTCATGGGGGCAAGATCCGGAGAAACGTCGTACTCCATGGTGGTGTTTTCCTTCAGCTCCCGGGGGGTTACCTCGGGAGCTATTTCGCAGAGCACCATGCGGTCGCCGATTTTTCGCATAAGGCAGAACTCGGTGACCACCACGCTCACCACGCCCTTTCCCGTGAGGGGGAGGGTGCACTTCTTGATCAGCTTGGGGCGCCCCTTCTTGTCGCAGTGGGTGGTGGCGATATAGACGGCCCGGGAGCCCGTAACGAGATCCATGGCTCCTCCCATGCCGGGAACCATCTTGCCGGGAATCATCCAGTTGGCGAGGTTTCCCTCTCCGTCCACCTCCAGGGCACCAAGCACGGTGGCATCGAGATGTCCCCCCCGGATAAGGCCGAAGCTCGTATCGCTCGCCACGAGGCACGATCCCGGAAGAAGGGAGACGCAGCGCCCTCCCGCACCGATGAGGCGGAGATTCTCCACCTCGGGTTTGGGACCGGCTCCCACAATGCCGTTCTCGGTCTGCATCAGAACATGCACGTCCTCGGGAATGTAGTCGGAGACGAGAGTGGGAATGCCGATGCCGAGGTTGACCACCGCACCGTCTTCGAAGTCCAGGGCGATGCGTTTGGCTATTCTGTGCCGGACAAGCTCTGCATCAAGTACGGGAAGCATAGTATCCGTCTCCTTTCAGAACGAGTATGTCCACGAGGATTCCCGGAGTGACCACGTCGTTGGGGTCGATCTCCCCCTGGGGGAGAATGGCGTCCACTTCCGCGATGACCAGATTTGCCGCGGTGGCCATGGCGGGATTGAAGTTTCTTCCCGTGCCGTAGTAGGTGAGGTTTCCCCATCGGTCCGCCTTATATCCCCGGATAATGGCCACATCCGCCGTCAGAGGAAGCTCCAGAATGAATTTTCTTCCGTTCACTTCCAGAACCTGTTTTCCCTCTTCGTGGATGGTTCCCACTCCCGTGGGAGTGAGAAATCCCCCAAGACCGAATCCGCCGCAGCGGATGCGTTCCACGAAGGATCCCTGGGGAACGAGCTCCAGCTCCATCTTTCCCTGGTTGTAGAGGCTCTGGGTGGCCCGGTTCAATCCGATATGGGATGCGGTTACCTTGCGGCAGAATTCGTTCACCACGAGCTTGCCGTGTCCGATTCCCTCGGGGTGCTCGTCGTTGGCGTAGAGGGTATCGTTTGCGATGAGATGAAGATCCCTGGTTCCCTGGGCCACCAGGGCATCGATGAGGGTGTAGGGAACTCCCGCATAATTGAAGCCCCCCACCATCAGGGAAGAGCCGGGCTTGATGTGCGTCACCGCCTCCTCGGCGGACATGACCGGCTTGATAAGTTTATGTGTCATGATGCGGATGACACCTCCTTAAGATTGCGAGCCGTCGGAAGAAGGAATCCCCGAGGTTTGGGCCGTGGCTTTCCTCTTCTGAAAAAGGAAAACGCCTATCAGAATGGCAAGGGCGAGAAGATCCGTATAGAGGTTCGGAACGATGAGCAGGAAGGGCACCACGAGAAGAAAGATTCTCTCGAAGAACGAGAGCTTCGAGAAATAGTACCCCTGAACGGCTGCGGCGAGGCCGATAATCGCCATGAGCGCCGTGCCGAAGGCGAAGATGATCTGAAGAATGTTTCCCTGGAAGAGGAGATGGCTGTTGTAGATGAACATGTAGGGAACGAGAAAGCCCGCCATGGCGGTGAGAAGGGCGGTAAATCCGGTCTTGATGGCGTTGCTTCCGGCGATTCCTGCGGCGGCGTAGGTGGCCAGCGCCACGGGGGGTGTCACGTCCGCCAGAACCCCGAAGTAGAGACAGAAGAGATGTGCCGACATGAGGGGCACTCCCATCTGGAGAAGCGCCGGAGCCGCCAGGGTGGAGGTGATGATGTACTGTGCCGTGGTGGGAACTCCCATGCCGAGAATGATGGAGCCGATCATGGTGAGTATCAGAGCCAGAGGGAGAATTCCTCCCGAAAGGCTGATAACGAAAGATGAGAAGGCCAGGCCGATTCCCGTAATGCCGATGATGCCGATGACGAGGCCCGAGCAGGCACATGCTGCGGCTACTTCGATGGCTCCGATACCGCCGTTGATGAGGGCGTTGAGAATACGCATGGGGGTCATGCGGTATTCCGCCTTGCCGAACCAGGAGACCATCACCATCAGGACGATGGACCAGAACACCGCTTTCACCGCGGAATAGCCCAGGGCCAGGAAGACCACCAGGGTAATGATGGGAAGGAGAAGATGCCATCCTTCCTTGAGAACTCTGCCTACCCGGGGGGCGGTCTCTGCGGCGATACTCTTGATGCCGAGCTTGCCCGCCCGGAAGTGCACCATGGCCATGATGGAGATGAAGTAGAGCGTGGCGGGAATCGCTGCGGCTACCACGATGTTCCAGTAGGAAATGCCCAGAAACTGGGCCATGATGAACGCCGCAGCTCCCATAACGGGAGGCATGACCTGCCCCCCCGTGGAAGAGGCGGCCACCACGGCTCCCGAAAAAGCCGGGCTGAATCCGGCCTTTTTCATCAGAGGAATGGTAAAGGCTCCCGTGGTTACCGCATTTGCCACGGAGCTTCCGGAAACCGTTCCCATAAGGCCGCTGGCTACCACTGCCGCCTTGCCCGGTCCGCCCTGGCTGCGTCCCGTAAGAGCGAGGGCGAGGTCGATGAAGAACTGTCCCGCTCCGGAGACCTTCAGAATGGCTCCGAAGAGAACGAAGAGGAAGATGAAGGAAGCGGAAACCCCCAGGGGTACTCCGAAGATTCCGTCGGTACGAAGATACTGGAAGGGGGCGATTTCTTCGATGGGAAAGCCTCCGTGCCCCAGAATGCCCGGGAAGTAGGGGCCGAAGAGCGCGTAGAGTATGGCAATAATGGCCACGATGGGAAGAGGCCATCCCATGGCACGGCGTCCTCCTTCGATGACCAGGATAATCATCATCACTCCCAGATAGACATCCGAAGGTATGGGCATACCTTCTCGCATGGCGATGGCGTTCCAGTTCAGAAGGATATTCAGACAGCCCACCACCACCATTCCCGCAAAAACCCAGTCCCAAAGATCGATCTTGTTCTTGGGGCGGGATTTTGTGGCCGGATAGAGGAGAAAGACCAGACTTCCCATGAACATCCAGTGAACTCCTCTCTGGTACATGGCCGGGAGAAGTCCGAAGGCTGCCGTGTAAAGGTGGAAGATGGAGGCTGAAAGGGCAATGCCCGCCACCACCCAGTACTGCCACCCCGAAAGTTTGCGTCTGTTTGTTTCGATAACCTCTTCTTCCAGAGCCGGAGGAGAAGTCTGTTCCTCGGGCAGATTATGTTCGATATTCATATACAGACCTCCACTATGGAACACCATAAATTTTTTGGGAAGGCTCCCGGCGAATCCTGAAAGGAACCGCCGGGAGCCTTTTACGGTAGAACTTCTCGAAAATATGATTGTGTATCGACGGTGAAGCGGTTATTTCATTTCGATGCCCTGTTCCTCGAAGTACTTCTTGGCTCCCGACACGAAATCGGTGATACCCACGCTGGCGGATTCGGGGACGAAATGTGCCGCCTGCTGGGTGATGTTCATGAAGCTTTCCCGGTTCTCGATGATGGTCTTTACGAGATTGTAGGCGAGGGTCTCGTCCATATCGTCCCGAACCACGAGGTAGTTGCTGTCGGCGATGGTGAGGACATCCTCCTGGACGCTCTCGTAGGTGCCGCTCTTGATGGTGTAGGAAATGAGGAAGGGATTGGTCTCCACAACCTTCTGTACCAGCTCCGGCTCCAGGGGGATAAGAACCACGTCGCGCTGGGCCGCCACTTCGAGCACCGCGGAGCCCGGAGCCGCAAAGTTCCAGAACACCGCATCCACGTTGCCGTCTTTCAACGCCATGACACCTTCAGGCTGGGTAAGCTGCTGCCTTGAAAAATCCTTCTCGGGATCGATTCCCGCAGCGGCCAGAATGAGATTGGTCAGAATCTGGTCGCCTCCTCCGGGAGCACCCACGGAGACTCTCTTTCCCTTGATGTCCTCGAGCTTGGTGATTCCCGTACCCTTGGTAGTTACGAGGTGCTGGGGGGCAGGGTACATGCTCATGAGAATCTGCAGGGGAAGCTTGCCGTCGGGCTCGAAAGCCTCGGTACCCGTAATGGCCTGATAGAGAGCGGATCCCATGGTCATGCCGATCTGGGCGCGGCCCGAGGCCACGAGACGGCAGTTTTCCCGGGAGGCCGAAGTGGCCCGGGAGGTGGCCCGAACCCCGATGTCGGCGTTCGTCAAGACTTCCGCCATGGCTCCGCCGAGGGGATAGTACGTTCCCCCCACGCCGCCGCTGCCGATGGTGATAAAGGTGGCGGCAGAACCCAGAGATGCGAACACCATAATGCCGATAAGCGCGAATGCCAGAATTCCCTTCTTCATGTACAACTTCCTCCTTTTTGGTGCGAGTTTTTTGGTGCAAGATACGGGGCCTTTGCCCGTTATCCTTTTGCCTTGAGCGCCTCCGAGGCGGCCTTCAGGCCATCCAGAAGACGATCCGTCATGATGTCCATCTCCTCTTTCGTGGCGATCAGAGGAGGGGCGAAGAGGAGCTGATCTCCCGCCATGCCTCCGATCTGCCCCGTTCCGGGATAGATCACCAGATTGCACTTCATACACTCCTGCGTTACGAGGGCGGCGGCCTTCAGAGACGGGGGGAAGGGGGCTTTGGTTTTTTTGTCCGCCACGAGTTCGATTCCCCGCATCATTCCCATGCCCCGAACATCCCCCACGATGGGAATTTCACGGAGAGCGGGGATTTTCTCCTCGAAGTAGGTTCCCATGAGGGCGGCATTTTCGAAGACCCGGTGTTTTTTCATGTATTGAATGGTAGCCACCACCGCAGCGGCGGTAACGGGATTGCCGTTGTAGGTATGACCGTGCTGGAAGGAACCGCTGCCATCCCGGATGGTTTCGGCAATTTCCTTGGTGACGATCATGGCTCCCACCGGGGCGTACCCTCCGGTGAGGGCCTTGGCGGAACAGATAATGTCCGGAGTGACATCCCAGTGCTGGGTACAGAAGGGTTTTCCCGTCCGTCCCATGCCGGTCATGATTTCGTCGGCCACCAGAAGCACGTCGTATCTGGTGCATATCTCCCGGACTATAGGCCAGTATTCTTTCGGAGGGTTCAGGCCCCCCGCAGTGGAACCCACCACGGGCTCGGCAAAGAAGGCCGCCACCGCTTCGGGGCCGATTCGCAGAATTTCGCTTTCAAGAGCCCGGGCACAAGCCACGTCGCATGCGGGGTACGTGAGGTTGTAGGGGCAGCGGTAGCAGTAGTGAGGCTGAATCTTGGGGTGTTCTTTGAAGAGGGGGGCGAAGGTGCGCCGCCGGGCCATGCTGCCTGCGAGTCCCATGGTTCCAAGGGTTCCTCCGTGGTAGGAGTTCCAGCGGGCGATAATCTCGGTTTTGCCGGAGCCCTTGCCGTCCCGCTCCACGAAGAACTGGCGAACCATTTTCATGGCCGATTCGATGGCCTCGCTCCCGCCGCTGATGAACCAGGCGTAGTCCAATCCGTCCTGGGTGAGCGAACAGAGTTCCTCCGCCGCCTCCACGGATTTCTTGTTGTTCCAGCGGGAGGGATGGGCGAACTCCATGGCCAGAAGCTGTTCGTAGATCGCCTGGGCGATCTCCTTGACGCCATGTCCGATATTCGAGAGTAGCGCGCCGCTGCATCCGTCGATAAAAGCGTTTCCGTCCTCGTCGTAGAGATAAATTCCCTCTCCACGAACTGCCGTTCTGAGATTTCCCTTGAAGCTCCTAGGTATGAAATGTCCGAGATCCACTGAAGAAGCAACTCCTTCCATTTTTTGGACTTGAAAACAGGTTTGTTACCGATCTCTATGGTTTGTATAGACCTTATCCTCCCTCCAGCGGCTTTCAAGCATTCCGAGCTTTTCCGTGACATTCTCTCCCAGGTGCTGGGCGACACTCAGAATAAGGCAGTTCAGAACGCTCATGGGAGCTGCGAAGGAGTCAATGAACGCTACGGGTTCGTAGGGGACCGAGAGCACGTAGTCCTTTCGGGCCGCCAGAGGACTTGCAAGATCGTCGGTAACCACGGCGGTGGTCAATCCGAGCCGGGCCGCGGTTTCGAGAACCTGTACGGTCCAGGAGGAATACCTGGGAAAGCTGATTCCGAGGACGATACTCCCGGAGGGAGCGTTTGCCAGCATTTCGAAGGGCATGTCCAGGCTGACATTTTTGACGTTCGGAAGAATCCAGGAGAGGTAGAACGAAAGGTAGTAGGTAAGGGCGAAGGAGCTGCGATACCCCGCGAGATAGACCGCATCGGCGGTTGCCATGGCTTCTCCCAGGCGGTTCAGGCTTTCCGAGGAAATTGTGGAGAGAGCCAGGGTGAGAGTTCCCAGATCTTTTCGGATAGCACGCTCGAAAAAGTCGTATTCCTGAGCGGATTCATAGTCTTTCAGCCGTTCAAGCGTGGAGAGATGATTCATCAGAAGATCCGTCATGGTGCTCCGCATTTCGTGATATCCCGAAAAATCCAGAAGGTGGGCAAGGCGGATTACCGTGGTTTCGCTTACTCCCACCCGCTTGCCGAGCTGCGAGGCGGTGAGAAAGGCTGCCTCCCTCGGATTTCCGAGGATGTAATTCGCCACCAGGGCCTGCCCCGGGGTCATGTCCTTGCGTCGGAAAAGAATACGTTCTCTGAGCATGGGCCCTCCTTGAAGGAGAAAAAACTTTTTATCCAACGGAATGAAGTTGTTCCTTCATAGAGAGTAGTAAAAAAATTATGCCTTGTCAAATGGATATGACGAAACTTCGATAAATGCACTCAAATTAACGGCGGAAAGATGGACCTTATAGCAACCATGGCAACGGAAAAAGGGAGGCTCCCTTTCGGGGCCCCCCTTGGTGTGTCGTCTGGATTTTTTCGAGAAATACGGAAATTTTTACTTTCCCGCCATCATGGCGGCCACGTCGGTCTCTACGTCGGCGATACCCTGAATGCCGAAGGTGTCCACCAGTACCTTCGCCACGTTGGGAGAAAGGAAGGCGGGAATGGTGGGGCCCAGGCGGATGTTCTTCACTCCCAGATGGAGCAGGGCCAGGAGCACCGCCACGGCCTTCTGTTCGTACCAGGCGATGTCGTAGGAGATGGGCAGATCGTTGATGTCCGCGGCACCGAAAACTTCCTTGAGTTTCAGGGCGATCACCGCCAGGGAGTAGGAGTCGTTGCACTGTCCCGCATCGAGCACCCGGGGGATGCCTCCGATATCGCCGAGATCCAGTTTGTTGTACCGGTACTTGGCACATCCCGCGGTGAGGATCACCGTATCCTTGGGAAGGGCTTTGGCCACTTCGGTGTAGTAATCCCGGCTCTTGTGGCGTCCGTCGCACCCCGCCATCACCACGAAGCGCTTGATGGCGCCGCTCTTTACCGCCTCTACCACCTTATCCGCCAGAGCGAGAACCTGGTTGTGGGCAAAGCCTCCCACGATACTTCCCGTCTCGATCTCCTTCGGAGGAGGACAGGCTTTCGCTTTGGCGATGACGGCGGAAAAGTCCTTGGGCTTGCCGTTCACCCGGGGAGGAATGTGGGGCGTATCGGGGTAACCTGCCATGCCCGTGGTAAAGAGCCGGTCCACATAGGTGTTGTTCTGCCTGAGAGGCACCAGACAGTTGGTGGTCATGAGGATAGCGCCGTTGAAGGATTCGAACTCCTCGTTCTGCTTCCACCAGGAACTTCCGTAATTACCCACGAAGTGGTCGTATTTTTTGAAGGCGGGATAATAGTTTGCCGGAAGCATTTCGCTGTGGGTATACACGTCCACTCCGGTGCCCTCGGTCTGCTTGAGAAGATCTTCCATGTCCCGCAGATCGTGGCCGCTGATGAGAATGGCGGGGTTGTTCCGCACCCCGATATTTACCTTGGTGATCTCCGGGTTTCCGTAGGTGGAGGTATTGGCCTTGTCCAGGAGGGCCATGGTCTGTACCGCCTTTTCTCCCGCCTGGAGCACCAGCCCCGTCATGGCATCCACGGAAAGATTCTTGGTGGTGGAGGCCAGAGCGGTCATGAAAAAGTCGTAAATTTCGGTGTCCTCATGCTCCAGCACCGCCGCATGTTCCGCATAGGCGGCGATTCCTTTGAGCCCGATGGTAAGCAGTTCCCGGAGGGAGCGCACATCTTCGTTCTCCGTGGAGAGAACACCCACGGATCTCGCCTTTTCCCGGAAGGCCTCCAACCCCTGGGCGTACCAGGTGGCGGCATCGTGCATATCCTCTCCGAAGGGTTTGCCGTGCTTCTTCTCGTATTCCTTCAGAAAAATCTCTTTCAGGGCATCCCGGCGCTTGAGCCCTTCCTGTACCCGGGCCACGAAGATTTTGTCGTCCCAGTTCGCGTTGGTGATGGTGGTGAAAAGGCTCTCCCCGACAAAGCTTCCTTCCTGGGGAAGGGAGATTCTCTCTTCCTTTCCCTTTTCATGCCAGAGAGCTATTCCTTTGAGCGTATAGATAAGGAGATCCTGAAGATTTGCGGTTTCCTCGGGCTTGCCGCAGACTCCCCGAACCGTACATCCCTTGTTTTGCGCGGTTTCCTGACACTGAAAACAGTACATATGCATCCTCCTTTTCTTGATCACTTCATTCTGCACTCCTGCGGCATTTCTCCAAGGAGAGCGCCGCTCCACACCGCTAAGCCTTACAGGATTTTTGCGGGATTTCCGGGACGGGGGGTTTTCACCACCAGCACCCGGAAGACTTCCGTGCTTTCATTGTACCAGCAGTGGGGAATATCCTTGGGGCTCTCGATGAGGGTGTCCCGGGAGACTTCCCGCTTTTCCTCGCCGATCTCCACCATGCCGGTGCCTTCCAGCACGTAGAAGAAGACGTCCACCGGAGTGATGTGTTTCTTCAGGGCTTCGCCGGGTTTCAGGGTAATATGCATCACCTGGGCATCCGGAGAATCGTAGAGTTTGCAAACCTCCACACCGTGAGGATTCTGCACTTTTTCCGTTTCGAAGGGGGTGCGATACCGCATGATGTTTCCTCCTTTTTTCATTATTTCTTATCTGGTTTCGGAAATACCCCGAGGGCTTTTCCGGCTCTATCGCTGGGCCACGCTTACCTGGGAATTGCTCTCTCCGAACTTTTCCAACAGGGCCTTCATGATGGCGGGGTGTCCCTGTTTGCGGCCTTCCATCTCCTTGATGAGTTGGTAGGCTCCGAAAAGCGGGGAAGGGCCGATTTCCGAAGCGAAGGTGCCCATGCCCCCGTTCCAGGCGAAGAGGGAGAACATCTCGTCCATCTCCGGGGTGGTAAGGCCGAGAGCGTAGGCCTTGATCAGCTCCCGGGTGGCCTGGCGGAACCGCCCCGCCCCCACTCCGTTGGCCAGGGAGAGGAGAAGTTTCGTCTTCAGATCCAGAGCGGGCGTCTCCTTGTTCCAGATCTCCTGCCAAAAGTTTACTGCCAATCCCGCCATGTTGTCACTAATTTTCTTAAAATTCAGAATAGCCGTTGGTTTGAGGGGAAGATCCCCCGCTTCCGCATAGGTGGGATCCCGCTCTTCGGTTCGGCAGAACCATACGTGGTACTCCTGGTCCGTCATCTTTTCGGTAAGGTGCTCGAATCCCATCTCTCCCAGGGCGGAATAGAGCGGAAGGGGTTCGAAAGTCTGGATTATCCGGAATCCCTCTCCCTTGGATGTCGCTGCGGCCCGTTTGAGCAACCCCGGCAGAAAGTTTTCCGTGGCCTTGCGAAAGTCCAGGGAAGGAAAGGATTTTTTGCGGCTTTCCCATTCTTTTTTCATAATTTGTGCACCTCCTGGTACAATCTATGTGCGGTTTTTCGAGAAAAACCGGAACTTTTCGGAAGTTCTCTGTATTTCGGTATGAGAATACCAAAAATGACGAGTTTTTCCTTGATGTAGATCAAGAGATGTAAATCAAGAAGGGTATGGGTGGAAAATAAGGAGGGATTCCGAAAGGATCATGAAGAAAGACGAAACGTTTTTGGAGGCCATTCCCGGTTTTTCCGGGCTTCCTCCGGAGGATCTCCGCAAGATCGCCGGACTGGCTCTTTCCCGAACCTTTGAAAAGGGAGAGACGATTTTCTTCGAAGGCCAGGAGGGAGAGGGATTTTACGTGGTGCAGCGGGGAAATCTCAAGGTGTTCAAGGCTTCTCCCGAGGGGAAAGAGGTCATTCTTCATCTCTGTGGTCCCGGAGATCACCTGGGGCATGCGGCGGTATTCGAGGGGAGTACCTTTCCCGCCTCCGCCGAAGCTCTGGGAACGTGCCTGCTGTACTTCTTCTCCCGGGAGGCCATTCTGGGCCTTATCGCCCGGGAGCCCAACATTGCCCTGCACATGCTGGCAGTGCTCTCCTTCAAGCTCCGGGAGCTTACCCTGCAGGTGGAAAATCTGGCTCTCAAGGAGGTGCCGGGGCGGCTCGCCTCGTATCTGCTTCATCTTCGGGAGGCGGGAAAAGAGAGAAATCGGGACGTGCTGGATCTGGAAATTTCCCGAACCGAGCTTGCCCGGGTTCTGGGAACCACGCCGGAAACCCTCTCCCGCATTCTGGGAGAGATGACCGCCCGGAAAATCCTGGAAATTTCCCGGCGACATCTGGTTATTCGGGATCTCCCCGCCCTGGAGTACCTGGCGGAGCAGGGGAAGTACGAAAAATAAAAAAGTGGTGCCGGAGAAAAAAAGATCTCCCGCGACGAGTTGGCCCCTTTCGGAGGAAGGCGTTTCGAGGAGCTACTCCGGAATGGTGCCTATTTCCTCCAGTACGGGCTTGAGATATCGTATGCTCCGGGGTTTCCTCCCCAGAATGCCCGGGTCGATAAAAAAGAGCTGCAAGGGCTCGCTCAGGGTTACTCCCAGGCGAGTTCCTTCTTCATAATCCACCACTTCGAAGGCCACCAGATACTGGGTGGTTCGGAAAAGTCCCTCCCATTTGGCGAAAACCAGCAGATTTTCGGAGCTTCTCTCGGGAAGATGTACGAAATCCCGGGAGATCATGGAGGTATGTACCCGGGGGAGCACCACCTCCCGGGAATGAGGAATATCCATGGAAACCTCCAGCTCCGCAAAAGCGTGATCGTAGAGTAGCTTTCCCGCGGGCATGGCGAGCTGTGTCAGGGGGTCCGCTCCCCGGGCGGCTTGGGAGCCCCCCAGGAGAAAAATCCCCAGGAAGAGCAGGGTACAGAAAGTGCGTCTTTGCATGATGAAGATTCTCCCTTGAACGGCATTGTGGATGTCTAGCCGTGGAATCGGATTGTAACCGAAAGGCCGGAAAAAGCAAAAGCCTCTTTTTCCGGATGCTTCGGGAGAAAATTTTCTGCCCCGGAGTGCCGGGAATACCCCATATTACCCAGGCCGCTCCGGAGTGGAGCGGCCTGGGTAATATGGTACTCTTGCTCCAGAGTTGGGCGGAGGCATCGCCTTTTCTCGTCGTAAAATCAGCATTGGTCAGCTTCTTTGAACACAAAAATTCCATGGATTTTTACTCTATCCGCTCCCTTTTTTTGCGGAGAGGGGCACAAGGAGGGCTTATGAAACTTATCCATACCTCGGATTGGCACCTTGGCCGGGGGCTTTACGAGAAGAAGCGCTACGAGGAGCACGAGAAGTTCCTCGACTGGCTGGCCTCCAGGATTGCAGAAACTGCCCCGGAACTTCTGATTATCGCGGGGGATGTCTTCGATACGGGCACTCCCAGCAACCGGGCCCGGGAGCTCTACTACCGTTTTCTCTGCCGGATGGCCTCCTCCCCCTGCCGTCATGTGGTAGTGGTGGGGGGCAATCACGATTCTCCCTCCTTTCTGAACGCTCCCCGGGAACTTCTTCGGGTGCTGAACGTGCACGTGGTGGGATCTCTTCCGGATTTCCCCGAGGAGGAGGTGCTCGTTCTGCGGAACGCGTCGGGGGAGCCCGAGGCGCTCTGCTGTGCGGTTCCCTATATTAGGGATCGGGATGTGCGCCTCGCCGAGGAGGGGGAGGATTTCGCCGCCCGGGAGGAAAAGCTGCTTGGGGGCATTCGGGAGCACTACGCCAGAATTTGCGAGGAGGCCCGAAGAGTGCGCAAGAATCTGGAGGCAGAGCTGGGGAGAAAGATCCCTCTTGTCGTGACGGGGCACCTTTTCGCCGCCGGAGGTATGGTGCACGAGGGAGACGGGGTGCGGGAGCTCTACGTGGGTTCCCTTCCCCGCATAGGAGGAGAGTGCTTCCCCGAAGACGTGGATTACGTGGCCCTGGGGCATCTGCACGCTCCCCAGGTTGTGGGGGGAAATCCCCTGCGGCGCTATTCCGGGGCGCCTCTTCCCATGAGTTTCGGAGAGCCTTCCGGGAAATGCGTGGTGGAGGTGGATTTTTCCGGGGAGATTCCCCGGGTGACGGAGGTTCCGGTGCCCTCCTTTCAGAAACTCGCCCGGATTTCCGGAACCCTGGAGGAGATCGAGGAAAAGTTGGATAGCCTCGCCGGAGAGGGAGAATCCTGCTGGATCGAGGTGGAGTGCCGGGATGTCGCCGGCGGAAGCGTCCTCCGGGAGCGTCTGGAGGAGCGCATTGCGGGAAGGCCCCTGGAGATTCTGCGCATCCGGACTCCCCTGGACCTTTCCCGAAGCCTCGGAGTTCTTTCCGAGGAGGAGTGTCTTGCGGAGCTGGATCCCGAGGAGGTCTTCGGGCGCTGTCTCGAAGCCCATCATATTCCGGAAGAGGAACGCCCCCGGAAGATGAATCTTTTCCGGGGGGCTTTGCGGGATATGCGGGAAGAGGATTTGCGGGCAGAGTAGGAGAGGGGGAAGGATTATGCGCATCTGCAGCGTTCTATTGGAAAATCTCAACTCCCTGGTGGGAACCTGGAGCGTGGACTTTCGTTCCTCCGCCTACGAGGAGAGCGGACTTTTCGCCATCACCGGCCCCACGGGAGCCGGAAAGAGCACCCTTCTGGATGCCCTCTGCCTGGGGCTTTACGGAAGAACCCCCCGTCTGGAGAACATCAGCAAGAGCACCAACGAGGTCATGTCCCGTCAGAAGGGAGTTTGTCGGGCCGAGGTGGTCTTCGAGGTTTCCCGGGGAACCTTTCGGGCCTCCTGGGGGCAGCATCGGGCCAATAAGAAATGGAAAGGGGCTCTGCAGCAGCCTTGGCGGGAGCTCGCGGACGCAATCTCCGGGGAGATCCTGGAGAGCTCCGTGGGAGGAGTGAACTTCCTGGTGGAGGAGCTTACGGGAATGGATTTTCACCGGTTCACCCGGTCGGTGCTCCTCGCTCAGGGAGGCTTTGCCTCTTTCCTCCGGGCCTCTCCCAACGAAAAGGCCCCTCTGCTGGAGCAGATTACCGGTACGGATCTCTATTCCCGCTTTTCCGTCTACGTGCACGAGCGGCGTCGGCGGGAGCAGGAAGCCCTGCGGGATATCGAGAGCAGGAGCGAAGGGGTGGAACTGCTCTCTTCCGAGGAGCTTCGATCTTTGAAGGAGGAGCATCGCCAAGCCCTGAAGGCGGAGGGAGAGCTAGAGCTCCGGGATAAGGAGCTTTTCCGGGGAAAGGAGTGGCGAGCAGCCTTGGAGCGGTTGGAGAGGGAGCTTCGGGAGGCTGAGAGGGAGCGGATTCTTCTGGAGGAGCGCCGAAAGGATGCCGAAGAGGATCTCCGAAAGCTCCGGCGGGGGCAAATGGCCCTGACCCTGGAGGCGAAATATGAATTCCTGGAGAGTACCCGAAGGAATCGGAACGAATTGGCCCAGAGGGGGGCATCCCTCGAAAAGGAGATAGAGGTTCTGGAAGAGCTTGCGGAGCGGCTTCGCCGGGAGGAGAAGGAGGCGGAAGCCCGGTCTGACAAAGCCCGAAAGGATCGAGAGGAGAAACGTCCGATCCTGGAAGAGTGTCTTCGCCGGGAGGAGGAGCTTCGGGTTCTGGAAGAGGGACGAGGCGAGGCCTCGGAGCTTCTGAAAAAGAAAAACCTTCTTCGGGAAAAGCAAGGAGAGGAGCTCCGAATTCTGGAGGAGGAGCATGAAAAGACCCGGGAAAGACTGGAGGAATATGTCCTGTTCTTCGAGGAGCATGGGGAGGACGCTTCCCTGGGGGAGACCTGCGGGCTTCTTCGGGAGAAATGGGAGCAGTTTCGGGAGAGAGAGAGCCGGGAACGGATTCTGGGGAAAGAAAAAATCCTGGAGGAGGAGAAGCTCGAGGCCAAGCGGAAGGAAGAGGAGAATCTTGCCTCGGTAGTGGAAGAGCTACGTCGAAAAGGGCAGAATCGGGAAGATCTCCGAAAGGGAGAGCGGAAGAAACTGGAGGGCCTTCTCGAGGGGGAGGAGGTTTCTGCCTGGCGTTCCCGGGAGGAGCGGTGCCGGATAAACCTCCGCTGGACCGTAGAGACGGCGGAGCTTCTCGAAAAGCTGGGGGCCCTGGAAAAGGAACAAGCCCGGCTCCGAAAGGAGGAGGAGGTTCAGGAGCGGCGAAAAGGAGAGATTTTGGGGGAGCTGGAGCATGCGGAGAAGCTTCTGGTCCAGATTGCGGAACGCTGTGCCGGTCAGGAGAAGCTGTTGCATCTTTCCCTGCGGGTGGCGAGCCTGGAGGAGGAGCGCTCCCGCCTTCGAAGTGGAATTCCCTGCCCGCTTTGCGGCTCTCCGGAACACCCCTATGAGAAAAAGGAGAAGCTACCGGTTCGAGAGAGGGAACAGGAGGAACTGGAGCGGATTCGGGAGGAGCAGCGTCGGCAGGAAAAGGACCGAGGAGTCCTCGAAAGGGAACTGGCCTTCCTGGAAAGTCGGTTGGAGGATCGAAAAAGGGAACGCCAGGGCATCGAAGAATCCCTGAAATCGGCGAAGGGCCGTATGGAAAACCTTCGACGGGAGGTGCCTTCTTCGGAGGAAGAGAAAGACCTTTCCAGCCCGGAGGATTTCGAGAAAAGCCTCAAGGAGCTTGAAAGAGAGGAGAACTCTCTCAAGGAGCGTCTGAAGAGGATCGAGGATCTCCGAAAAGCTCTTGAAGACCTGGAAAAGCGGGAACGAGTCGAAAATCGGGAGCTTCAGGAGAGAGAAAAGAGTATGAGCTCTTTGACCTTTGCTGTCGAGGAGTCGGAACGGGAGATTGCGAGACGGAAGAGGGAGTTGGAGGAACTGAAGGAGGAGCTACGCCTTCTGGAGGAAAATCTGCGTTCTCTTCTGGCTCCCTATGAAAAAATTTCTCGGGAGGAGCCTCTGGAAGAGAGGTATTTCGAGGATCTTCAGATCCGTTGGAATGCCTGGAAGAAAAGGAGCGCCGAGGCGGAGGAGGAAAAGCTCCGTTTCAGGGGGCTCCAGGAGCGCCGGGAAGGTTTGAAGGCTCAGGAATTTCGCATGGAGGAAGAGCTAAAAGGGCTTTGGCAAGATCTACAAAGGAAGGAAAATTTTCTGGAGGAAAAGAGGGGGGAGCGGCGTTCCCTTTATGAAGGGGATCCCCGGAAGGGGCTGGAGGATCTGGAAGAGAATTTCGAGAGAACCCGAAAGGAGCATCAGGATCTGGTTTCCGAAAGAAAGGAACTTTCGGGGAAACGGGAGGTTCTCGAAGCCTCCCGGAAGGAAGGGGAAAAGGCTCTCGAAGAGGCGGTACGTCTGGAGGCTCTCCGAGGGGAGGAATTTTCGAAGGCCCTGGAAAAAAATTCCTTTGCGGATGAGGGAGATTTTCTCAAGGCCCGTATTTCCGAGGAGCTTCGGGAAAAACTCACCCTCCTTCAGGAGGAGCTGGAACGGAAAGAGGCGGAATTGAAGGGACGGCTTGCCCGAGGGATCGAAGCTCTCAAGGCAGAAGAGGAAAAAAAGGTTACTTCCCTTTCGGCGGAAGAACTCGAGGTGGAACAGCGAAACTGCGGCGATGCCCTTCGGGAGTTGCGCCGGAAGATCGGAATCCTGAAGGCGAAGGAGGAGGAACAGGAGACCCTCTCGAAAAAAGCGGAGGAGTTGTGCCGGGAGGCGGAGGCCCGGAAGAAGATCCTTTGGGAGTGGGAGGAACTTCATTCCCTGGTGGGGTCCGCGGACGGCAAGAAGTTCCGGAACTTCGTTCAGGGGCTCACCTTCGAAATGCTGGTACGTCAGGCGAACCGGCAGCTCGAGAGAATGACGGATCGCTATCTACTCATCCAGAACCCCGAAGAGCCTTTGGAGTTTTGCGTTTGCGACAGCTATCAGGGAGGGGAGATCCGATCCTCCAAAAATCTCTCCGGAGGAGAGAGCTTTCTCGTGAGCCTCGCCCTTGCCTTGGGACTCTCCCGAATGATCGGAGGAAAGAACCGGGTGGAGTCCCTCTTTCTGGACGAGGGTTTCGGCTCCCTGGACGAGGATACTCTGGAAGTGGCCCTTCAGGCTTTGGGAGAGCTTCAGGGAACCTGCCGCCTGGTGGGGGTGATCTCTCACGTCCCCGCCCTCTCCGAGCGGATGGCGAACCAGATTCGGGTTATTCCGGTAACCGGCGGACGAAGCCGCCTGGAAGGCCCGGGAGTTTCCGGTGGAATGAATGCGTAGAGAAGCGGTACAAACGGTGTCTTTCTGAATGTTTTATGGGAGCCTCCGTTTATGAGTTTTCTCCGCTACGCAAAATCGCAGTCGCCGACTGCCTTTGGTAATGTAAAAGGGATCCACCCCGTAGCTCGGATGCACCTCACCGTATCCGGAAGACCCCGGGGGAAAATTTTCGCTGAAAAAGCGTAAAGAACGGGGTTGTGCATTGCAGACAGAATGAAATTTATGCTATTTTCACCAAAGTTGAGGAAATTCTTCCGACCGGAGCAGCTTTGCTCGAAGCCTGTTCTTCTATTTTTTGTCTTGGGAAAGGATATGATGGAATGGCGGAACCTTTGCTCTCTCAAAAAAACCGCATTGCGGGGCTGGACGCCCTTCGGGGGCTCCTGATGGTGTTCATGGCCCTGGATCATTCCCTGGCCCTTATCTCCGGGGTTCATTTCGGGGAATTATGGATTCGCCCCGCCTGTGACTACGGAGGCTCTCTGCTGGCCTTCTTCACCCGATACGTTTCGCACTTCTGTGCCCCGGGGTTTGCCTTTCTCATGGGAGCGGGGATGGTGCTCTTTGCGACATCCCGGGTCCGGAAAGACTGGACGTTTTGGCGGTTTCTCCGCCATTTCTGGGTGCGGGGACTTCTGCTTGTGACGGTTTCTCTCACCCTGGAGAATTTTTTCTGGTGGTGGGGCTTTTTTTCAAGCCCTGAAAGCTCCTCCTGGATCGTCTTTTTCAGCATCCTCTCCACTCTGGGGGCCGCCATGATGCTGGGGTCTTTTTTCCTACGGCTTCCCGCCCTGGTGCTTGGGGTGTTCGGGGCCCTTTGTGTGGGAATTACCCCCTTCATGCTGCCTCTGGGAGTCTCTGTTCAAGAGGCGGTGCCCCTCCTTTCGCTTCCAAAAATTCTTCTTTTTGTGCCCTGGGAAACTTCTACTCCCCTGGGCATGGGAATTATCTTCTGGTATTCCTTGGTTCCCTGGCTGGGCATTACCTTGGGAGGGATGGTCCTGGGACGGACTCTTGCCGTCAAGGGCAAGGATGGACTCAAGCATGTCACTCTGGTGGGGTTGCTCTTTCTGGGGGCCTTTGTGGCACTTCGTTTTGCGGGATCCCTGGGGAACATCCAGCAGGGAGAGGTTAAGGGGATCATCGGTTTCTTGTACGTCACCAAATATCCTCCCAGTCCGGCCTTTGTTTGTGCCACCCTGGGGTGGAATTGCCTTCTTCTCGGAGTGCTCGCGCCCTGGGCCTCCAGATGGAACCGGGACAACCTGTTTCTTCTTCTCGGGCGGGTGCCCTTTTTCTTCTACCTGCTCCACATCGCCTTTTTTGCCGCGGCGGGAAAACTCTTGGGGGGAAGAGGCCTTCTCTGGGGGTATGTCTTTTGGATTCTCGCGGTGGGGTTGCTCTATTTCCCCTGCCGTTCCTTCGATCGGTTCAAAGGGAGCACCTCCCCGGATTCCCCCTGGCGGCTTCTGTAGGTTGTACCTCGAGGGAGACAGCCAGTTGTAAGAATTGCTCTGAAAATAAAACTGTGGGGGAGATTTCTTCGGGAAAACTGAGGAGATCTCCCCCTTTTTTGCGTTCAATTTGCCAGGGACTCGCGGATTTTGCCACGAGAATTACATGTTCTTCATGGCCTTCCGTGGGACGAAATAGTAGGTATACATGGCGTGGTTTTCCGGAGACTGGTTTTATAGTCAGGAAAGATCTATGTTTTCATGCTTTTTTGAAACCCTCGAACCTTCGAATTTTCTCTTCAAAATGCCGGTTTTTCGAAAAATCCGTATTTCTTGCAAAGATTCTGCAGACCAAAAGGAAAGAAGGGTTCGATACATGTTTTGAAATACAGAATTTTTCCGTGACCTTGGTAGCATTTTTTGTGTATACTTGTAGAGTCTTTTATTCCACCTATAGGGTATTCCGATGGGAAATGCGTTCCGGAATACCTGGAAGGAGAAAATTCATGTCTTTTTTCTTTCTCTCCCCTCCCCCTCCGGAAAATTTCTAGCTGACTGAAGCTTGTCGTTTCGGTGCCGCAAAGATCGGAATTTTTGCGGAACATCGCTTCGATGGACCGGGCGGGCCTCTTCGTATTTTGCAGAGGCACTGATGGGCTGTGCAGATAAAGAAGAGAAGAAAGGTGTTTCTCGTGAAAAAAAATACGTCTTTTATGGCCCTCTGTGGAGCGGCCTTTATTCAAATGGTGGGAGTGGGAATCATTGTGGCTCTTCTCCCCGGAAGGGTTATGCAGGTATCTTCTTCCATGGAGTACGTGGGATATCTCGCGTCGGCCTTTGCGATTTCCTTCGTGTTGCTGCAGCTTCCGGTGGGATATGGAGGAGATCTCTGGGGATACAAGCTCTTTCTCGTGGGAGGATATGTGCTCTCCTGCCTGACGGGGTTGTTGTACTTCAAGGCGGGAAGCGTCTGGGATTTCCTCGGAGGAAGAGTGTTGCAGGGGTTGGGAGAGATTCCGGTTTGGGCACTGGCTCCGGCCTTGCTTTCCCTTCTTTTTCCGGATTCCAAGGGGGAACGGATCGGAAAGTACAACGCTTCCATCCATTTGGGATTGACCCTCGGAGGCATTCTAAGCATCTATGCGTGTCGGATTTGGAGCGGTAACGAAGCCTTTCTGCTCTATGCGGCTACGGGTTTTCTGGGAGCGGTAACGGTGGCTCTCTTCGTGAAAAACCCCGGTATTCCGAAAGAGAAAGCCATAGAAAATCGGGGGAGCTATCGAGATATGTTACGGGCCATACGCAAAATTCGTATGCCCGCCGTTTTTGGAGGAGTATGTCTGTACGGTGGAGCTTACGGTCTGTTCCTGACAGTTATTCCCGGAATTCTTCTGAGTGAGAAGGGGTTTTCCCAAACCGAGGTGTCCCTCTTTTTCGCCCTCTTCTATGTGGCTCTCAGCATAGCCCAGGTGACGGGAGGAAAAAGATCGGATGCAAAAGGGCGATACGGTACCATGTATCTCGGCTTTGGGTTGGTGGTTCTTGGGATGGCTACCTTTATGGTGCTGAACGGAAAAGCGGTATTCGCCCTTCTCTTTTGCACAAGTTTCGGGCTGGGCATGTTCTGCGTCTCTGCCATGACCCTGCTGAACGAGGCGGTGCCGGATTCTCTGAAGGGGTCGATTTCCGGAGTTTTTTATCTTTTTTGGGGAATCGGCTTCTTTTTGATTCCTCCTGGAATGGCCAAGCTGGGAGCCTTACTGGGATATGCCCGGGTGTTTCCGATTTTGGCGGTTCTGGCATGCCTGAATCTTCTGGCCCTGCGAGGGCAACAGAAAAGGAGCCTCGGATAGGATGCTCGAAACCATGCCGATAAGGTGATGATGGTATCGTTCCGACATAAAGCGAGGGGCTCCCGCCGGGAGCCCCTTGTTCTTTCGGAAAGCGGGAGAGACGGTGCCGGATCCCTTCGTTTTCGTCAGCGGAACTGCTCGTCCAGCCAATCCAGGGCCACCGCCCAGGAGAGGGGCATGTTGTCGAGCTGGCAGTGGATATTGGCCCCTTGTTCCTCTTCGAAAACATGGAGGCTCCCCTCGGGAGCCAGGGCCGTAAAGTTCTTGGCCTGATTCAGGGGAACCGCTCCCTCTGCTTTGCTCACCATTCCCAGGGCGGGCATTTCGAGGGCTCGAACCAGATTTTCGGGTATCCTGAACTCCTTCATGGCCCCCAGAGTGGCCCGTACCGAGGGCTTTCCGTAGCGGAGGCAAAGGTTCAGAAGGGAGAAGCGGTATTGAAGAGGAAGTTCCTCTTCGGAAAGTCCCCGAATTTCTTCCACCGTGAGATCGTCGCTCTCGAACATGGTCACGAACTGGGGCCCCATGGCGGCGAAGAAATATTCTCCCGCATCCAGAATGGGAGAGTTGGCGATCACTCCCCGAAGGCGCTTTTCCCGTACCGCTCCGGAGAGGGCGAAATACCCTCCGAAGCTCGCCCCGTAAAGGGCGATTTTTGAAGGGTCCACCTCGGGGCGGGAGAGGGCGTAATCTACCACCACCTTTAGAGCCGGGGAGGTATCGGGAACGAAGACGGAATTCGGATGGAACCGGCGCATTCCCACCTGTCCGGGCCCCTCGAAGAGAAGCACGTTATATCCCCGCCGGAGGGCGGCTTCTCCCAGGGCAAAGTACATCTCTTCCGCAGTGCCGTCGAAGCCGCTCTGGATCAGCAGGGTTTTTCCCCGTTTCTCCCCGTTTGGGGGGCTGAGAAAGTACCCGGGCAGAAAGATCTCCCCGAAGGGAATTTTCAGGCTTTCCACCTTCCAGGAAGAGAGGGCCATTCCCCTAAGAAAGGTCTCTCGGCAGCGCATGCCCCATTCGGCGGTCTCCGGGGAAAGAGGATCCCCGTAATACTCCGCCGCCCGGTAGTAGGAGGCGGCCCGGAGCAGGCTTTCTCCCGCGCTGATTTCATGCCCCCGTTCCAGTCGGGCCTTGCCGTCCGCCTCCAGGCGCTCCCCCAGGGTGAGGAAGGCGGCGGACCAGGATGCGGGATTACCCCCCTCGATCTTTCCGGCGGCCAGCAGAATCTCTCCGGGAGTGCCTCCTCCCGCTCCGTCGGCTCCGAGGCTGCGGAGAAGCTGGAAATTCATCTCCTCATCCTCGAAGAAGGAGAGGAGAACCTCGCCTCGGGAAAACTCCTGAGAGCCCTCTTCCTTTTTCTCCGCCCCTTGGATGGAAAAGGGGGCCAGGACGAAAAACAGCAATGTAAAGACGCCGGACAGAATTTTCATCAGCATCGTCACCTTTCCGGGATAGATCGTATTCCTTTATTTCAAGCTCTTCATACTCTCCAGAACCCGCTGCATATCCTCCTCGGTGCCCACGGTGATGCGGATCCAGGTGCCCTCCCAGGGGGTGCTCAGGGAACGTACCCGTACTCGGGCCTCCGAAAAGGCATCCTGAAAAAGCTCTTCGGGGAGATCCGTCTTCAAAAGCACGAAGTTGCCTGAACTTTCGAAGGCCTGCCATCGGGAAAGACGGTTCGCCTCCCGGATAAAAGCGTCCCGGGTGTACTGAAGCGTGAGAATCCGCCCCTCCACCCACTCCTGGTGCCGTACGAGAAGGGCTGCCGCCTGCTGGGTAAAGATGTTGACGTTGAAGGGGCTGCGGATGCCATTGAGGGTATCCACCATCTCTTTATCTCCCACGGCGAAGCCCAGCCGGAGCCCCGCCATGCCCCAGGCCTTGGAGAGAGTTCGCAGGAGCAGCATGTTTTTCGGAAGAGCTCCCTTTTTCCACAGATCCAGCATGGAAGGGCCGTGGAAATCCACGTAGGCCTCGTCCACGAGAAAGGGAGCCTTGGTGAGCGTGGCGGCTCGGATAAGCAGATCCGGAGGAAACACCGTACCCGTGGGATTATTGGGGGAATCCACAAGCACCAGCTTGGGGTCTTCTCTTTCGAGAATCTCCAGAAACCGCTCTTCCTCGGGAACGAAGCGGTTCCCCTGAAGGGAAAAGCCAAAGGTCTTTTCTTCGAGCCGGAAAACCTTCCGAAGATGGAAGTATTGGGAGAAGGAAGGGTTGGGATACACCACGGTGTTTCCGGGCTGGGTAAAGGCGATTACCAGAAGCCAGAGAATCTCGTCTCCTCCGTTGCCCAGCACCATATTCTCCGGAGGAATGCCGTAGACCTCTCCCAAAATCTTCCGAAGTTCCCCATATTCCGGATCGGGATACCGGTTCAGCTCTATCCGGGAAACAAGCTCCCGAAGTTCCTCCCGGGAAGAAGGAGGAAGGGAGAAGGGGTTTTCGTTTTTATCCAGCATGGCCGGGGTGCGGTCCTTTTCCAATGCGTACATGAAAACAGTCCTCCAATGTCACTTTATCAAGTTAGAGTGTCACCATATTCGGTGCGAAGGTAGGGTAGCACGAGAGTCTATTATGTGTCAAGATACGAAGGGCTTTCGATTTTTCAGAAAAGAGAGTTTTCTTCGGAGAGGCGAATATTTGTGGGTTGCGCAAAAGCGAAAAAAGACGCATACTATACCCCGTATGGTATTTGGCGAAAAATGGATGCTTTGGCATGCCCAACTTTATATATCGGGAGGAGTGGAGAGATATGAGCAAAAAAGTGGTTGTCATCGGCGGAGTGGCCTGCGGAGGAAAGACCGCTGCCCGGCTTCGGCGGCTGGATCCGGAGGCGGAGATTCTCATTCTCGAAAAGGGGCCCTATCTCAGCTATGCGGGGTGTGGTCTTCCTTATTATATCGAGGGAGTCGTCAAGGAGTACAAGGATCTCATGTGCACTCCCATAGGAGTGGTACGGGACGAAAGCTTTTTCCGGAACGTCAAGAAAATCGATGTGCTTACCCGGCACATGGCCACGCGAATAGATCGGGACGCCAAAGAAGTGGTGGCGGTGGATCTCGAAACGGGGGAGGAGAAGCGTTTTTCCTATGACGATCTCGTCATTGCCACGGGAGGTTCCCCCATCAAGCCCAACTTGCCGGGGATCGACCTCGGGGCGGTCTTTACCCTCTGGACCTTGAGCGATGCCCTGGCCATGCGGGCCGCCATCGACAGCGGCAGCGTCAAGCGTGCAGTGGTGGTGGGAGCGGGGCTCATCGGCATGGAGGTGGTGGAGGCTCTGGTGGCCCGGAACATCGAGGTTTCCGTGGTGGATCTCCTCTCCTGGCCCCTGCCGAACATGCTGGACGAAGAGTTCGGCACCCGGCTCCTGGGAGGGCTTAAAACCAAGGGGGTGCACTTCTATGGAGGCGAAAAGGTGGTGGAAATCCTCGGGCAGGATTCGGTGCTCACGGGGGTGAAGACGGATCAGCGCACCATTCCTGCGGACATGGTGCTCCTGGCCATCGGAGTACGCCCCAACATCCATCTCGCCGAAGAGGCGGGGCTCGCCATCGGTCCCGCAGGAGGTGTGGCGGTGGACGCCTATATGCGTACCAGCGATCCCCACATCTACGCCGGAGGGGATTGCGTGGAGGTGCGGCACATCCTCACGGGCAAGGGTGTCCGCCAGCCCATGGGATCCTCCGCCAACCGGGAAGGCCGGGTCATCGGGGATAACATTCTGGGGCGGAACGTCACGTTCAAGGGAGTGCTCGGCACGGCGATCATGAAGTTCTTCGAGTACACCGTGGGACGCACGGGCTTCAACGAGGATCAGGCCCGCAAGGAGGGGTTCGACCCCATCTCGGTAACCGTAACCGCCGCAGACAAGCCCCACTTCATGCCCGGCGCCGCCTGGATGGTGATCAAGCTCGTGGCGGATACAACCACCAAGCGCCTTCTGGGAGGGCAGATCTTCGGCCCCGGAGTGGTGGACAAGCGGCTGGACGATCTGGTGACGGCCATCACCGGAGGGCTCACGGTGGACGATTTGGCGGATACGGATTTCGCCTATGCTCCCCCCTACGCCACCGCCCTGGACCCCATGACTCAAACCGCCAACGTGCTGCGGAATAAGATGGAAGGGCTCATGGCCTCCTACTCCCCCCGGGAACTCAAGGCAAAGATGGAGCGGGGAGAGGATTGCGTGCTCCTGGACGTGCGGACGGAGCAGGAAATTCGGCTCCAGGGGAAGCTCCCCTACGCAAACCAGGTGCACATTCCCCTGGGAGCCCTCTGGAATCGGGCGGAGGAACTTCCCAAGGACAAGGAAATCATCGCCTTCTGCAAAATTTCCCTCCGCGGATGGGATGCCCTCACGGTGCTCCGGGCCAAGGGTTTTCCGAAAATCGCCATTCTTGAAGGAGGCATTATCGGTTGGCCCTACGAGAAGGAAAAGGGATAGATTAAAGGTAGGGGCGATTCACGAATCACCCCTACGCACGGTTCCCTACGTTTTTCCCGAAGAGAAAAATCGAATAGGGAAATTTTGAAAGCGAAAGCCCCGGAGGTTCTGAAGAAATCTTTCAGAGCCCCCGGGGCTTTTTCTATTCTCCACAATTTTGCCTAATCATTTTATGGTAATTCATCGGAAACAACCAAGGTATGTGGGGAGAGTCATAAATTCGCTCTCACGCTTGATATGTACCGTATTATGATACTATATCAACGAATGTGCCGGACATTATGAATCGTTCCTGCTGTAGCGGTGGATCTGCTTGAAACGCTGAAGGCGGAGAAGTCGCGGATCGGTCATTGGTGTCATAAGGAATCCACTCTTGATGCGGTTCGGCTGACGATCCGGGATTATCTGTGGAGCGAGAAAACCGGGTTTCCCGAGGCATATTCGGAGGCGGAGGTGCGCGAGAAGACCGAGGCGGTTTTTATCCATGTGTTCCGGGCGTACCCCACGGTACCGTCGCCCTGCTACGCAAGCATGGCGTCCTCGAAAAATAAGGAAAGGTTGTTGAATCGATGAAAAAAGGGTTATTGGTAATCGACCTGCAAAATGATTATTTTCCCGGGGGCAATTTCCCTCTCTGGAATACCGAGGCGACCATCGAGAATGTCCTCGATGCCATGGAAAGAGCCAAGGCAGAGGTCATCCCTATTATTCACGTGCAGCACGTGGCGGATCCGAAAAAGGGAAAAGCTCCCTTTTTCAATCAGGGCACCGAGGGTGTGAAAATTCATTCCCGGGTTATCGAAGCCGCTCCGGAGGCTCCCGTGGTGGTGAAGGGCTTTGCGGATGGTTTTGTGGGAACGAATCTTGAGGAAACCCTTTCGAATCTTGGAATAACGGATTTATACGTATGCGGCATGATGACGCATAACTGCGTTACTCATACCGCAATCTCAAAGTCCGCGGAAAAATATAACGTTTCCATTCTCGGAGATTGCTGCACCACCGTAGATGAAATGATCCACAAAATGGCCTTGAGTGCCGTATCTACCAGGCTTTCAGTGGTAGATTTCAAAACCGTTCTGTGAGGACGGGCACGGGATTTTTCGAAAAACTCCGTAGCTCTGCAGACTGAAGAAGGTCGAAAAGTCGACGATATGGTTTTGTTCTGGAAAAAATTCCCGGAGCCACAAAGAATTCCCTCAAAATTTTGAGGGAATTCTTTGTGGCTTTTCGCCGCTCTTTTCGGGAGTTGTTGCTATTCTGCTATACTCTTAACGAAATGGTGCGTATTCTCAGGATTATACCCTTTTATGAAGATCGCGAGATTTCGAGAGAGAATGATGGGTATGCATGATTGCCGTGATGTGGTGCGTGGAGAAGGAACGAGGAGCGTGTACGCCGTTTCCTTTCGGATATTCTCTCTCTTTCTGTTCTTCCCCGGTTCCAGCATGGCCTCCCCTTCCGCCCCGAGTGAGCTGACGATCCATTTGTGAAAAAATGTTTGAAATGTTCCAGAGGCTTTCGAATTGCGAACCCTTACGGTGAGAAGCCTTGCGGAACTCTGGCGGGCGGTAATTGCGATCCATGGCGAAACCGGAAATACCAAAATTTTGTCGCGGTACGGAGCCTGGAGATTTACGAAAAGAGGTTGCCGAACCGCCCTCGTTTCAGCCTTTCCTTAACGGATGGAGAGCTTGATATTCAAAGGAGTCTGAAAAATGCAGGTTTACAAAAGCCTCACGAGAATTTTTATTGCCCCTGCGGAAATGAATGCTTCCATTGCTTTTTATGAAGAGCTTTTCGGAGAAAAATGCGGTATGAGGTTTGCGTATTCCGAGAAGGGGCTTGAACTCGCCATGGTGGGTTCCTTCTTGTTGATTTCCGGTTCCCCGGATAAGCTGGAGCCCTTTAGAGAGACGAAGGTTACATTCCTGGTGGATTCTGTGGACGCTTTTATGGAACATCTCGAAAAAAAAGGGGCTATCCTGCTGGAATATCCCAAGGCGGTACCCACGGGAAAAAATATGCGTGTAAAACACCCGGACGGGCTTGTGGCGGAGTATGTAGAGCATAAATGAAAAAATAATAAAGGAAACTGCTATCGTCCCGGAGATTTTTTTAGGAATTCCTGCCCTTTAAGTTTTATGCGGCTGATTCTGCATATCACCATTCTCGAAGAGGGCATTGTAGGCTGGCCCTACGAGAAGGCCGAGGAATAGATATAGGGGCGATTCATCAATCGTTCCTACGCTTGATATGCATTGTATTATGATACTATATCAATAAATGTGCCGAACATTATGAATCGCTGTGCGGTCAGAAAAAGGACGAGGCCCTGCAGCGCAAGACGTGTTGTGGAAAGGAAGCCTATAGGCTATGGCCCAGCTTGAACACATGGAAGCTATCGAAAAGCGGCTCTGGAGTGCGGCGGATACCCTGCGGGCCAACTCCAGCTATGCCAGCAACGAATATTTTCTTCCCGTCATGGGGTTGGTCTTTTTGCGCCATGCCTACAGCCGCTTTCTTGGGGTCAAGGATGCCCTTGAAGCCAATCTGCCAACCCGGGGGGGCAAGATCCGGCCCCTCTCCAAGGAGGATTTCTCCCAGAAGGGCGCCATTTTTTTGCAGCCCAAGGCGCAATTCGATACCCTGGTGGCCCTTCCCGACGGTGCGGATCGTGCCAGGGCCGTCATCGATGCCATGGAATCCATCGAAGCGGATTACGAGAACCTGCGGGGCGTGCTCCCCAAGAGCGAGTATCAGGAACTCGACAACGCCGTGCTCGGTCAGCTTCTGCGAACCCTCAACCCCGAGGAGCTCAAACACGTTTCCGGGGATGTCTTCGGCCGCATCTACGAATACTTCCTGACCCAGTTCGCCGATCAGAAGGCCCATGACGGCGGCGAGTTCTTCACCCCCATCTCGCTGGTTTCGCTGATCGCCAACGTCATCGAGCCCGCCAGCGGTACGGTGCTGGATCCGGCTTGCGGCTCCGGGGGGATGTTTGTGCAGAGTGCCCGGGTGGTGCAGCGGCGGCACGAGAACCCCACGGAGAAGCTCACCTTCTACGGCCTGGAAAAGAACGCCACCACCATCCGCCTGGCCAAGATGAACCTGGCGGTGCACGGCCTCGAAGGGGATATCCAGAAAGCCATCACCTACTACGAAGATCCCCACGAACTGCTGCATAAGGCGGACTTCGTCATGGCCAATCCCCCCTTCAACGTGGACGAGATCGATGCCGACAAGGTGAAGGGGGATCTCCGTCTCTCCTTCGGGCTCCCCGGAGTCAACAAAAAGGGAAAGGTCAGCAACGGCAACTACATCTGGATCAGCTATTTCTATAGCTATCTGAACGAACGGGGCCGGGCGGGGTTTGTCATGTCCTCCCAGGCCTCCAGTGCGGGCCGGGACGAGGCCAGGGTGCGCCAGAAGCTGGTGGAGAGCGGCGACGTGGATATCATGATCGCCATCCGCTCCAACTTCTTCTACACCCGCACCGTTCCCTGCGAACTCTGGTTTCTCAATCGCGCCAAGCCCGAGGAGCACCGAGACAAGGTGCTGATGATCGACGCCCGCAACATCTACCGCAAAGTCACCCGCAAAATCTGCGACTTCAGCCCCGAGCAGGAGCAGAACCTTTTGGCCATGGTCTGGCTTTACCGGGAGGAGACCGGGCGCTATCTCGGCCTCGTGGAGAACTATTGCCGGCGTATGTTGGAGGAGGGAGCAAGGGCGGTTCATGAACCGCCCCTACGGGATTTCATCGGTGCGCTTGCCGTGCTGCGCGGTGCGGTGGAGCCGTTCCTCGATAGCCTGCCCAAGGACGGGCCCCACATGGAAGCGCTCAAGGAGCTGGATGAGGCCGTGCCGCTGTTCAAGGGGGATGTGGAAGCCTTTCGGGGAACTGTCGTCGAACAGCAAGAAGTATGGAGAGAGCAGAAAAGGAGCAACGGGGAGCTGAAAAAGGCGGTGGATCGTCTCGCGTCGCTTGCGGAAAGCAGCCGCGACCTGGTCAAACAGACGGATCTGCTCTACAAGCTCGCCTGCCGCCTCATCGAAACCTGCGAAAACGAATACCATGCCCGGGATAGTGATGCCTGGGGGAGTCGCCACATCGCCCGTAGCCGTAAAACTGCCGACGAGGCCCGTGCCCTTGCGGTGGAACAGCTCAAGCAGGTGCGCTACTTCTGGAAACAGGCCCATTGGCTCACCGAACGCTTTCCCGAGGCGGAACTGCGTGATGTGGAAGGACTGGTCAAGCTGGTGGACCGGGCAGAAATCGAGGCCAACGACTGGAGTCTCACTCCCGGCCGCTATGTGGGCGTGGCACCCGAGGAAGAGGACGAGGATTTCGATTTCGAGGAGGCCCTGCGGGAGATCCATGTGGAGCTGGAGGACTTGAACGCCGAAGCGGTGCAACTGGCAGGGATAATCAAGAAGAACTTCGAGGAGCTTGGGGTATGAGCGAGCTTCAAATTGCTCCTATCAAGAATTTTGTCTTGGGCATTTATGACGGGCCTCACGCAACTCCCAAAGAAGTCGATGAAGGCCCTGTTTTCCTCGGAATTAAAAATGTTTCCCCTGAAGGGCGCTTAGATTTGTCTGAAATACGCCACGTTTCGGAGCAGGAATACCTAAAATGGACGAAAAGAGTGACGCCTCAGAAAAATGATGTTGTTTTTTCATATGAAGCAACCCTTCATCGCTACGCTCTCATTCCTGAAGGCTTTCATGGATGCCTGGGCCGTCGTATGGCACTGGTACGACCGGATCAGAATAAAATTGTTCCCCGTTTTTTGCACTATTATTTTATGTCTCCGGCATGGCGGGCGGTTGTTGAAGCAAATGTAATTAACGGTGTAACGGTAGATCGAATCCCGATCAAGAAATTTCCGGATTTCGAGGTTTCAATACCTCCGATCAGTAAACAGCGCTCAATCAGCGATATTCTCTCCGCCTACGACGACCTGATCGAGAACAACCGGCGGCGGATTCAGTTGTTGGAGCAGTCGGCGCGGCTGCTCTACAAGGAATGGTTCGTCCACCTTCGCTTTCCCGGCCACGAACACACCAAAATCATCGACGGTGTGCCGGAGGATTGGGAAAGAAAATACATCCCCGAGGTTATTGACATCAATCCGAGGGAAAAAGTGAAAAAGGGGACTATCATACGGTATGTTCCAATGGCAGGACTATCGACAACAGGAATGACAGTTGATCTGTCGGAATCGGAGATGCGGACAATATCGACATCTATCCGTTACAAAAACAATGATGTTCTTCTTGCTCGCATCACACCTTGCCTTGAAAACGGCAAGACTGGATTTGTCAACTTTTTGGGAGCGGATGAAATAGCTTGTGGCTCGACAGAATTCATTGTGTTGCGGGGCCGCCTTGTAAGCCCATTTTTTACTTACTGCCTTGCAAGAACTCACACCTTTCGTGAAACGGCTATCAAAAGTATGATTGGTTCTTCGGGTCGGCAAAGAGTGCAGCCCGCATGTTTTGATGAGTTTGTTATTGATCTACCTCGAAAAGTTATTCGTGAACGATTCGATGATGTCGTTTCTCCTCTTTTTCAGCAGATAGCCACACTTGTACGACAAATTGGCCAACTCGCCAAAGGCCGGAATCTCCTCCTTCCCAAGTTGATGAGCGGAGAGATAGCGGTATGAGCAGCCTTAAGACGATCGAGAAAAAGGTTTTTGAAGAACTGTTTGAGATGGGGGGTGGTTATGTACTCGATTTTTCGAATAATTCCTTTGCCGAGTTTCTCCGCGAAACTGCCAATATCGACATTTATGCTCCCAAATACGATTTCAAAGGTGATTCCAAGGCCAAGCGTTTACGGGCGTTTTGGGAGATCGAGCCGGATACGTTGGTTGCCAAGGTACTTTCCGGATTGCTGGAAGCCTGGCAGTACAACGCTTCAGGGAATGGACAGATTGGCAATTCTCCACAATACAAGCAGGCAGTGGATATCCTCGCCCGGTTGACTGGTAAACATCCTGATCCGGTGGCAACCGAACAGGAGTTTCTACAGCGCCAATATCGGAACATCTCCATCAAGAATCTTCCCATCGACCCCAATTTTATGCCAGTGCTGGAATCCCGTTTGACGGAGGCGCAATACTGTGTGGTGTCCGCTCCGCTGGCGGCCATTTTTCTGTGCGGTAGTATTTTGGAAGGCATCCTGCTGGGTGTTGCTTTGCAAAGGCCTAAGGCGTTTAACCAGATGGCTAACTCGCCGAAAGACAAAGACAATAAGGTCAAACCGTTTCAAGAATGGTCGCTAGCACAGTTTATCGATGTTGCCTATGAATTGGGGGCATTGAAGCTGGACGTCAAGAAGTTCAGCCATGAACTGCGAGATTTCCGTAATTACATTCATCCCTATCAGCAACTTGCATCCAAATTCGCACCCGACAAACATACAGCTGAAATCTGCCTGCAAGTGCTGAAGGCAGCCATAGCCGATTTATCAGGAGGCCGGAAATGAGTAAACGGATTCGGCGTGTCGGTTCCATCAAGAGCGAGTTGCTTAAAAAATCGCGGGAGGCGGCTTTGGCCGCAGTACAGATATTCAACAATCCGAACATCAGCTTCAAATCGGAATCCTATGTGGTGTTGATGATCATTGCTTGGACCTATCTGCTTCACGCCTATTTTCGCGGGCAGAAAATCGAGTATCGCCATTGTCAGCAAAATGGCAAGCGGCGTAAATTCGATACGACTACGCATGGAGCCTACAAATATTGGGAGCTTGAACGCTGTTTGAACGATGCCAAATCGCCAATCGACAAAAACACGGCCAACAACCTGCGTTTTCTGATCGGTTTACGTCACGAAATTGAACACCAAATGACGACCCGGATCGACGACATCCTGAGTGCGCGTTTTCAAGCATGTTGTTTGAACTACAACGAATACATCAAAAAGCTGTTTGGAGATGGCAACGGAATTGCAAAACACCTTTCCTTCAGCCTTCAATTTTCGACAATTTCCACCGAGCAAAAGGAATTGCTTGAAGAACATCCGGGATTGCCTGCCAACATTCATGGCTACATTCAGAAGTTTGACGCCGGGCTATCTGATGAAGAATTCGCCAACCCACATTACGCCTACCGGATACTTTTTGTTCCAAAAACTGCCAACCACAAGGGGCAGGCCGACCGAGTAATCGAATTTATCAAGAGCGATTCTCCGCTGGCCGAAGGGCTCAATAAGGAATATGCATTCTTCAAGGAAACGGAAAAAAAGAAATACTTACCCGGGCAGATCGTAAATTTGATGAATGAGGAAGGTTATCCCAATTTTTCGATTTATTATCATACGCAACTCTGGCAATCCCAGGATGCAAAAAATCCTGCCAAAGGCTACGGTACTGTGGTAGCGGGCAAATCCTGGCATTGGTATGAACGCTGGGTTGACGTTGTGCGAAAGCACTGCCGGGAAAGCGGAGGGGAATATAGGGAGAAATCTATATGAAACTGGAAACGCTTTTCTCTCAAATTCTCCTCGGTGAAGACTCCACCCGTCAGTTCAAGGTGGATGTAAAGAATGCCGATTCCCTGGCCTCGGAGATGGCGGCTTTCGCCAACACCAATGGGGGTACCATCTTTATCGGCGTGGCGGATGACGGTTCGACGCCGGGGCTTTCAGGGCGTGATGTGGCCCGGATCAACCAGCTCATCAGCAATGCCGCCAGTCATCTGGTACGTAGCCCCTTGGCGGTGCAGACCGAGAACGTGGGGCTGGAGAATGATCGCATCATCATCGTGCTGACCGTACCCAAGGGAATCGACAAGCCTTATTTCGACAAAAACGGGGTGATCTGGCTCAAGGCCGGGGCGGACAAGCGACGGGTGAACTCCAAGGAGGAACTGCGCCGCCTGTTCCAGTTCACCCACCAGTTCCACGCCGACGAGCTACCCACCAGGGCGGGGATCGATAAATTGGATAAGCTACGCTTCCGCGATTTTCTGCGGGATGTCTATAAACAGGAGTATCCTGATTCCACTTCCGAGCTGACCCGGCTATTGCAGAACATGAACCTGGCTACAGATGAGGGGAGATTGAATCTGGCGGGGGTGCTGCTCTTTGCGGAGCAGCCCGAGTGGATTGTGCCGCAATTCGTGGTTAAGGCGATTCGCTATCCCGGTAATAAAATTCACGCCACGGACTATCTCGATACCGAGGATTTTGCGGGGCCCCTGCCGAAACTCTTTGAGGGAGCCCTGGCCTTTGTCATGCGCAATCTGCACAAGGTGCAGGCCGGGCGCGGAGTGAACGCTCCGGGGGTACCGGAGATTCCCGAGGCGGTTTTTGAGGAGCTCCTGGTCAATGCCCTGATGCATCGGGATTATCTGGTCAGCGCCCCCATCCGGCTCTTTGTTTTCGATGACCGAATCGAGATCATCAGTCCCGGTCATCTGCCCGACAATTTGACGGTGGAGAAGATCCGGGCCGGAAACTCCAACATCCGCAATCCCATCCTCGTTTCCTATGTGGCCAAGGGGCTTCTTCCCTATCATGGCCTGGGTTCGGGCATCAAACGGGCGTTGGAAAAATGGGGGGATATCGACTTTATCGACGATCACGAGGGTTGTCTGTTCACCGCCACGGTTTACCGCAAACCTTTGGAAGAGCTGGAGTTGGTGAACGTTACACCCGAGGTTCCAGTAAAAACGGATGTCAAGTCGGGAAAGCGTCGGGAAAGTGTCGGGAAAGCGTCGGGAAAGATTCTTGAAGCCTGTCGGGAAAAACCTTCCATTACCATTCCCGAACTGGCTGACTTAATTGACATTACCGAACGATCAGTGCAAAGGAATATTCGAAACCTCCAAAGAGATGGCCTGCTTAGGCGTGTGGGCGGAAGAAAAGAAGGCCATTGGGAGGTGCTTGAATGACCCCTTCACCCTATACCGAAGATACCCTTGTTCAGCGGACCACTGCGGAGTACCTGGAGCGGGAACTCGGCTGGGAGTCCCTGTATGCCTACAACAACGAGGATTTCGGGCCGGATAGTCTGCTGGGGCGCAAATCGGACCGGGAAGTGGTGTTGACCCGTATCCTCCGGGCCAAGCTGGAGGAGCTGAATCCGGGGCTGCCGGATATGGCCTATGAGGATGCCCTCCGCCAGATCGTCACCGTCTCCGCTTCCCAGAGCATGGCCGCCACCAACCGCGAGAAGTACGAACTGATCAAGGAGGGAGTACAGGTCACCTTTCGCAATCCCGAGGGTGAGCGGGTGTACCAGCGGTTGCGAATTCTCGATTTCGACGTTCCGGAAAACAACCATTTTCTCTGCGTGCGGGAGCTGTGGGTGCGGGGGGATCTCTACCGCCGCCGGGCGGATATCGTGGGTTTCGTCAACGGCCTGCCGCTCCTTTTCATGGAGCTGAAGAACGTCAGCAAGGATATCCGCGTCGCCTACGAGAAGAACTTTCTCGATTACAAGGACACCGTTCCACATCTGTTTTACCACAACGTTATGGTGGTGCTGGCCAATGGCGTGGATGCCAAGCTTGGTTCGCTTTCCAGCCGGTTCGAACACTTTCACGAGTGGAAGCGGTTGGAGGAGGATCAGCCGGGAGCGGTGGATATGGAGACTCTGCTCAAGGGAGTGTGCGCCAAGGCCAATTTCCTGGATTTGGTGGAGAACTTCATCGTTTTCGACGACTCCGCAAGGGAGTTGAGAAAGATTCTTGCCAGGAATCACCAGTACCTCGGGGTAAATCGGGCCGTCGAAGCGATCCGTTCCCGCAAACGCTGAGAAGGGAAGCTGGGGGTTTTCTGGCATACCCAGGGTTCGGGAAAGAGCTATCCCATGGTGTTCTTTACCCGCAAGGTTCATCGCAAACTGGGGGGTAACTTCACCGTCCTGATTCTCACGGATCGGGAGGATCAGGATCGGCAGATCTACAAGACCTTTGCGGGATGCGGCCTGGTGGATTCTGAGGACGCTTTTATGGAACACCTCGAGAAAAAAAGGGCTATCCTGCTGGAATATCCCAAGGCGGTACCCACGGGAAAAAACATGCGTGTGAAACATCCGGACGGGCTTGTGGCGGAGTATGTGGAACATAAATGAAAAAATAATAAAGTAACTGCTACCGTCACGGAGATTTTTATAATTAAAATATCGCGAAAAATAATTTTTCACCAATGGTTTTCTTCCTATTTGTGGGGAGAGAAACATAGCTGTGCAGAGTCCTGATGTTTACGGCAAAGATTGCGGATGAAAGGAGTCTTGGCGTGATTGTTCAGCAATATTCGGTGAATCAAAATCCTATTCAAACACTCTTGAGCTGGGTGCAATCCGGAGAGGTGGCGATTCCGGAAATTCAGCGCCCCTTCGTATGGGATGCCAGTAAGGTGCGCGATTTGATGGATTCCCTCTATCGGGGGTATCCCATCGGGTATCTTATTACATGGAGAAATCCTAATGTGAAGCTTAAAGACGGTTCCATCTCTGCGGGAAAGCGCATCGTTATAGATGGGCAGCAGAGGATAACCGCTCTCATGGCAGCTCTGTTGGGAGTACGTATCGTCAATAAGGATTACCGAAAAGATCGGATAACCATCGCCTTTCATCCGGTAGAGCGTAAGTTTGAGGTTTCCAATCCAGCGATTCAGAAAGATAAAGCCTGGATACCGGATATTTCTTCTGTTTTTTCCCCGGAATTCAGAATGCTGAAAGCCATGGAGGAGTACTGCCTTCGCAACGATATTGAGAATCGGGATGCCATCCACGAAAGCTTGGAATCCCTGAAGGGAATTATCAACAATCATGTGGGTCTCATCGAGCTTGACGCACATCTCGATATAGAAACCGTCTCAGAAATTTTTATTCGCATCAACTCTACCGGAGCGATTCTTAGCCAGGCGGATTTTGCCATGTCGAAAATTGCTGTGAATGAAAGCTATGGAGGAAATACGCTCCGTAAGGCCATTGATTATTTTTGCCATCTTGCGGTGAATCCTGATTTTTACGATCAGTTGGTGGAGGTGGATAATCCTTTTACGAAAACGGATTATTTCCAAAAAATGAGCTGGCTCCGGAAGGAAAATGGGGATCTGTACAATCCTTCTTATACGGATATGCTGCGAGTGGCTTTTACCTCGGAATTTAAGCGGGGGCGTTTACAGGATCTTGTGGCTTTGCTTTCGGGAAGGAATTTCGAAACCCGGGGATACGAGGAGGATATTGCAGAGAACTCCTTTGCAAAACTTCGTGCCGGTATTTTGAACTATATAAACGAAACGCATTTTAAGCGGCTCCTTATGATCTTACGTTCCGCCGGTTTTGTGGATACTGCCATGATAGGCTCGCAAAATTCCATTAACTTCGCCTATGTTCTTTATCTGGCCTTGCGGAATCATTCAGAAAATGCTGCACACATTGAATCGTTGGTGCGAAAATGGTTCGTCCTTTCGGTTCTCACAGGACGTTATTCCGGTTCTCCCGAAACCAGATTTGATACTGATATCCGGCGTATTCACGATCTTGGTGCCACTACGTATATTCAAAATGTCGTTGATGCGGAACTTTCCGAGACCTTTTGGAAATTCGGCTTGCCTCAGCAGCTGGAAACATCTCTTTCTACGAACCCCTCATTTCAGGTCTTTCTGGCAGCTCAGGTTAATTTAAAGGACAAAGGTCTTTTCTCGAAGAATATCACCGTTTACGATTTGATTGTACACAAAGGAGATAAGCACCACATTTTCCCTAGAAAATATTTGAAAAACCTTGGGTTTAAACAAAGTTACTATAATCAGGTAGCCAATTACGTGATGACTCAGAGTGAGATTAATATAGCTATCGGAACAAAACCCCCCTCTCAGTATTTCAAAGAGGTTCTTGCCCAGTGTAATGGGGGAGACCTGCGCTACGGAGGCATTGTCGATAGAGAACAGCTTTTGGAAAATTTTCGTATGAATTGTATTCCCGAGGGAATTGAGGAGATGAGGGAAACGGATTATGATCGGTTCCTGAAAGACCGTCGCAAGTTAATGGCCCGGAAAATAGAGAAGTATTTTGCCACCCTGTGATGATCCACTTCTTGCTGCCGTCAGGAAGTCCGGGCTGGAAGCCTCTTTCTTTTCTTCTTCATTCTTTTCCTTCCTTCCTCCCTCCCTTCGATAGAAATTGCCATTCTGCTATACTCGTGACGAGATAGAGCGCTTCCCAGGCACGGCTCTTTGAGGAGCATGGGAAGGTTTTGATGAGTTCCGCGAGAGAGGATGATGGGTATGTATGGCTGCCGTGGTGTGGTGCGTGAAAAAGAGGCGGGGAGCGTTTACGCCGTTTCTTTTCTGATGTTCTTTCTCTTTCTGTTTTTCCCCGGTTCCTGCGTGGCCTCTCCTCCCGGAGAAACCCTCTTCGGCGTAGGCCAGGCGGTGATGAACTGGGACGGCCTTACCCCCGCAGACCTCTACGGTTCGGTGAAGGAGGCGAATCCGGATTTTTCCGCCATCGAATCCCTGGAGATTCTGGATAGGGTTCTGAAGGCGGGAGAACTTCCGTCGCTTCTGGGATATGTCCGGAGCATGGAAGCCCGGCGCGAAGCCGCCCGGAATGCGGTAACAAAGGCCCTTTCGGAGAGCCGCAACAAGGTTTTTGCGACATATGTGCAGGAACATCCCGAGAAGGCCCGGAGCCTTTACGGCGTGGCGGAACAAGGGGCTTTGACCCGTAAAGATTCCGGGGATTCCGAAGCCTCGGAAAGGATCCGCTGTGGTGTCCTCGGGGTGGATGCCGCTGTGGCGGAGGAGGTTCAAGGCCTTTGGAAAGAGGCGTTTCTGAGCGCTCTCGGAGCTTCCGGAACCGAACTTTTGCCGGAAGATTTCGGGGTGACCCTTCTTTCTCAGCGAGGCGAGGAGGCTCTTTTTTCTCCGGAAACCTTCCTGCCACTGGATCTTTCGGGAAACTTCGGATCTCCCGTGAAAGAAGATGCCCTGGCGAAAGAGCTCGCCCTACGGGAGCCCATGGCCCGAACTCGAGATCTCGCTACCCGGGAGGGCGTTTACGAGATACTTTTCGATGAAGAGGGAAATCTCCGTAATCCGAATTCTCTCAACCTTGAGGATCCCGAAGCTTTGGTCAGGGAAGCCTCCCCGGATCTCTTTGGAGATCCTTCGAAGCTCGAGAAGCCCACGCTTTCGGCGGATCTTCAGATTTCCGAAAAACCCGCCTTCGAGGAGCCTTTCGGAGAAAAACCCTCCCTTTCGCTCTCGGAAGACGCTCCTTTCTCCTCCGAGATTCCGGATCTTTCGGCGGAGCTCGAGGGGCTTGCAGAAACCTTGCAGCCCGGCGAAGTCCTTCAGATCGCCGCTCGCGTATCCGGAGGGGTTCCCCCCTACCGCTACGCCTGGAGCGAAAATCTTCAGGCCAGTGGAAGTAACGCCCGGTACGAGGCGGAGGCTCCCGGAAAGGATATGATTTCCCTTACCGTGCTGGACAGCCTGGGAAAGACCTTGGAAATCCGCAAAAGCCTCAGGGTGGTGCCTTTGGAGGTACGGGTGGAGATGCTGGGAATCTTTGCTCCCCAGGGGAGCCCGTATCAAAAGGGTGCCGAGAATATCATGGCGGGGGACCGGGTACATCTCAAGGGTATGGCCAGCCGCCGGTATCCGGGAATGCAATACCGCTGGAAAGCCGAGGGGGGCGTGCTCTTCGAAGGGCGCACCGCCGGAGAGACCGTCTCGCTCTACCGCAACGACGAGGGAAGCGCCGCCATTACCCTGGAGATCCTTTCTCCCAGAGGAGCTTTGCTGGGAGAGGGGAGCTACGTTTTTCACGTGAAACAAGTGCGGGATCCCCAACGGGCGAAAGAGCTTCTGGAACAATCCCGAGAAGCCTGGAAGAGCCGGGATTATTCCCGGGCTCTCTCCCTGATTCTTCAGGCGGAGCGGTTGGATCCTGAAAATGAGGAAATCCGGAAGACCCGGGAAAAGGCGGAGCAGTATCAGGAGGGACAAAAGCGGGCCCTGGAACTTCGCAGGAAGGCGGAAGAGCAGATTCGGGAGGGCAAGCTCGAAGAAGCTCTGGCATCCTATCGGGAGAGCCTGAACTATGCGGAGGATCCCGAAACCCGTCGGCGCCTGGAAGCGCTGCGAGAATTTGCCGCCAAGTACCGCAAGGCCCAGGATCTGTGGGAGCAGGCTGCGAATCTCCAGGAACACGGGTATTACGAGGAGGCTCTGGAAAAGTATCGGGAAGGACTTGCTCTCTACGGGGATCCCCGCATAGAGAAACATGCCCGTATGCTGGAAGACTACGCGGAAAAGGCGGAGGCCCTGGAACGCCGGAAAATCGAAAAGGCCCGGCAGCTCTGGAAAGAGGGAGCGGAGCTCCAGAAGCAGAAACGCTACGAAGAGGCTTTGGAGAAGTACCGCCAGGGGCTGGAATACTATGAAGATCCCCGAATGGAAGAGCATGCGGCGCAGCTGGAGGCGTATCTTCACGGAAAAGAGAAACCCTCCCGCCCCGATCCGGAGGAAATTCCTTCCCCCTCTCCGGAGCCTACCGGAAATCCTCGGCCTTCTCCTTCTCCGGAGCCCACGGAACCTCCCCGGCCCTCTCCCACCCTGGCGCCTCTGCCGGAGCCTACGGAAACCCCCCTGGAGGGAGTTCCGGAGGTTGTGACGGAGGAGGGTCTTTCGGATGCCGGGAAATGCGGCCTTGTCTGGGAGGAAGTACATGCCTTCGGCCTGGTCTTCGAAGTACCTCAAAGCTGGAACTTTCACGAAGGAAGCTGGCACATCGGTAATGCCGAGAACCCCCGTGCGGTGGTGGGGGTGGTTCGGGAAACCCGGGAAGAGGCCCGGGGATACCTGGGTTTTATGAACCCCCAGGAAAGCCGCACCGTAACTCTTGCGGGGCACTCCGTAACGCTTCATATCTCCCGGGAGAAGAACGAGGCGGGGGAGGAAGAAAAAACTCTTGCCCTGGGGTTTCTGGACGATCCCTCTTCGGAGGAGCACGTCTTTCAGATAGGGTACGCCCTTCCCCCGGAGGAGGAGTATCACTGCGTGGCGGAACGATTCTTGCAGTCCTTCCGGTTTGAATAGATCTGGACACGTCGAAAAGATCGTTCTACGACACCGTGATGTGGCGTGCTTCTTTCTCCGGATCGGAAAGAGAAAGGGAAACCGGGGCAAGGTGTGGAAAATATGAAGGAAAAGCAGGGAATTCTCTACATTCTTTCGGGGCTGCCGGGATGTGGCAAAAGCACCCTGGCCCGGAAGATGGCCTGGCATTTCAATGCCTTTCATCTGCGGATCGACACCATCGAACAGGGGCTTCGGGATCTCTGTGCCTGCCGGGTGCAGGGCGAAGGATACCGGCTCTCCTACAGGATCGCCCGGGAAAACCTGGAGCTTGGCCTGAAGGTCATCGCAGATTCGGTAAATCCCTGGGAGCTTACCCGGAAAGAGTGGCGGCAATGCGCCGCCATGGCTGGGGCTGCATACGTGGATATCGAAATTCTTTGCAGCGACAGGCAGGAACATCGCCGGAGGATAGAAACCAGATCGAGTGAAGTTTCGGGGCTGGTATTGCCCTCATGGGAAGATGTTCTTGCCCGGGAATATCATCCTTGGAAAACCGAACGGATACGACTCGATACCGCAGGTAAAACGCCGCTTCAATCCTTTGAGGAACTGGTGGAAAGCATGGCCGCACGCACCCTTGTCGGGAAAGCGCTTCGGAGTGATTGCTGATTTTTTCTGAAAAATCGGTGCCGTTCTGCGCTTTAAGCATGGCCGGAGAAAAGAGCAAGTTTTCAAAGGCCTCGGAGAGCATGCTCTTCGGGGCCTTTATCGAATGAGATCCATATCCGCGATGTCCATGATCAGATGCCCCGCGTAGAGCTCCATCCGGGTTTTAGGATCGGAAAGATCCCTCCCGAGAATCTCCGAAATTCTTTTGAGGCGGTAGATCAGGGTTTGGCGATGAATTACGAGAATGTCCGCGGTTTCCTGCTGGCTTCCCCTTTCAAGGTATACCCTCAGGGTTCGGCAGAGATCTCCTCCAAATTTCGCATCGTACTCGAAGAGGGGACGCACGGTTTCCTCCACGTAATCCCGGAGGATGCTCTTGTTCTTTATGTGGCAGAGAAGCTTGTAGAGCCCCAGGTTTTCATAGCGCACCACCTGGGTGCTCGACGAAAGAGACTGCCCGATCTCCAGGGCAAGAACCGCCTGGTAATAGCTATCTTTGAACTCCTGCCAGTTTTTCGTGGCCTTTCCTATGCCTACGCAAAACGTGCCCCTTTCCATGCCGCCCTTCAGCGTATTGCCCACATTCCGGAAAAAGGAATCCTCCTCCTCCTTGGAACACTCGCTGAAATACATGAGCACCACCTGATTTCCCCGGATCCGGCTGTGCATGTTCTTGGGAGCGAAGGGGTGAGAGACGATAAGTTCCCGTATCTTCTGGAGCGGATGAGGGGAATGCCCTTTTTCCTCTCCGAGATAGGGAGAGCAGTCCACCACGGCGACCTTGCAGGAGGAAAAAATCTCCAGCCCCACCATGCCCGATCGGGCCAGGATCTCGTTGTAGGAATAAAAGTTGCCGTCCAGAAGATCGTCGAAAAACTCTTCCAGAATGCCGGATCTCCAGCTTTCCAGGGCCCGGGAGGGAAAAGACGCGGAAAATCCCATACCTCTCACGGAATCCTTGGTAAGAAAGTCCAGAATGGCCTTGGTCACCTTGCCGAAGGTTATTTTCGGCTTGAGATGGATGATGGGAAAGTCCAGCTCGTTCGCCTGATCGATCATTTTCGGAGGAATGGTTGTAATGTAGTATCCCGGCTGGATGGCGATACCCGCCAGCCTTTTTTCGTCCAGCCTCTTCACCAGATCCACCACCAGGGGCGACTCTTCCGTAAGCCCGTATCCCGTGGAGATCAGAAGTTCTCCCGGCTGGAGCTGCTCCAGGGAATCGAGAATTTCCATCATGTTAACCCATGTAACCTCCCGATCCATGCCCCTCTTTCCCGCCACCACTTCAGACCCCTGAAAGACCTCCAGGCCGAGAAGATGAAAGAGTTTCATTTCGCTCCCTCCCTTGCATTGCGCAAGCGCGGCATCGCTGCAGCGTGCCGCAATTTCATACATGCCCTATTATACAACATGTACAGATGGGCGCGAACAATTTCATATATTCCGACCAATTGCGTATATTTCCTGGTGGCAGAATAATGGTCGAAACTACCTTTCGAGGGGAGGAAAGATGCAATGAGCGGAGAAAAGAGTTCCAAGAAGAGGACATTCAAAATGCCTCACGTGTATGTGCTTCTCAGCGTTATCCTGATTATCGTGGCCCTTTGTACCTATGCGATTCCTGCGGGAGTTTTCGACCGGATTCAGGATCCCGGCACGGGAAGAATGCTGGTGGATCCCGCCTCGTTCCATACCGTGGAGAAGAGCCCCGTGAACCTCTTCAAGCTGGCGGTGGCCATACCCAAGGGAATGGCGGCCTCGGTAAGCATCATGATGCTGGTGGTTCTCGTGGTGGCGGCCTTCGAAATCGTAACGAAGACCGGAGCCTTCGATTCGGGAATAACCCACATGATGAAGCGATCCCAAGGAAAGGAGAGCTTCATCGTGGCGGTGATCACGGTGATGTTCGCCAGTATCGGTGCTTTTCTGGGCTGGGCCGAGGGAACCCTTGTCTTCGTTCCCCTTGGAGTTTCCCTTGCCCGGGCCATGGGATACGATGCCCTTATGGGAGCGGGAATGGTGCTTCTCGGCACCGCCGCAGGATTTACCTCGGGGGTGCTCAATATTTACACCACCGGTATCGCCCAGGCCATTTCGGGGCTTCCTCTCTTCTCGGCTCTGGGTTTCCGAATGATAGGCTTCTGCCTCTTCACCCTGGCCACCATTCTCTTCCTTATCTCCTACGGAAAAAAGATCAAGAACAACCCTTCCGCAAGCCTCATCTACGAACTCGAAATGAGTGCCGCCAAGAGCGAGGAACAGACGAAAGATCTGGTGTTCACCGGAAGGCATCGGCTTATCATGCTTACGGTGCTCCTCGGGTTTATCACCGTGGTGATAGGAACTACCAAGCTCGGATGGTATCTCAACGAAATAACCGCCGTGTTCATCCTGGTGGGTGTGGTGTCGGGCTTCATCGGCAAGATGTCCCCCAATGACATGGCCCTGAACTTTGCCCAGGGCGCCAAAAACATCATCCCCGCCGCTCTGACCATCGGTATCGCCCGGTCGGTTCTCGTGGTAATGGAAGAAGGAAAGATCCTGGATACGGTGGTTCACGGGCTGGCTTCCTCTCTTCACGGGCTTCCCACCGTGGGGATCGCCCTGGGGATTTTCCTTATCGTAAGCGCCTTGAACTTCTTCATCATTTCCGCCAGCGGCAAGGCGGTCACCATGATGCCCGTTCTGGCTCCCCTGGCGGACATCCTCGGCATCAATCGGCAGGTGGTGGTCATCGCCTTCCAGTACGGGGACGGCTTTACCAACTGGTTCTGGCCCACTTCGGCCATTACCATGGCGGGATTGGCCATGGCGGGGGGAATACCCTGGGAAAAATGGGCCCGCTGGTGCTTCCGGCTCATTCTCGTGTGGATGCTCACCGCGGCGGTTCTCGTTACCATAGCCCAGGTGATGGGAGTGGGCCCCTTCTAGGCCCTTGAAGACGAGAGCGGAACGAAGAACGGTCACAAGGGGGCTTGGGCGGCACGCCCCCTTTCTTCCTGGAAAGGAGGAGCGCCATGAGGATAGAGAAAATTTTCGTCAACGGAGATTTCTATACCATGGATTGGAAAAACCCCCGGGCCGAAGCCGTGGGGGTTGCCCAAGGAAGAATCGAAGCGGTGGGATCCAGGAATTACGTGGCATCCCTCGCTCCGGGGAACGTGGAAGAGATCGACCTTCGAGGAAGGGTGGTCTTTCCTGGATTCATCGATGCTCATACGCACTTTATGCAGACCGGGCTGGATCGTACCGCGGTCTATCTGAACAAGGCGGAGAACCTGGAGGATCTTTTCCGTCTTCTCCGTGAAAAGGTTCGAGTCACTCCCCGGGAAGAATGGGTTCGGGGGTACGGATACGACGAAACGAAGCTTCAAGAGAATCGGGTTCCCTCTCTGGAAGAACTCGATGCCCTTTCCCCGGAAAAGCCTCTCTTTCTGAGTCGGGTGGACGCCCACTCCTGTCTCGTCAATTCCGCGGCGTTGAAGATGCTGAATCTGGATCCCGGCCTCGAAGGTCTCGACCGGGAGGAAGGACGTGTTGTGGGAAGGCTTCGGGCCAAGGCGAACTCCGCCGCACGCATACAGATTCTCAACCGCCTTCTCGGAGAAGAGGAGAAGAAAAAGGCCCTCTTCGAGGCCTCTGAAGAGGCCCTGGCGGTGGGGGTAACCACGGTACATGCCCTGGAGGGGGGAAGCCTCTTCGGAGAAAGGGATTTCGATATTCTTCTGGGCGCCATGCCGGAGCTTCCCATCCGGATTCTTCCGTATCACCAGGTTATGGACGTGGATAGAGTCGCCGAGACGGGAATCAAGCGGATCGGGGGGTGTATAACCGTGGACGGGTCCATAGGCTCCCGGACGGCGGCGCTGCTCTCTCCCTACGAGGACCAGGAAAACTGTACCGGTTGTCTCTATATCGAAACGGAAGAACTCGAAGCCTTCGTGCTGGAGGCCCACCGCCGGGGAATGCAGATTGCCATGCACACCATCGGGGATGCCGCCATCGAACAACTGCTCCGGGCCTATGAAAAAGCGCTGGCCCGGTATCCCCGGAAGGATCACCGGCATCGGTTCGAGCATTTCAGCATCCCTACGGACGACCAGGTCCGAAGGGCCGCAGCCTTGGGGTGTGCCATCTGCGTGCAGCCGAGTTTCGATTTTTTCACCCGGAACATGATGCCTCTCAGGCTGGGAAAGAAGCGTTTTGAACGGGCCTATCCCCTGCGAACCCTCCTGGAGGCGGGGCTCCTGGTGGCGGGGGGGTCCGACAGCAGCATAACTCCTCTGAATCCCATGCTGGGAGTCTACGGAGCCAAAACCCATACCCATGCTTTCCAGAGGCTCGAGGTGTACGAAGCGATAAAGCTCTTTACCCTGAACGCCGCCGCCATAGGCTTTGAAGAACACCTGAAAGGCTCCATCGAGGCGGGAAAGTATGCGGACTTCGCGGTGATGTCCGAAAACCCCTTTACCGTTCCCCCGGAGGAGATACAGAATATAATCGTGGCCATGACCATTCTCGATGGAACTGTGGCCTATGCGAAATCCTGAAAAGGAAAGGACTCTCATGGTGAAAGATGCTGCGCGTATGCTGGAAGCCGCCCAAAGCTCTCTGGATGAAGAATCTCTTGTGGCCCTCACCTCCAGGCTGATCTCCATTCCGAGCTACCACGGTCTTGAAAATCCGGAAGAGAAAATCTCCCGTTATCTTCGGGACTTTCTCACCGCAGAGGGATTGGAGACGGAACGGCGGCAAACCCCCGAGGGGCGGTTCAACGTATTTGCCCGCTACGGCAGAGGCAAATCCTTCGAAAAGACCCTCATGCTCAACGGCCATACCGATACGGTGGACGTGGCGAACATGACCATACCTCCCTTTTCGGGGGAGGTGCGGGAAGGAAAGATCTTCGGCCGGGGATCCGTGGACATGAAGGGGGCCCTGGCGGCCATGATCCATGCGGTGCTGGCTGTAAAAAAGGCGGGAATTCCCCTGGAGGGAGAGGTGCTCTTTGCGGGGGTGGCGGACGAAGAGTTCTGGAACGCCGGCACTCGGGATATCGTGGAAAGGGGCCCCCGAACGCGCTATGCCCTGGTGGGAGAACCCACGGAGATGAAAATCTTCCACGGTCATCGCGCCCTGGAGTGGATCGAAATCACCCTCAAGGGTAAATACGCCCACGGAGGAACCCCGGAAAGGGGGATCAACGCCATCGAAAAGGCGGGGCTTCTTATCCGGGCCCTCTCGGAGGAGCTTCTTCCCCGTATTCGGGAACGGGTTCATCCCATTACCGGTCCCTCCACGCTCAATCTGGGAGAAATCCGGGGAGGAACCCAGCCGAGTACCGTGGCGGGGGAGTGCCTTCTCCGGCTGGACCGCCGCTGGATACCCGGAGAATCCACGGAATCCGTGCTCCGGGAGCTGGAAGAGCTGGGGGAGCGGCTTCGGTGCTCCGACGAAGATTTTCAGATGGAAATCCGCAACATGCGGGATATGGAGAAAAATCCCCTGGGGCAGCCTCCTCTGGAGACATCTCCGGAATCGCCCCTGGTTCGAACCCTGGAGCAAACCCTTCTCCAGATGCAGAAGATTCCCGAAAAGGGTTACTTTCCCGGCTGGACCGACGGGGGGCTTCTCAGCTCCGCCGGGGGCATGGAAACGGTGGTCTTCGGCCCGGGAGATCTCAGCCTGGCTCACACCGAACGGGAGTTCTGCGAGGTGGATCAGATTGTCGCGTGCTCCCGGGCCTATGTGGCGGCAATTCTCGAAATCTGTTTCTGAGGGATTTTCATGTAAGCCCTGAGGATTGAGCGGCACTGCTCGACATCCCCTCCTTTTCGAAAGAAATTGTAACGAGGGGGTGGTGTCCCGGTTTCTTGGAAAAACTCTGAAGTTTCTGCGATTATGGATAACTTTTACGGAAATCCTCCCAGGCTCCTCCCGATTTTTGGGGGAGCCTGGATCGCGAAGAGTCAACTATTTCTTGGGAGTTGGGAGAAAAAAATCTTTTTTCTTGCTTGCGAAAGTTAAGTAATATATTTATTATCGCACTATAGCCCATTCTTACAGGGGTCAAACATGTAAAAAGGTTGTTTTATACACGGCAAAACGTGAAGGGGCACACGCGTCGGATGAAAGATTATCTTGTTCCGTTTCTTAATAGATTTCTCCACTGGTTTACCGTCGGTATTGGAACGACCGTAATGTCCCTGATGATGTTGTCCAAGGGCAGCACTGTGGAAACCTTGGGCTTGATTACGGGATTCTATTCCATCTCCATTGTGGTATTCGAATTCCCCAGCGGCGTCTTGTCGGACCTGATGGGACAAAAAAGGATTTATCTCTTTTCACTGGTTTTATCGATAATCGGATATGCTACCGTGCTCGTCACAAACCATATTGCCGGGCTTTTCGCGGGATTCGCTTTCTATGGCGTATCGAGGGCATTCTCTTCGGGATCTCTGGAAGCGTTGTTCATAAGCGAATATATCCAAAAAAACGGAAAGAACACGTTGCATAAATTCCTCGGCATACTCAACGCCGGAGAGATTTTGGGTCTGGCGATAGGTGCACTCGTTGGCGGTGTTATCCCCATGTTCTGGGAACAACACCTTCCCGCTCACAATAAATACAACGGAAACCTCTCCATACAAATCCTGATTCTCGTATTTTTATTCCTTTTCACCCTTGTCCGGGTAAAGGATACACATGCGGTTGCCTGCGGAAACAGGTCCGCTGGCAGGCACATAAAGGAATCCTTACGTATGGCCTGCAGAGACAGAAACTTTCTCTTGTTATTGTTGAGTGCTGCAACATGGGGATTTTGCTTTAATGCGGTAGAACTATATTGGCAGCCTAAAGCTCTTTCAATCTTGGGAAACGAATCGCAGATATGGATCTTCGGTATCATAAATAGCGCATATTTCCTGGCTTCCTTAGGAGGAGTGGGAATAATAAGCCTGATCTTCCGGAAAGGTCTTCCCCCATCGAATTTTCTGCTTTGTATCGGTAGAATTTCCATGGGATTCCTGATTATTCTCATGTCTTTCCAGGAGAAAATACCCTTACGTGTCAAAATAGATGT
>NPIF01000104.1_pt1 | contig 61930 bp, 52 predicted proteins | sample 8637461 | NCBI WGS metagenome assembly NPIF01 (sample SAMN07420641, study PRJNA396082) | bioreactor metagenome | isolation source: sample BR12 brine-fed electro-methanogenic bioreactor BR | place: Japan: Kochi | collected 2016-12-09 | reverse complement strand
AGCTCCAGCTCCAGCTCCAGCTCAAACGCCTGCCATCGCAGTAGCAAAACCCAAACCCAAACCTCCTGAAACTAAGGCCGTCTCAACGCCCCCCTCCGTTCCTGTTGCTGCGGTTTCGAGCAACAACCCGTGGTTGAAAGAGGAGCAGCTCTTGTCGTGGCCGTCTAATGGTTACACTTTGCAGCTCTTGGGCGCACGCTCCGAAGAGAGTGTGAACGAATTTATGGCATCGTTAAAAAATAGTAATAAGCTTTACTATTTCAAGACAGTATTTAAGGGAGCGCCTTGGCATGTTGTGGTATATGGGCAGTATGCTAACAAGCAGGCAGCTAACCGTGCAGTAGCGGGTTTGCCTGAGGAGCTTCGGAAGCTGAAGCCATGGGCAAGGAGTATTAAAGGTGTTCAGCAGGATATAAGGAAAAAATAGTTTTTTTTCTTTATAAAAAACAGGTAAAAGTTTTGTTAAAGCGGCATTTAGCCGCTTTTTTTATGCTTTTTGCTGCGGGTGCACTGCTTAAAATTTGTCCCAAGGCCCCTCTCTGTGTAAAATAGCCGTCCCTTTTTGCCTGCCAATAAAACGTACAGTCGAAGAGGTCTTTTGGTAAGACTTTGATTTTAAAGAACTTTGAGTGAGTATGACTTATGAGCACAGGTCTGTATCGCCCCGGTGAGTTTAAGGATAACTGTGGCTTCGGTCTGATGGCGCACCTTGAGGGTGAAGCCAGTCATGATCTATTACAAAAAGCGATTCAAGCCCTCGCTTGTATGACCCATCGTGGTGGCATCGCCGCTGATGGTAAGACAGGCGATGGTTGCGGTCTGCTAATGCAGAAGCCGGATAGCTTTTTAAGAGCGGCTGCGAAGCGTGACTTAGGTGTCGATTTGTCTGAGCAGTATGCAGTTGGCATGGTGTTTATGTCACATGAGGCTGCGCTGGCTGAGACAACTCGCCAAACCATCAACCGTGAGCTTGAGGCACAAGGGTTAAAGGTAGTTGGCTGGCGTGTCGTGCCAACGGATGTCTCCTGTCTCGGCCCCATCGCAAAAGATACGATGCCTCGCATCGAGCAGGTTTTTGTCGAAGGTGAAGGCAAAACTGAGCGTGAGTTTGGTATTAGCCTTTTTGTAGCACGTCGTAAGGCGGAAATAGCCCTTAGCAATGACCCTGACTTTTATATATGTAGCTTGTCGGACAAAGTCATTTCCTACAAAGGTTTGACCATGCCTGTTGATCTGCCCGTCTTTTATAAAGATTTGGCGGATGAGTCATTGGCAACTGCCGTTTGTACTTACCACCAGCGCTTCTCTACCAACACGGCTCCTCGTTGGCCCTTGGCTCAACCTTTCCGTTTTTTGGCTCACAACGGTGAGATTAATACCGTAGAGGGTAACCGAAATTGGGCCCGAGCTCGTGCACGTAAATTTGAAACGGAACTACTACCTAACTTGGAAGAGTTGCAGCCTATTGTAAATACCACAGGTTCTGACTCCTCAAGTATGGATAATATGCTTGAGTTTCTCATGGTAGGCGGTATTGATATTTATCGTGCGGTGCGCATGATTGTCCCGCCTGCATGGCAAAACGTTGATACCATGGATACAGAGTTACGCTCTTTCTATGAATACAACTCTATGCATATGGAACCGTGGGACGGACCAGCAGGCATGGTAATGACTAACGGTCGTGTAGCTGTGTGTATGCTTGACCGTAACGGTTTGCGTCCATCACGCTGGGTTATGACGAAGCAAGGATATATCTGTACGGCTTCAGAGATCGGTGTGTTTGATTATGAGCCGGGTGATATAGTCGCACAAGGCCGTGTTGGACCTGGTCAGATCTTGGCGATTGATACACAGAACGGCGAAATACTGCATACTGCGGATGTCGATAATCGACTGAAGAAGGCACAACCGTACAAGCAGTGGTTAAAAGAGAATGCATTGCGTCTCGAGCAGACCATGAATCTCAAAGAAGAATCACAGTCTTTCCGTGATATGCCTCCGGAAGAGGTCAAGATGAACATGAAAATGTTCCAAGTTACCTTTGAAGAGCGTGATCATGTTATTCGCCCTCTTGGCGAATCCGGTATGGAAGCCGTTGGTTCCATGGGTGATGACAAGCCTATGGCTGTGTTGTCTAACCGTGTGCGTTCTGTTTATGACTATTTCCGTCAGCAGTTTGCGCAAGTGACCAACCCGCCAATCGATCCTCTGCGTGAAGCGATCGTTATGTCACTTGAAACCTGCTTGGGTCGTGAGCAAAACGTATTTGAAGAAACACCCGCTCATGCGCGTCGTGTTATCTTAACTACTCCAGTACTTTCAGCGTCCAAATTCCGGCGCTTACGAGACAATACCGTACCCGGCTTTGAAGTGGCGAAGATCAGTCTCAACTATGACCCGTCAAAGATGGGGCTTAAAGAAGCGCTACTTACGGTTACGGATCAAGCAGAACAAGCGGTTCGGGACGGAAAAGTACTGATCATCTTGACGGATGCGCATATTGAACCTGGACAGTTACCTATTCATGCGGCAATGGCCACGGGGGCTGTACACCATCGTCTTGTCGATACAGGTTTGCGCTGCGATGCCAATATCATTGTTGAAACGGCAACCGCTAGAGACCCGCACCACTTTGCAGTGTTGTTTGGATTTGGTGCGACGGCAGTTTACCCATTTTTGGTGTATCGCGTACTTAATGAACTGTGTGCTTCGGGTGAGATCGCATTGGCGCCTTTGGATAGTCATGAAAACTATCGTAAAGGTATCAATAAAGGTTTAATGAAAATCCTGTCGAAAATGGGTATCTCAACGATTGCTTCCTATCGTGGTGCACAACTCTTTGAAGCGATTGGTTTGAGCTCAGATATTGTAGATTTGTGCTTCAAAGGTGTCACCAGCCGTATCGAGGGTGCCGGGTTTGAAGATTTCGAGTTTGAACAATCATTGCTTGCACAGGAAGCAAATACGGCTCGTAAGCCCATCCAGCAGGGTGGTTTGCTCAAGTATATGCATGATGGTGAGTATCATGCCTATAACCCGGATGTTGTTCGCACTATTCACGAAGCTGTTGCATCAGGTGATCCAGCAAAATATCAAATCTATGCAGATTTAGTTAATAACCGGGGTGTTGCAACATTACGCGATATGCTTGCGTTGAAGAAAGATGTTAAAGCGATACCTCTAGACCAAGTTGAGCCTATAGAGGCGATACTGAAACGCTTTGATTCGGCAGCGATGTCATTAGGAGCTCTGTCGCCAGAAGCTCATGAAGCGTTAGCGGTTGCCATGAATGAACTGGGTGGACGCTCTAATTCCGGCGAGGGTGGGGAAGACCCTGCGCGACACGGAACGATGAAACGCTCCAAAATTAAACAGGTTGCCTCTGGTCGTTTCGGCGTTACGCCAGAATACCTGATGAGCGCTGAAGTGATGCAAATTAAGGTCGCTCAAGGTGCTAAGCCGGGTGAAGGTGGGCAGTTGCCGGGTGGTAAGGTTAATGACCTAATCGCACGTTTACGCTTCTCTGTGCCGGGGGTAACGCTGATTTCACCGCCTCCGCATCATGATATCTATTCGATTGAAGATTTAGCGCAGCTGATCTTTGACTTGAAACAGATCAATCCTGATGCCTTGGTCTCGGTTAAGTTGGTATCGCGACCAGGCGTCGGTACGATCGCGTGTGGCGTGGCGAAAGCATACGCAGACCTGATTACAATATCTGGCTATGACGGTGGTACAGCAGCGTCACCGCTGACGTCGATCCATTATGCGGGTTCTCCTTGGGAATTGGGCTTATCGGATGCGCATCAATCGCTTCGTGGTAACCACCTGCGCGGTAAAATTCGCTTACAAACAGACGGTGGTCTCAAAACCGGTTTGGATGTTGTTAAAGCGGCGATGCTCGGTGCTGAGAGCTTTGGTTTTGGCACGATGCCAATGGTGGCATTGGGCTGTAAGTTCTTGCGTATCTGTCATTTGAATAACTGTGCGACAGGTGTTGCAACACAAGACGAAAAACTGCGTCAGGATCATTTCCGTGGTACCGTCGAAATGGTGAAGAACTTCTTCCGTTTTGTGGCTGAAGAAACGCGGCAGTGGATGGCGAAGATGGGTGTTCGCACCATGGAAGAACTCGTCGGTCGTGTCGATCTGCTGGAAGCGATAGAAGGCTTTACACCTAAACAACAGAAGCTAGACCTAAGCCCAATCATTAGTGATGGTGGTGTGCCTGCGGAGTATCCGCATACTTGCCAGCAAGCTAAGAACGAGCCTTATGACAGCGGTGATCTTAATACGCACATGCTTGAATTAGCACTAGAGAGTATTGAGCGGAAAGCCGGTGGTGAGTGGCAGCTTACCATTACTAACTGTGACCGTTCGGTAGGTGCTCGTACTTCAGGCGCTATTGCTAAAAAATATAGCAATTTAGGTATGGAAGATCAGCCAGTTACTTTCCGCTTTAAAGGTCATGCTGGCCAGTCTTTCGGTGTGTGGAATGCGGGTGGCCAGTATCTCTACCTTGAAGGTGATGCTAACGACTACGTGGGTAAAGGCATGGCCGGTGGTAAGCTGGTTCTGAGCCCATTCTCTGAAGTGACATTCAAGTCTAACGAAACCTCCATTATGGGTAATACCTGTTTGTATGGGGCAACGGGCGGTAAATTGTTTGCAGCAGGCCGTGCAGGTGAGCGATTTGCTGTTCGAAACTCTGGCTGCCATGCCGTGATCGAAGGTGCCGGAGATCACTGTTGTGAATATATGACAGGAGGTCTTGTCACCGTTCTTGGGCCGACAGGTTATAACTTCGGTGCCGGTATGACAGGTGGTTTCGCCTATGTCTTGGATCAGGACAATACCTTTGTGGATAAGTACAACCACGAATTGGTAGAGATTCACCGTATTCACACGGAACAGATGGAAATCTACAAGAATCATCTACGTTCGGTCATTATTGAGTTCGCCAAAGAGACAGGTAGCCAGTGGGGGCAGGAGATCATCGATAACTTTGATGATTACATTGCTCGTTTCTGGTTGGTCAAGCCGAAGGCTGCCGGAATCAATGATCTTCTGAATAGCGTCCGTAAGCGTCCTGAATAACAGGCGTTGTAACGAGTTTATAGTTTAACGTGCGCCTGTTTTCAGGCGCCCTAACGAGGTGGGGACCATGACTGAACGTCTTAACAACGATTTCCAGTTCCTCGACGTATCCCGAGAAGGCCCGAAAAAGGTCAAAGCGTCTGTTCGTAAAAAGCAGTTCGCTGAAATTTATGAACCCTTTCCTAAAGAGAATGCGTGCGAACAGGCGCATCGCTGTTTAGATTGCGGTAACCCATATTGCTCATGGAAGTGCCCTGTGCACAACCATATTCCTGACTGGCTGCAGTTAGTGTCTGAGGGTAATATTATTCAGGCAGCAGAATTAAGCCATCAGACCAACTCTTTACCTGAAGTTTGTGGTCGCGTTTGTCCACAGGATCGTTTGTGTGAAGGTGCATGTACGCTGAATGATGGATTTGGTGCGGTGACCATTGGCTCGGTGGAGAAATATATCACCGATACGGCTTTTGCCATGGGGTGGCGACCAGATTTGTCCGATGTACCTAAAACGGACAAAAAAGTTGCGATTATTGGCGCGGGCCCAGCGGGATTAGCGGCTGCTGATGTGCTTGTTCGTAATGGCGTAACGCCTGTGGTTTTTGATCGTAACCCTGAAATTGGCGGATTGCTGACCTTTGGTATTCCTGAGTTTAAACTCGAAAAGAATGTCATGTCTCGTCGTCGTGAAATCTTCACTGACATGGGGGTGGAGTTCCGTCTTGAAACGGAAGTTGGCAAAGATATCGCCATGCAAGACCTGATTGATCAGTACGATGCGGTCTTCTTGGGTATGGGAACGTATACCTATATGAAAGGTGGCTTCCCCGGTGAAGATCTTGAAGGTGTGTATGATGCACTGCCTTACTTGATTTCAAATGTTAATCACTGCCTTGGTTTTGAAAAAGACCCATCTGAATATATCAGCATGAAGGGTAAAAAAGTGGTTGTTCTTGGTGGAGGTGATACGGCGATGGATTGTAACCGTACCTCTATTCGCCAAGAAGCGAAGCGTGTTACTTGTGCTTATCGTCGTGATGAAGCCAATATGCCGGGCTCTAAGCGTGAAGTTGAAAACGCACGTGAAGAGGGCGTGAAGTTCCTCTTTAACCGCCAGCCTGTGGAAGTTGTGGGTGAAAACGGCAAAGTGTCCGGCGTTAAAGTGGTCACAACGCAAATGGGTGAGCCAGATGAGAATGGCCGTCAGCGCGCAGAGGTTGTACCAGGATCAGAAGAGGTGCTTGAAGCAGATGCAGTATTGGTTGCGTTTGGCTTCCGTCCTAGCCCTGCGCCTTGGTTTGCAGATTTCGGGATTGATCTGCATGAGGATGGACGTGTCATTGCACCTGAAAAACCGCAGTTGGGTCGTCAGCCATTCCAGACCAGCAATGATAAAGTGTTTGCAGGTGGTGATATGGTGCGCGGATCTGATCTGGTGGTTACCGCTATTTGGGAAGGGCGCAAAGCCGCTGAAGGGATAATGGATTACTTGAAAGTGTAATTGTTTATCTCAGTAATACCAGAGGCCGCACGTGTGCGGCCTCTTTGTTTTTAAAACATGTTTACAGCATGGGTGAGTCGCTTAATACCTGCTTCAATCATACTGATTGAAGCATGGGTGTAATTTAGCCTTAGAGCCTCTGGCCCCTCATGCCCGCTGGGGTAAAATACATCGCCGGGGACGATCGCAACCCCGTTTTCTAATGAAGCTTTGGCTAAAGCGTGTGCGCTGATTCCACGTAACTCTCCCCATAGGAACATCCCCCCTACCGGGTCGGATAGGGAGAGACGATCTCCCAGTGCCTTACGTAACATATGGGTCATTACTAAACTCTTCTCTCTGTAATGGTGTATGAGTTGCGGCAAGTGTTCTTCTAGTAAGCCATCCGCTAGCAGGTGATACATCATTCGCTGAATAGGTAAGGTAGAGTGTAGATCGGCTGCTTGCTTGAGTAAGATAAGAGGCTGTATACAAGTGGCTGCGCCTGCTGCATAACCTATACGCATACCGGGTGTCGCAACTTTAGAAAAAGACCCTAATCGAATAGTCGGCGCATCAGTGAGATCAGATACTTGAGCAATATGATCACCCTCATAACGTAATGCTCTATAGGGCGCATCCTCGATAAATAATGTGCTATGAGTATTGAGCAAGTTAGCAACCGCCTGACGGGTTTCTAAGCTCCAGCATCTGCCCGATGGATTATGAAAGTCGGGAACGGAATAAAAGAGTTTCGGGGTATGTTGCTTCAGTATATGCTCTAATTGCTCGATATCCGGACCGGATATGGTCTGCGGCAGCGTAATGATGCTAGCCTCGGCTAACTCAAATACTTGTAGCGCCCCAAGATAGCAGGGTGTTTCTACCAATACGGTATCGCCGGGATTTAGGTATGCTCTGGCAATCAAATCTAATGCCTGTTGCGAACCTGTCGTTATAATGATCTCAAGTGTGTCAGGTATCTGGTGATTTCTGATCCATTCTCGAAGTTTTGGATCACCTTGCGTTTCGCCATACTGAAAGCAGCGGGTATCGGCGAGCATTTTTGCAGCGGCATCTTGAAGTCTTTGTTTTGGAAAAAGGGACTCATCGGGCAAGCCGCCAGCAAATGAGATCATGTCTGGTTGCTGAGTGGCATTGAGAATCTCACGGATATAAGACGGCGACATCTTCTGTGTACGTTGTGATAAAGTGATCATTATTATTGTCCTCCTCTGAGCAGCATAACGAAGAGGCGGAAGTTAACGCTTTGTCATATGTGCTAAAAAAATTGTCCAAATGTGCGATTTGAAGGAATGTCAGGTGGATGCAGGAAAGTTACGTCACCAAGCGAGAATCAATGATGTGTTGTACCGTATACACAGTGATATCAGTGCTCCTTTGAATGCTAAGGACTTGGCTAAAGTCGCGGCTTATTCTACCTATCATTTCCATCGTGTCTTTAAAGAGGTGACGGGGGAAAATTTAAATGACTATATTCGGCGTAGTCGATTGGAGCGAGCAGCTAACTTACTCATTTATGAGCCATCTTCCAATGTCTTAGAGGTGGCTTCACGCTGTGGCTTTCTCTCTCATGCTTCATTTACCCATGCCTTTAAAAAACAGTTTGGTTCATCACCAAGAGAATGGCGTAACGGTGGCTACTCTCATTACAAACAAGCCCATTCTGATGTGAAACGTCGGGATATCGAAGCGCTAGGAGAGGAGCTTAAATTACCCGCTGTTACCATACGCCATATAAAAGCGTGGCGCGTAGCGTATGTTAGGCACCAAGGGTACGATCGCTCTATATGTGAGGCTTGGGGGCTTTTGCAACAGTGGGCGCTTAAGCATTGTATTGATTTTCAGCGTGCGCAAATGTTGGGACTACATCCATCTAACCCCGATATAGTACCCTTAGATAGATGTCGTTACTTAGCTTGTATTGAAGTTGATGAGGCCGTGTGGCGACAAGGTAAAGTGGGCGTAATGACGATCCCATCAGGAATGCATGCTGTTATAGAAGTGTCTGGGCGTTTAGGAGATTTGCTGCCCGTTTTACATGCGTTTTACCATCGTTGGTTACCGCAGAGCGGTTATCAACTCGGCCAAACACCGGCATACGCTATTTATCGACGCAATCAATTTCTTGATGAGAACGAGATATTTGAGTTGGAATATGCTGTTCCTATCATTGCTGTTTAAAAAAAGGCCCCATCCCTGAGGCCTCCGGAGAAGTCTTTAATTAAAGCTGGTTTTTAAAGCGATCAAAACGTGCTTGTACTGACGCTGCTGGTTCAGCAGTTGCTAAGCTGACGATAACAATAGCGATCGTGGCAAAGATAATGCCAGGAACGATCTCGTAGATGTCAAAAATCCCGCCGCTCACTTGTTTCCACATAACAACCGTAATGCCGCCGACGAGTACACCAGCCAAAGCGCCTAAACGATTCATCCGTTTCCAATAAAGGCTTAATACCAGTGTGGGACCAAATGCCGCACCAAAGCCTGCCCATGCATAGGAGACAAGGCCTAAAACAGAGCTTTCTGGGTTCATGGCGAGCATCAGCGCAACAACGGATAGGCCGATGACGGCAATACGTCCTACCATCACCACTTCTTTCTGAGAGGCATTTTTGCGGAAAACCTGCTTGTAAAAGTCTTCGGCCAGTGCGGATGAAGAAACCAGTAGCTGTGAATCCGCTGTACTCATGATGGCAGCTAGGATGGCAGCAAGCAGGATACCAGCAACCACTGGGTGGAAAATGGCATTGACCAGTAGCATGAAGATTTTCTCGCCGTCACCTAGGTTTCCTCCCAGTTGATTATCCACGTATACAATACCCGCTAAGCCAACGAGCATAGCGCCAATCATTGCTAGCGCTGACCAGACTACGGCAATACGTCGTGCTGTTGGAATCTCTTCGTTGCTTCGAATAGCAGCAAAGCGAGCAAGAATATGGGGTTGTCCAAAGTAGCCTAAGCCCCAAGCTGCTAGGGAGATAATCGCGATAGCCGTTAATGGCTCGCCTTTCGCGTCGTTCCACAAGGTAAGCAGTTCAGGATTTTTGGCTTCTAAAGCGCTAAACATCGCACCAAAACCGCCCTCTGTTTGGATAGCAATGATCGGAACGATTAATAGTGCGGCTGCCATAAGTAAGCCTTGAACTAGGTCAGTCCATGAAACCGCTAAGAAGCCGCCGAACAAGGTATAAGATACGACGCAGATCGTACCTATGATTACCGCCCAAGTGTAGTCAAGGCCGAATACGGTTTCAAACAACTTGCCGCCAGCGACCAAGCCTGAACTTGTGTAGAACAGGAAGAAGAGCAAAATAAAGAAGGCCGAAATAACTTGTAACAAATTGGACTTATCTTCAAAGCGCTTAGCAAAAAACTCCGGTAGTGTCAGAGCATCATCCGCCTCAATACTGTAAGTACGAAGGCGTTTAGCAACCAATAACCAGTTTAGCCAGGTGCCCAGTAGTAAGCCGCCAGCCAGCCAGAGTGATTCATAACCTGCGGCAAACGCGTAACCTGGTAAACCGAGGAGTAGCCAGCCACTCATATCAGAGGCTCCAGCGGAAAGCGCTGCAGGCCAAGGCCCTAGCGAGCGGCCTCCAAGAAAGTAATCGGAAGAGTTGGATGTGCGTTTATACGCATAGACACCGATGGCAAGCATCAAGCCTAAATAGACGATAAAGGTGCCAATAATGGCGCCGTTGTTTTCAATCATACAGCATACCTCTTGCTTATTATTAATCCGATTGTGTGGGTTTAGGAGGCTCTCCACCAATCGTAGGAAATAAAAAAGCACCGAAGTATAGGTGTACTCGGCGCTTTTTTAAAAGGTTAACCGTCCGTTTTTCCGCCAAGCTCTAAGAGCGTTGCGTTACCACCGACAGCGGTTGTATTAATTGACAGTGTGCTTTCTGTCACGAAGCGCCAAGGATAGTCTTGGCTGGTGATAAGGCTGAAGTTCAGAGGGTCGGTTTCTGATATCAGCTGTGCTAAGCACCCATCGCGATGGCTGATCTTGCGATTCAGCACTGACGCTGTAGCGCTGGAGCCAGAAAAAGCGTATCCAGCACATGCTGGATGTGCTGCTAGTTGATCAGTATCAGCTTCAGTGATTTGTAATACGCCTTCAGGTAAGCCCGCTGTTTGTAGTGCTTGAGCTACATGTAACGCTAGTTCCCCAACCTGAATGATGGCCACATTGCCGGTGGCTAGCGCTGTAAACATCTGTGCTATATACGCCTCTGAGTCTGCTGTTTCATCGCGTAAAACAGCAATCAAACCGCGCCCTTCCCAGTGAAGGGTGTTGGCTTCACCTGTGGGCCCTGGTAACAAGGTTTCATAGGGCATCTCCTTGGATATACGCTTTAATATCCATGTCGCTAAAGGGGAATCCAGTGAGGTTGCTGCGGTTTCAAGTATCGCAAGCCGAGATGCCAGAGTTCTATGGCTCCACTGCTCGTGAGCCTGAAGAGTCTTGTCAATAGCAACGCTTAACGTTTCAGGTTTCATAATTAACTTCTCCAGCTCAGACGTTATCTTGACGAACTTCTAGGGTAAAACGCTTCAAATAATGAGGGCCGCCTGCTTTAGGACCTGTCCCTGATAAGCCTTGCCCGCCAAATGGTTGCACGCCCACAACTGCACCGACTTGGTCGCGATTGATGTAGATGTTGCCTGCTCGAACGCGTCGGGCGATGTGCTGTGCAGTGGTCTCATTACGCGTATGAACGCCTAGTGTTAAACCAAATCCTGTGGCATTAATAGAATCGATCACCTTGTCCAGCTCGCTGGCTTTATAGCGAACAACATGCAAAATCGGGCCAAACTGTTCTTCGGTCAGCTGGTCAATGGATTGGATTTCAAACGCAGTGGGTGCCACGAATGTACCTTGATTAGCATGTTCTGGAAGCTCGCTTTGCGCGATAAGTTTGGCTTCTCGGCGCATACGTTCGATATGGTTCAGCAGACCTTGTTGTGCCTGTTGATTGATGACTGGGCCAATATCTGTTTTGTGCAGAGTTGGGTCTCCAATAACTCTTTCCATCATGGCGCCACGTAGCATCGGGATAATACGATCGGCGACATCTTGTTGTACAAACAGTACGCGAAGTGCTGAACAGCGCTGCCCGGCTGAGGCAAATGCTGAGCGAATCACATCTCTGACTACCTGCTCGGGTAAGGAGGTTGAGTCGATGATCATGGCATTCTGGCCGCCGGTTTCTGCAATAAAAGGTACGGGTTCGGCATCACGTGCGGACAATGCACGGTTAATGAGGCGGGCCGTATCGGTTGAGCCTGTAAAGGCAACACCCGCAACCCGATTATCGGATGTCAGAGGGGAACCTACCGCTGCGCCGTCGCCAGGTAAGAACTGAATCGCTCCCGCAGGCAGGCCTGCCTCCAGTAATAACTCAATCGCCCGAAAAGCGATCAAGCTGGTTTGTTCAGCAGGCTTGGCGATGACGGTATTCCCGGCCGCTAATGCAGCGGTTACTTGACCAAGGAAAATCGCTAGAGGGAAGTTCCAAGGGGAGATGCAAACAAACACTCCACGACCCTGACGCTGTAATTGCGCAGTGGTGCCATTGTGTAGGGGTAGTTGATTGACTTCTGACATTCCTTTTCGGGCTTGCACCGCATAGTAGCGACAGAAATCTACAGCTTCTCGGATTTCGTCAATACTATCCTGAAGCGTTTTACCTGCTTCGCGATGGCACAGGGCCATCAACTCGCCATAGTTTGCTTCTAATAAGTTGGCTAGCCTCTCTAAGATTTCCGCTCGCTCATTGACCGGCGTGTCTCGCCAAAGGGGGAACGCCTCCTGAGCATTGGATAATGCTTGCTCTACTTCGGCTGCGCCTGCCCACTTGACTTGACCAACCGTCTGGTTGTGGTCGTAAGGTGCGACAACTGTTTCTGTATTAGACGTTTCAAGGATTTGGCCAGAGATGATAGGTGATGCTTTCCACTGGTGCTCCATAAATGGAGTAATTAGTGCGTTAAAATCCGACCATTCCCGTTCGATCTCAATATTAAAGCCTTTAGAGTTTTGACGCTCATTGCCAAATAGCTCCCAAGGTTTTGGAATATAGGGGTTAGCTAGTGACTGACGTGAAGACAACACTTCTGCTGGGTGTTGTACTAAATCACTGATCGGGCAGCGTGCATCAACAAGGCGGTGTACAAAGGAGCTGTTTGCGCCATTTTCTAGTAGGCGACGAACTAAATAAGGCAGAAGATCTTTGTGATTACCAACAGGCGCATAAATACGTACATTGACATCATGCTGATTGATGACGGTGTTGTAGAGGGCATCGCCCATGCCGTGTAGTCGTTGAAATTCAAACTCATCGTGCATGGCCATAGCAACAATTGCTGCAACAGTGTGTGCGTTGTGGCTGGCGAACTGAGGGTAAATATGACCCCGAACACCTTCGCTGAGAAGAAAGCGAGCGCAGGCTAAATAAGCGGTATCGGTTGCTTCTTTGCGCGTATAAACGGGGTATCCCGAAAGCCCACGTTGTTGACAATTTTTGATCTCACTATCCCAGTAAGCTCCTTTAACCAAGCGTAAAGGTATACGGTCGCCTTGTTGTTTTGCCAATGCTGCTAGCCATACCAGAACTGGTAGTGCGCGCTTAGAGTATGCTTGCACGACAAGGCCAAACTCGCCCCAGCCACGTATTTCCTCATGTTGATATAGTTGCTGAAACAGTCGTAAAGATAGCTCTAGACGATCTGCTTCTTCTGCGTCGATGGTCACACCAACATTGAGGGACCTAGCTTTTTTTAACAGCTGTAATACAGTTTCTGACATCTCTCCAAGCACACGGTCCATCTGCCCTACTTCATAACGGGGGTGTAGGGCGGAGAGTTTGATAGATATGGTAGGTCGAGGAGATGAACCTGTGTAAGTGTCTTTGCCGACCGCTTCAATCGCGTTGATATAATCATTGAAGTACTTGCTGGCATCGTTTGATGTTAAGGCTGCTTCACCCAACATATCGAATGAGTAGGTATAGCCTTTTTCTCTGAAATCTCGACCCCGCTTTAAAGCCTCTTTGATGTTGCGGCCTAAAACAAACTGATGCCCCATAATTTTCATCGCCTGATTCATCACTTTACGAATCACAGGCTCAGACAGTTTGTTGACTAAGCGATTGATGACATTTGAGGGGGTACCATCCTCATTTTCATCCATCGTGACCACCTTGCCTGTCAGTAACAGCCCCCAGGTTGAAGCATTGACAAAAAGGGAGTCAGAGTTACTTAAGTGCGTTTTCCAGTCAGCAACAGATAGCTTGTCACGAATCAGCGCATCTGCGGTATCAGCATCTGGTATACGCATAAGCGCTTCTGCCAGACACATCAAGAGAATGCCCTCTTTCGTATCCAGGCTATATTCCAGTAACAGTGCATCAATCATGTGGATAGCACCATCATCTGCCCGCACCTGCTCTATCAGTCGGGTTGCACCTTGGGTAATGCGAGCGTGTTCAGCATTATCGGGAGCAGCGAGAGGTAGTAATTCCTTTAGCCATGTGTCTTCATCAATGGCATACAAAGGTGAAATCAACTGCCATAAAGATGATAGCGGCTGATCAGTAAAGCCGGGGGAAAGAACGTCTGTGGCTTTGAACATTATAATGCTCCCTAAACACTCGGACGGTCGTGTTGCCGTCGTTCGGATAACGTGAATGTGTCACTTTAGGGACAATCAGCGGTTTTCGTCTTGCTAAATGCTCGGATTCTTTTGTTTAAACCTCTGAACTCGCCCAAAAAAGCGGCATTTAATCGGTTTAGTCTCTATAAATGTGTGTTGGGTTCTGGGAAAAATCCAGTTTTTTTAGCGATCAATGGTGAGTAATTTGCTATTATTCGCTTTTACGGCGTTAACCGAAGTTAGTGCCATTTAATACAGTCAGAGTTAAGTCGGACCTAGTTATATGCAACCGAAAGTCGCCATCATCATGGGATCCAAAAGTGATTGGGAAACCATGCAGCCTGCAACTGAAATCTTAGATCAGTTGAATGTCTCCTATCATGTAGAGGTGGTCTCAGCCCATCGCACACCCGATAAGTTGTTTTCCTTTTCCTCGGAAGCGGCAGAGAACGGTTATCATGTAATTATCGCTGGAGCGGGTGGCGCTGCGCATTTGCCAGGTATGGTGGCATCAAAAACACGTTTGCCGGTTCTAGGTGTGCCTGTACAAAGCCGTGCATTAAATGGCATGGATAGTTTGTTGTCGATTGTACAAATGCCAAAGGGTATTGCAGTAGGTACTTTGGCAATTGGTGCAGCCGGTGCGTTTAATGCGGGTTTAATGGCGGCTCAGATTTTAGCGATTACTGATGCTGAACTGGCACAACGAATAGACGCGTTCCGTCAAGCTCAGACGGATACGATTTTGGAAAATCCTGATCCTCGAGAAGCATAATGGGTAAAGTGTGGGTTCTGGGTGCCGGGCAACTCGGTGCCATGATGCGTCATGCGGCGATGCCGTTAAATATTGAAGTTCAGCCGGTTGATTTTAACCAGTCCCAAGAGGTGGTATTGGCTGAAGAAGATGTAGTCACGGCAGAGATTGAGTTATGGCCTGAAACGCCAGCGACGCAAACATTGGCAGCGCATCCGAATTTTGCCAATAAAGCGGTATTTCCACGTTTGGCTGATCGATACACGCAAAAGCAGCTGCTTGATGAACTCAATATTGCCACGGCTCCTTGGCAACTGGTTTGTGAGAAAACAGAATCTGAATCGCTATTTTCCGCTTTAGGCGATACGGTTTTGTTAAAGCGCCGTACGGGTGGGTATGATGGCCGTGGTCAATTTTGGCTGAAGCAAGCAGAAGCGACGGCTGTTCCTGCGGGTTGGCACAATGAAGCGATTGCCGAGAAGAAGATCCCATTTGATGAGGAGGTCTCGATCGTTGGTGTGCGCGACCGAGAAGGCAATATGTTCTTCTATCCTCTGACCTTGAATTTGCATGTCAACGGCATATTAATGGCTTCTATTGCACCTTTGGAGCGTTTAGGTAAGCTACAAAAAGAAGCCGAAGATATGCTTGGAAAACTGCTTAGCTCCCTGGATTATGTGGGGGTTATGGCAATGGAGTGCTTCCGTGTAGGTGATCATCTTATGGTGAATGAGCTTGCGCCTCGCGTCCATAATAGTGGTCATTGGACGCAAGCAGGTACGAGTATCAGCCAATTTGAGTACCATGTGCGTGCTGTTGCGGGGCTGCCCTTAGCGAATGCTGTGATTAAAGGTCAGTCGGTGATGATTAACTTGATTGGTGTAGCGCGTGATAACCGCTGGATTGGAGTCGATGCAGCTGAGCTCTATTGGTATGGTAAAGAGGTGCGTGAAGGCCGCAAGGTAGGGCATATCAATCTGACCCAGCCTAGCTTACCTGCTCTTAATAGTGCGTTAGGGAAGTTAAAGCCCATGTTCCCCGAGCCTTATCCACAAGTATTTGAGTGGGTTGAGAAGAATCTGCCTGCCTCTTGAAGTTTGTTCTAGATTTCTTCCCGAAGCGTTTCTCTTTGAGAAGCGCTTTTTTGTTTCAAGGTCTGATAGTTATATGTGACGGTTTAGTGCTCTCGCGAAGTTTTACGACAGCGCGATGGTGTTATTCCAAAATGGTTTCTAAAAGCATGGGTGAAGGCGCTTTGGCTGCTAAACCCACAATGTTCTGCAGTCTGCAAAATCGTCCAGCCTTGAGCAAGCTTATTTCTCGCCTCGGATAAACGTTTTTGTAAGACATATTGGTGAGGGGTCAGGTTCGTTATCTCTTTAAAGCGAGCGTGGAAGTGACTGGGGCTCATAAATGTGACCCCCGCCAGTTCTTGTACGGATAAACGCCGATGTAGATTTAGCTGTATATACTGATCGATCGCTGCTTGGTCGATCGCGCCAAGATAGCGCCGCTTGGGTGCTAGGCTCATATGATTCTGCATTGATAGCAACAGGGTATGGCCACAGGCTTGAAGTAAAGGAGAATTCGCAGGCGTTTGCCTGATCTCTCGGCTAATCGCTTGCAGTAACACTTGGCGTTGGCTATCTAATGTGAAATACGTTGCTTGTTCAAATAGACGGGCGATCTCAGTTTTCAGCGATGGTGGTGCGATGTTCTCCGTAGGAATATTAATAACTACGATCTGGTTGTCGCCAACACCACAAAACGCATGGTCGGTGCTTGAGGGCACTAAACACCCTTGCCCTAGACTGACATGCGCGCCTCGTCCCTGAATATCAAATTCAGTATTACCTTCTAGACCAAACACCAGCTGGTGATACTCATGATCGTGATGGTTAGCCGTATCGGGTAATGTTAGAAGTTCGGTAGTCGTGACCATATCTGTTTTTATTAGGCAACGTATGAGTGTTGATTGAATATTGTACAGGATAATTCTGCGCGCTCCATCTGAAATAACTTCATATGAATCTCCTCTCTATTGATCTGATCGGGCTTTTTTAAGGGCAATTTTGCCAAGAAGTCGGTAGAATACGCACCAATTTATGAATTAAAAGATGGCTGATAGAAACATGGCTGAATTAAAGAATGACCGCTTTTTACGCGCGCTAATGCGCGAACCTGTAGATGTAACGCCAGTATGGATGATGCGCCAAGCCGGACGGTACTTGCCAGAATATCGGGCTACGCGTGCCCAAGCGGGTGATTTTCTAAGTTTATGTAAAAACCGTGAATTAGCATGTGAAGTAACGATTCAGCCGTTGGAACGTTTTGATCTTGATGCTGCAATTCTGTTTTCAGATATTCTGACCATACCGGATGCGATGGACTTGGGCCTCTATTTTGAACAAGGAGAAGGGCCGCGTTTTAGGAAAATCATCCGTACCGAAAAAGATGTTGCGGATCTGAAAGTACCGGATGCGGCTACGGATCTGGATTATGTCATGAATGCAGTGACTGAAATCCGCGGTGCTCTAAATGGTCGTGTGCCTTTGATTGGCTTCTCTGGCAGCCCTTGGACACTGGCGACTTACATGGTAGAGGGTGGTTCGTCAAAAGATTTCCGACACATTAAACAGATGATGTTTGCGACGCCTGATGTACTACATGTTTTATTGGATAAGCTGGCTCAGTCTGTTACGGATTACCTCAATGAGCAGATCCGTTGTGGTGCTCAGGCTGTACAAATTTTTGATACTTGGGGTGGTGTGTTAAGCCGCGAAATGTATCAAGCGTTCTCATTGGACTATATGCGCAAAATCATCTCAGGTTTAATTCGAGAGCATGATGGGCGTAAAGTTCCGGTTATTATGTTCACAAAGAACGGTGGGCAATGGTTGGAAGTGATGGCTGATGCCGGTGCTGATGCACTTGGGTTGGACTGGACAACGGATTTAGGCGATGCTCGTCGCCGTGTAGGCGAGCGCGTCGCTCTGCAAGGTAATATGGATCCTTCTGTGCTATATGCGCCTGCGGCACGAATTCGTGAAGAAGTAGCAAACTTGCTTGAGAAGTTTGGTACAGGTAATGGGCATGTCTTCAACTTAGGTCACGGTATACATCAGTTTGCCGACCCAGAGCATGCGAAAGTCTTTGTGGACGCTGTTCATGAGCTAAGTGCCAAGTACCACGCAGGGTAGATACAGCACTCAGTTTCTTTAAAAGGATTCGCCGCAACTTTGCCGCGAATCCTTTTGTTAAAGCTAGCAGGTTGCAGCTAGGGCTTGCTCAAGATCGGCTAACAGATCATCAATGTGCTCGATGCCAATGGATAGGCGAACCATCTCTGGAGCGACACCTGCAGATTTGAGCTCTTCATCATTGAGCTGGCGGTGTGTTGTTTCCGCTGGGATCGAAGCCAGTGACTTACAGTCACCAATATTCACCAGTCGTAAGAAGATGTTCAACGCATCGTAGAATTTACGCGTCGCTTCACGACCGCCCTTAACGCCAAAGCTTAAAATACCAGAGGCTTGGCCGTTCATATATTTCTTCGCCAGTGCGTGGTCTTTATGGCTTGCAAGGCCTGCGTAGTTTACCCACTCAACCTGCTCATGCTTTTCAAGGAACTCAGCCACCTTTTGCGTGTTGCTGTTAACACGTTCCATGCGTAGAGCGAGCGTTTCTAAGCCCTGCAGGATAAGAAATGCGTTCATAGGAGACAGGGCTGCACCCATATTACGTAAGGGTACAACACGTGCTCGGCCAATAAACGCAGCAGGGCCAAACGCTTCGGTATAGACCACGCCATGATAAGAAACATCCGGTGTGTTCAGGAGCGGGAAGCGTTCTTTGTTATCAGCCCATGGGAATTTGCCAGAATCAACGATCACCCCAGCAATAGAGTTACCATGGCCACCCATGTATTTTGTTGCTGCGTGTACAACAATGTCAGCACCTTGCTCGATCGGGCGCCACATCAGCGGGCTAGGCACGGTATTATCGACAATCAATGGCACGCCGTGGCGGTGCGCAATCTCGGCGAGTTTTTCAATATCGGCGATACCGCCAGAAGGGTTGCCCACCGATTCGCAGTAAACCCCTTTGGTTTTCTCGTCAATCAGTGCTTCGATGGCTGCAAAGTCATCTTTTTTGGCAAAGCGAACTTCAATGCCTTGGCGCGGTAACGTATGAGCGAATAAGTTGTAGGTGCCACCGTAAAGCTCACTGGTGGAGACGATATTATCGCCAACTTCGGCAATTGTCTGGATAGTGTAAGTGATGGCTGACATACCTGATGCAACCGCCAGTGCGGCAACGCCACCTTCTAGTTCAGCAACGCGCTTCTCTAGTACGTCGGTTGTTGGGTTCATGATGCGAGTGTAGATATTACCTGCAACTTTTAGGTCAAACAGGTCTGCACCATGTTGTGCGTCGTCAAATGCGTAAGATGTGGTTTGGTATACAGGCACTGCAACCGCTTTGGTGGTTGGGTCTGGTGTATAGCCGCCGTGAACGGCAATGGTTTCCAGCTTCATGTAACTCTCCTAGGAACAACGCTTTGCGAGCGAACTCATTATGGTTGGTGTTATTGAATCGACATAGATTGTAAAGGTTATCCCTAGCAAATAAATAGGCAAACGACTAAAGCTTTATGATAAGTATGCAGGTTAGGTAGAATGCCACTCATCTTTAACGAGGGAGATTCTCATGGCGAAAGCTAAAACCGCCTATGTATGTACGGAGTGTGGCGCTGATTATACTAAGTGGCAGGGGCAATGCAGTGCTTGCCAAGCGTGGAATACGCTGACAGAGATGAGGCTTTCTTCCTCGACATCATCGGGCCCTGCTGCTCGTCCTCGCTTTGATGGCTATGCAGGCCAAACCAGCCAGCGAGTCATGAGTCTTTCTGATGTTGATTTGAAAGATATGCCAAGATTAACGACCGGTACGCAAGAGCTTGATCGGGTGTTAGGTGGTGGCTTAGTGCCCGGTTCTGCTATTCTCATTGGAGGACATCCCGGGGCCGGTAAGAGTACCTTGCTATTACAAATTATGTGTTACCTTGCGGCACAGCTTCCAGCACTTTATGTAACAGGCGAGGAGTCGCTGCAACAGGTGGCGATGCGAGCGCACCGCCTAGGTTTAAAAGCTGATCAGTTGAAAATGCTATCAGAAACTAGCGTGGAAGCCGTCTGCCAGGTGGCAGCTGAGTTAAAACCTAAGGTGATCGTCATTGACTCGATCCAAGTAATGCATATGGCGGAAATTCAGTCGGCTCCGGGTTCCGTTGCGCAAGTCAGAGAATCTGCCGCAGATTTAACGCGTTATGCTAAGCAAACCGGCACCGTGTTGTTCTTGGTGGGGCATGTTACAAAGGATGGTACTTTAGCAGGGCCTAAGGTACTCGAGCATATGATTGATTGCTCTCTCCAATTGGAAGGCTCATCTGATAGCCGTTTTAGAACCTTGCGTTCCCACAAAAACCGTTTTGGCGCCGTTAATGAACTCGGTGTATTTGCGATGCTGGAAAACGGTTTAAAAGAGGTCAAAAATCCAAGTTCAATCTTTCTTAACCGAGGCGAAACTCCCAGCCCTGGTAGTGTCGTGATGGTGGTATGGGAGGGGACTCGGCCACTCTTGGTAGAGATTCAGGCGTTGGTGGATCAGTCTCATATGAATAACCCTCGCAGAGTGGCGGTCGGTATGGATCACAATCGTTTGGCGATGCTACTAGCGGTTTTGCATCGTCACGGGGGGCTACATACTGGGGATCAGGATGTGTTTGTCAACGTGGTTGGTGGGGTCAAGGTATTGGAAACCAGTGGGGACTTAGCGCTTCTCTTGGCTGTTGTTTCCAGTTTTCGTGACCGAGCACTGCCACAGGACTTAATGGTGTTTGGTGAAGTAGGCCTCTCAGGAGAGATTCGCCCTGTGCCCAACGGGCAAGAGCGTATTCGAGAGGCGGCTAAACATGGATTTAAACGCGCGATAGTCCCTAAGGGCAACGTTCCCAAAGAACCACTCAAGGGCATGGAGATAGTGGGTGTTAGCCAGCTGGGTGAAGCGATAGATGCGCTTTAATCGGCATGATCAGGTTTGATCAAATAGGTGATCCAGCTCGCGATCTAAGAGTTCAGGGTCGCCTAAATTAAGCTCTACCAGCCGCTTTAAATGCGTCATGCTACTTAGTTCCATATTCTTTGCCTGAAAGCCTGCGTGGAGCCCCTCTTTGTGATTTAGTACAACAGGCATTTCAATACACGTATCACCTTCATCCAGCTGGATAATTAATAATGCCTCGTCGCCTTTTGTTAAGGGTGTACACTCAACTGTTTCGACTAAAGCACCCTTGAAGCAAATATCTACAAGCTTGACTTTCCATTCATCCGAATGTGTTTTAAGCGTGCAAATTGCATCGAAATGAATGCGAGTAAAACGTCGACGTTCTTGAGATATTTCATCCACAGACCATCTCCTTGATTGTTATTGGATAGAGAAAGCATTTAAAGTTGGCACAGTGGATTAAGTATAGTGCTGTTTTGTGGTTTCGCTACTATCTCGACTACACTGAATATAAAACAAAAAATAGCGAATGGATTGCGATGGATAGCTTTGCAGGTCTGTTGAATAATGCGGTGTTGCTGTTAGCGCTCGGCGTTGTTTACGACTCTCTGGGTTTCGATCAGATAGAGAGGCGCCTTTACAGAAAACTCGCGACGGGCTTAATTGTCGGCATCATTGGTATCGCTGTCATGTTAACCCCTTGGGAATTACTTCCGGGTGTTTTCTTCGATACTCGTTGGGTTTTGGTCAGTCTGTGTGCCCTCTATTTTGGTTTTGTACCCACGCTTATCGCCGTACTCATGACGGTGTCCTTGCGGCTATATCAAGGTGGTGCTGGTATGTATGTTGGCTCATGGGTCATTATATCCAGTGCAATCATCGGTCTACTGTGGCGATGTTGGAGCCAAAAAAACCATACCACTATGAAGTGGGGATGGCTTTGGTTGATGGGGCTAACGGTTCAGATTAATGTTTTGGGCAGTATGTACTTCATGCCGGAAGGGATGCGCCTGACTATTTTTATGACGTTAGTGGCTCCTTTATTAATTTTATTTCCCGTTGGCACGATGTTGCTAGGCATGATGTTACAACGCCAAAAAGAGCGTCGTCGCCATGAAGCTGAGTTGCTAGATCATAAAATGATGCTAGATAGGGAGAGGGGGGTATTAAAGGAACTGCTCAACGGTATTCCCGACTTGATATTTTATAAAACCAAAGAGGGGGAATATCTTGGTTGTAACCATGCTTTTGAAACCTTTGTGGGCTTAAAAGAGCAGGAGATCGTAGGCAAGACAGATTTTGATCTCTTTGAGCAGGATGTTGCCGTATTTTTCCGTGACAAAGATAAACAGATGCTGGAACGACAGAAAGCTACCACTAATGAGGAGTGGGTTGTTTATCCTGATGGGCAGAAAGTGCTGTTAGAAACACTTAAAACGCCATTCTTTGGCAATAGCGGTACGTTATATGGTTTGGTTGGTATTAGCCGAAATATAACAAGTCGTTATGAGGCAGATGCCAGATTACGCCGCAGTGAAAATATCTACAGAAATGTACTCAGTACTGCTCTAGATGGTTTTTGGATTGTATCTTCTGATGGGATTATTTTAGATGCTAATCAGGCGTATATAGAGATGTCTGGGTACGCGCTATATGAGCTGCAAGGTATGGCTATCCACCAATTGGATGCACTAGAGAGCCAGCATTTAACTAAAGAGCGGATTGAGCAAATCGTTAAAGAGCGAGGCCAGCGTTTTGTGAGTGCTCATCGTCGTAAAGATGGCTCTGTTTTTGATGTTGAAATTAATGTCTCCTATTGGGCTGAAGAAGGCGGGAGATTCTTTGTCTTTATCAAAGACATAACCGAGCAGCAACTCTCTGAGCAGCGTTTGCTGAAGAGCGAAGCAAGGTTTCGTCATATTTTTGAGAATATGCCTGCTATTGCGGTGCAGGGGTATAACAGTCAACGAGAAGTGATCTTTTGGAACAGTGCCAGTGAGCAATTATATGGCTATAAGGCTAAAGAAGCGCTTGGCAAGAAGCTGGAAGATCTGATTATTCCTGCGTCTATAAGAGATAAAGTGGTTCATGAGGTAAGCCGTTGGGTCGAGGGAGGCACTGTGACCCCTGCATCCGAAATGGTATTACAGCGTGCTGATGGCTCTCCTATCCCTGTATTTTCTAGTCATATTATGGTGTCAGGGGTGCAGGGTGAGCCTGAGATGTATTGCATTGATATGGATCTAACTTCTCAAAAGCAAGCCGAACAACGTATTCGTACACTATCGCAAGCGCTAGAGCAAAGTCCCGTCTCTGTTATTTTGACAGATACAGAAGGGACGATTGTCTATGTGAATGGTACGTTCGAGCGGATAACCGGCTACACCAGCGAGGAGGTTATCGGTAAAACATCGAGAATTCTTAAATCGGGTCATACCTCCCCCGCAAAGTATCAGCAGTTATGGGCCTCTTTAACTTCAGGGCAAGCGTGGGAGGGCGAGTTCCAAAATAGTAAAAAGAATGGTGACATTTTTTGGGAGTATGCGCACATCGCCCCTGTTAAAAATGATCAGGGTGCGATCGAGTACTTCTTAGCGGTTAAACAAGATATTACCGAGCAAAAGGCACAAGAGGAAAAAATTCTTTATCAAGCGCACTTTGATAGTTTAACGCGCCTACCCAATCGTTTTTTATCATTGGATCGTTTAACTCAGATGATAAAAGAGTCTCGTCGCAGTGGTCAGAAGATTGCCGTGATGTTTCTTGATCTTGATGACTTTAAGAAAGTGAATGACTCGCTTGGGCATGAAGTGGGCGATGCGCTACTCGAGGAAGCTGCAACTCGGTTGAGATCGACGGTCAGAGATGACGATGTTGTCGGACGCTTGGGAGGCGATGAATTTATCGTTTTGCTGGGGCAATTGGACGATGATTCCGTTGTTGGAACGGTGTGTGCGAAATTACTAGAGAGTTTTAGAGCGCCTTTTAAAGTGAACAACCGTGAATTGGTTTCTACCGTGAGTATCGGTGTTTCAATCTATCCAACGGATGGTGAGTTACCTGCTGAACTTCTCCGCCAAGCCGATGCGGCTATGTATCATTCAAAAGAGCAGGGTAGGAACACGTACAATTTTTACACTGCAAGAATGAATGAGGATGTTGCTCATCGGTTGTTGATCGAAGAACAGCTTAGAGGTGCATTATCGCGCAATGAGCTGAGTGTGCATTATCAGCCGCTGGTTGCATTGGATAACCGTTCTCTTGTAGGTGCTGAAGCGTTACTTCGGTGGAATAATTCGGTTCTCGGGTCAATCAGCCCTGAAGAGTTTATCCCAATCGCTGAAAAAACCGGCATCATTGTGAGCATTGGCCGATTCGTTTTACAGCAAGCTTTGCAGCAAAATGCAAACTGGAAAAGGTGCTATGGGAGGCCTCTACGAATAGCGGTGAACTTATCCCCCCGGCAGTTCCGCGACGACGGCTTGTTGCCTTTCATCAAACAAGTGTTAGAGGAGGTGAAGCTGTCACCTGAGCATGTCGAACTTGAGATAACGGAAGGTGTTTTGATGAGTGGCCACGCAGTGATAGATCAGGCTCTGGAATCACTGAATAAAATGGGGATAGGCATCTCTATGGATGATTTTGGTACCGGCTACTCATCCTTAAGTTACCTGCGCAGCTACCCATTTGATACGTTAAAAGTGGACAAAAGCTTTATTCAGGATATTACCGTTGATCCCGCTGACCTCGAGTTGGTTGGGGCTGCTGTTGCTATGGGGCAAGGGCTTGGACTTAAGGTGATAGCAGAAGGGGTAGAGACAGAGGCTCAGTATCAAATGTTGGCGACCTTGGGCTGTGATTATGGTCAGGGATATCTGTTTGGTAAGCCAGTGGATGCTGATATATTTGAAACAACTTACTTGAAGCGTTAAAAGCTACCCTCGGCTGGTAAACCGAGGGTAGCCGTTATGCACTAACCGATGCGTTTGTATTTAATGCGTTCGGGCTGGTGGTCTTTACCAAAGCGACGCTTAAAGTCTTCGGCGTACTCTGTGTAGTTCCCGTCGAAGAACGTAACTTGTGAATCACCTTCGTAGGCCAGCATGTGCGTGCATACACGGTCGAGGAACCAGCGATCATGGGAAATCACTATTGCACAACCGGGGAATGCTAGTAGAGCTTCTTCGAGTGCGCGCAGTGTTTCAACATCAAGGTCGTTGGTTGGCTCATCCAGTAAGAGTACGTTGCCACCCTCTTTAAGCAACTTTGCCAAATGAAGACGGTTGCGCTCACCACCAGATAGGTCGCCAACACGTTTTTGCTGATCTGATCCTTTGAAATTAAAACGTCCGCAATATGCTCGAGAAGAGGTTTGGTAGTTGCCTATGGTGATAATGTCCTGACCGTCAGACAGCTCTTCCCAGACGGTTTTATCACCATTGAGTTGGCGCATCTGGTCGACATAGGCCAGCTTAACTGTGCTACCAATAACGACTTCGCCGGAGTCGGGCTTCTCTTCACCAGCAATCATTTTGAACAGCGTGGATTTGCCCGCACCGTTACCACCGATCACACCAACAATAGCGCCTTGTGGAATATTGACATTTAGGTTTTCAAACAACAGTTTATCACCGTAAGACTTAGTGACATTGTTCAGTTCAATAACCTTATCGCCCAAGCGAGGTCCAGGCGGAATGTAGATCTCTTGAGTCTCATTGCGTGCTTGGAACTCGCGTGAGTTCATCTCCTCAAACTGTTTCAGACGCGCTTTAGATTTGGCTTGGCGTCCTTTCTGTCCTTGGCGTACCCACTCAAGTTCAGATTTAACCGCTTTTTGGTGGGCCGCTTCTTGCTTGGATTCTTGCTCTAATCGCTTCTCTTTTTGTTCTAGCCAAGAGGAGTAGTTGCCCTCATAAGGAATACCGTGACCACGGTCAAGTTCCAGAATCCAGCCCGCAGCATTGTCTAAGAAATAGCGGTCATGGGTAATGGCGACAACGGTGCCTGGGTACTCTTGCAGGAAGCGCTCAATCCATGCAATCGACTCTGCGTCCAAATGGTTGGTGGGCTCATCCAATAGCAACATGTCAGGCTTATCAAGTAGCAGTCGACATAGCGCAACACGACGGCGCTCACCACCTGAAAGATGCTCCACTTTTGCGTCCCAAGGGGGGAGGCGCATAGCATCCGCTGCACGTTCTAGTGCCGTGTCCAGATTGTGTCCATCTTTGGCTTCAATCAGATTTTCCAGCTCAGCCTGCTTCTTTGCTAACTCGTCGAAATCAGCATCAGGTTCTGCATAGGCTGCATATACCTGATCCAAAGCGGAAAGGGCTTCTTTTACGTCAGCAACCGCTTCTTCAACAATTTCCCGAACGGTTTTACTATCATCAAGTTGAGGTTCCTGAGGGAGGTAGCCTACGTTGATATTAGGCATTGGGCGCGCTTCACCAACAAACTCAGTGTCGACACCGGCCATAATTTTCAGCAGGGTTGATTTACCAGAACCATTGAGTCCGAGTACGCCGATTTTGGCGCCGGGAAAGAAGGATAAAGATATATCTTTTAGAATCTGACGCTTAGGCGGGACGATTTTGCCTAAGCGATTCATTGTGAATACGTACTGTGCCATAAGTCCTCAGTGTGGAAATGATGAAGGGTTAACGTAATTTTACCAACCAGAACAAGGAAAGCGAATAACTAACGATTTATTCCGATACAAAACGCTGCTCTAAGTAACGGATAATATCATTAGATTCGTACATCCAACTGACGCTGCCATCATCATTCGTAATGCGAAGACAAGGCACTTTTACACGTCCACCATTCTCAAGTAGCTCTTGGCGGAATGTGTCATTGTTTTTGGCATCTCTAAGCTCAATGTCCAGAGAAAAACGCTTCATGGCGCGTCGAACCTTGACACAAAACGGGCAGGCGTGAAATTGATAGAGGGCGAGTAAGCGCGTTTGTTTGTCGACCTGCGCTTGCGCTTCAGGAGAGCGCTTAATGCCTTTAGGGGGCGTTAAAAAGTTAAGTGTTAAAATAATTTTGCCTAGAAACCAGCGAATAAATGCCATGGATTACTCTCGATAGCTAGTGATGATTTGGTGGCGCAGTTTAACATGACTCCGACATGATTCGGTATTTGTCTATAAATGAATCTAATTCCTGTCAAACTGACCGACTTTCATGTGCGTTTTGTACATAGATCAGAGTATAATGCTGTCCTTTTTTAAAGGTGCCGGTATCGATCCGGACACGACCTGTCACTCTAGGGGATAGCTAATGTTTAGCAAAGATATGTCAATTGCCGACTTTGATGCTGATCTGTGGTCAGCCATGCAGTCTGAAACCACGCGTCAGGAAGAACACATCGAACTGATCGCTTCTGAAAACTACACCAGCCCACGTGTAATGGAAGCTCAGGGTTCTGCACTGACAAACAAATACGCTGAAGGTTATCCTAACAAACGCTATTACGGCGGCTGTGAGTATGTTGATGTTGTTGAACAATTGGCTATTGATCGTGCTTGTGAGTTGTTTGGCGCAACCTACGCTAACGTTCAGCCGCACTCAGGCTCTCAGGCGAACGCGGCTGTTTATATGGCGCTGTGTAAGCCAGGTGATACGATTTTAGGTATGAGTCTGGCGCACGGTGGTCATTTGACTCACGGCGCGGCGGTTTCTTTTTCTGGTCGAATTTACAATGCTGTGCAGTATGGCTTGAACCCAGAAACGGGCGAAATTGATTACGCGGAAGTTGAACGCTTGGCGGTTGAACACAAGCCAAAAATGATCGTTGCGGGATTCTCTGCTTATTCACGTATCGTTGATTGGCAGCGTTTCCGGGATATCGCTGATCAAGTAGGAGCTTACCTGTTTGTCGATATGGCGCATATTGCAGGCTTGGTGGCTGCGGGTGTGTATCCGTCTCCTGTTGCGCTTGCTGATGTTGTAACAACCACTACCCACAAAACCTTAGGTGGTCCTCGTGGCGGTTTGATCCTGTCTGCTCGTGCTGATGAAGATCTGCAGAAAAAGCTGAACTTTGCAGTTTTCCCAGAATCTCAAGGCGGCCCGTTGATGCATGTAATTGCTGCAAAAGCGGTGTGTTTCAAAGAAGCGATGGAACCTGAGTGGAAAGACTACCAAGCACAAGTGGTAAAAAATGCACAGGCGATGGCTGAGACATTCAAGTCACGTGGTATCAATATCGTATCTGATGGTACGGATGATCACCTGTTCTTGATGGATCTTATTGATAAAGAATATAGCGGTAAAGATGCGGATGCAGCGTTAGGTCGTGCAAACATTACGGTTAACAAAAACTCCGTGCCTAACGATCCACGCTCTCCTTTTGTGACCTCTGGTCTTCGTATTGGTACCCCTGCAGTAACACGCCGTGGCTTTAAAGAAGCGGAAGTAACGCAGTTGGCTAACTGGATTTGTGACGTACTTGATGACATCAATAACGAAGCGACCATTGAAAAAGTAAAAGCGCAGGTTCTTGATATCTGTGCACGTTTCCCGGTTTATAAATAAGCCGTAAATCGGGTAGAATAGCAGGGCGGCCATAGGGCCGCCCTTTTTATATAACGCTCTTTATTTCGAGACTGCTTTTTATAGTCAGATCTCTCGCTCTTTTGATGACAGGAATACGCTATGCATTGTCCCTTTTGTGGCGCCAATGAAACAAAAGTCGTTGACTCCCGGTTAGTAGCGGAAGGTCAGCAGGTGCGTCGTCGTCGCGAGTGTATTAGTTGTCATGAGCGTTACACCACGTTTGAAATCGCCGAACTTTTAATGCCGCGGCTAATTAAAGCCGACGGTTCGCGCCAGCCCTTCGATGAAGAAAAATTACGAGCCGGTATCCAGCGAGCGTTGGAGAAACGTCCTGTTAGCGTAGAAGCGATAGAAGCTTGTATCAATCGGATTAAACATCGTCTGCGTGCGACAGGTGAGCGAGAGTTGCCTTCGCGGCAGGTAGGTGAAGAGGTGATGGCAGAACTTCGACAGCTCGATCAGGTTGCCTATGTCCGCTTTGCTTCTGTTTACCGCAGTTTTCAAGACATCAGCGAGTTTAAAGCAGAGATTGACCGCCTTTCCGAAGAGAAAGAGGGGCAGGGGTCGTAATGTCCATCTGGAGCCAAGAAGATACAACCTTTATGGCACAAGCTATTCGCTTAGCGGAGAAAGGATTATATACCACTGATCCGAATCCGCGTGTCGGGTGCGTGCTGGTAAAAGATGGCTTTGTGGTCGGAAAGGGTTTCCATGTAAGGACTGGGGAGCCTCATGCTGAAGTCCATGCACTCAATGAAGCTGGAGAACAAGCCAAAGGCGCCACAGCATATGTGACCCTCGAACCCTGTAGTCACTTTGGCCGAACCCCACCCTGCGCTGAGGGGCTAATTAACGCCGGTGTCACACGGGTGGTCACAGCGATGCAGGACCCTAACCCTTTGGTGGCGGGGCGAGGTTTGCAGATGCTGACAGATGCCGGTGTCGAGGTTGAATCGGGTTTGTTAGAAGTTCAGGCTCGTGCTCTAAATCCGGGCTTTATAAAGCGAATGGAGTGTGGGCGACCCTTTGTGCGGCTCAAAATGGCGATGAGCCTGGATGGTCGCACGGCGATGCAAAGCGGTGAGTCTCAATGGATTACCGGTGCTTCTGCCAGACAAGATGTTCAACGGTTGCGTGGAAGAAGCTCTGCAATTATCACAGGCATCGGTTCGGTACAGTTGGATGATCCTGCGTTGACGGTACGGACGTTGATTGATGAGCAGGCTGAGGCATCCCACTATCGACAGCCAATACGTTGTGTGTTGGATGCTACAGGGAAGATGTCAGCCACGGCTAACATGCTAAAACAACCGGGTAGAACCTTGTGGTTTACGCAAGGGGAGCGATCGATGCCCGGCGCGGAGGTGATAAGTGCTGAGATGCTCGATGGTAAAATTGATCTGAGCTGGTTGCTTACTTTTTTAGCCGAAACTGAACAATGTAATGAGGTTTTAGTAGAAACAGGGGCACAGTTGGCAGGTTCTTTTATTGAGCAAAATTTAGTGGATGAGTTAATCGTTTATATGGCGCCGACCTTATTAGGCTCAAGCGCCCGGCCACTGCTCAATTTGCCACTGCACAATATGCAACAACAAAAGAGGTTGCATCTATTAGATGTCAGGCAATTAGGTGAAGATTGCCGCTTTACTTATCGATTTAGCACAGAGGCTGCTTGATGTTTACGGGAATTATTGAAGCGGTAGGTACCGTAGGCGCAATTTTGCAAACTCAGGGTGATATGAAGCTTTATATTCGCACGGGCGCTTTGGATCTTTCTGATGTGCAGTTGGGCGATAGCATAGCAACCAATGGGGTTTGTTTGACAGCAGTTGAGCTACCGGGTGATGGCTTCTGGGCAGATGTGTCTCGTGAGTCGTTGGCTCACACACGCTTTAATACCTTAAATGTCGGCGATAAAGTTAACCTTGAAAAAGCCTTAATGCCAACCAGCCGTTTAGGTGGGCATATTGTGACGGGGCATGTTGACGGTATCGGTCAGATTGTTGAACGCCAAGCCGATGCCAGATCTATCCGTTTTGTTGTTGAAGCGCCTCCTGAGCTGTCTCGTTACATAGCGGCAAAAGGATCAATTACGGTAGATGGTGTGAGCTTGACGGTGAACAGTGTTGAGGGGCGAACTTTTACGCTCAATGTTGTGCCGCACACGGCTCAAGAAACATTAATTGATCACTATGAGCCCGGTACAGAAGTGCATCTAGAAGTCGATCTCATTGCTCGATATCTGGAGCGTTTGCTGACAGCTCCAGTAAAAGAAGAAAGTGAAAGCAACGAATCAGGTTTAACGCTGGCCAAGTTGGCTGAGCATGGTTTTATGAAGCGCTAAGGCGCATAGAACAGGAAGATTAATGATGGAGCTGAACAGCCCTCAAGAACTGATTGATGATATTCGTCAGGGTAAAATGGTCATCCTGATGGATGATGAAGATCGTGAAAATGAAGGAGATATTGTCATTGCTGCCGATCAGGTGCGTGCGGAAGATATCAACTTCATGGCAACCCATGGGCGCGGGCTGATCTGCCTGACACTCACTCGAGATCGCTGTGAGCAGCTCAAGCTACCGCTGATGGTGCAAAGCAATGGCGCTCAGTTCTCAACTAACTTTACGTTGTCGATCGAAGCGGCTACCGGCGTTACCACAGGTATTTCTGCGGCTGATCGTGCTCATACGGTACGTGTGGCTGTAAAAGGTGACGCTAAACCAGAAGATATTGTCCAGCCAGGGCATATTTTCCCGCTGATGGCTCAGCCTGGCGGTGTGTTGAGTCGTGCAGGCCACACTGAAGCAGGGTGTGATTTAGCTCGCTTGGCTGGTCTAGCACCGGCATCAGTAATTGTCGAAATTATGAATGATGACGGTACGATGGCGCGGCGCCCGGATCTGGAAAAGTTCGCGCAAAAGCACGGACTTAAAATTGGCACCATTGCTGATTTGATCCACTATCGCACGACCACTGAGCGAACTGTGGAGAAAGAAGATGAAGGTGTTATCTCCACTGAGTATGGTGACTTTAATTATGTTACTTATCAGGACACAATCCAGAACGTAACTCATATGGCTTTGATAAAAGGTGATATCACACCTGAAGAGCCATCAATGGTACGTGTACATATTCGTGGTGATGTCTTGCGTGATCTGGTGGGTGTCAGCAAAGAGGGTGAGTCCAAGTGGACGATGCATCGTGCTCTGGAGCGTGTAGCTAAAGAGGGCAAGGGTGTTGTTTTATTATTGGATAATGGACAACGAGAAGACTTAGGAGCAGCGTTGTCGCGAGTACTGGGTCGTCAGCCTAAAACCCGCCCAGCCAATGTGAGTGCGTCAGGTGCTTACCTGACCGTGGGTACGGGGTCGCAAATACTCCGCGATATAGGCGTTGGGAAAATGCGCTTACTTAGCTCCCCTATTAAATTTAATGCGATTTCTGGTTTTGATCTGGAAATCGTGGAATACATCCCCTGCGATGAGTAACAAACAGGAAAGCAAAATGTCAGTACAAATTATTGAAGGTGATTTTATCTCTGTTGATGGGCGATATACCATCGTAGTGGGTCGTTTTAACGCATTTGTCGTTGAAAGTTTATTAGAAGGTGCCTTGGATGCCCTTAAGCGACATGGTGTTAAAGAAGAAAACATTCGTGTGGTACGTGTACCCGGTGCGTTTGAGATTCCATTAGCGGTTCAAAAAGTAGCGGCACAGAAAAAAGATGATGCGATCATTGCTTTGGGTGCGGTTATTCGCGGTGGAACACCTCATTTTGAATATGTTTCAGCTGAGAGCTCTAAAGGCGTAGCGCAAGTTTCTATGGAATATAGCATCCCGGTCGCAAATGGTATTTTGACTGTTAACAGCATTGAGCAGGCGATCGAGCGTTCCGGTACAAAAGCAGGTAACAAAGGTGCTGAAGCGGCAATGTCTGCACTGGAAATGGTAAGTCTGTTACGTAATCTTGAGGCATAAAGAATATGACAGACGAAAGCTCACCGGCTCCTCGTAAAGCCAAAAAGCCATCCTTAACGGCTCAACGTCGTTCAGCGCGCAGTTTCGCATTACAAGCGCTGTATCAGTGGCAGATGGCAGGACAACCGATCAACGAGATTGAAGCACAGTTTCGTGTGGATAACGATATGTCCGGTACGGATGTAAAGCTGTTCAGCGAAATCCTAAAAGGTGTTGCGACCAGTAAAGGCGATTTAGATGAAGCTTATCGGCCTTTCCTAGACCGAGCGCTGGAAGATCTTGATCCAGTTGAGTTGGCTGTCTTAAGAATTGGCAGCTACGAGCTGATTAACCGTATTGAAGTGCCTTATCGAGTGGCGATCAATGAAAGTGTTGATCTTGCAAAGATCTTTGGTGCGACAGATAGCCATCGCTATGTTAACGGCATTTTAGATAAGCTTGCACAACGGGTACGTATGACCGAAATTCGAGCAGCTCGCGGCAAATAGTTGCTATGGATGAATTCTCGCTGATACAGCGCTATTTTACACCCCTAGGTCTCACTAAAGATCTAGGGGTTGTAGAGGGTATCGGCGATGACTGTGCGGTGCTGGATCTCCCCCAAGGCCACCAGTTGGTCGTTTCTATTGATACCTTGGTGCAAGGAACGCATTTCTTATCGAATGCCCCGGCTTACGACTTGGCTTGGCGTTTATTAGGCGCTTCTGTGAGCGATTTGGCAGCGATGGGAGCAGAGCCGCGATGGCTAACCCTCGCGCTTACTTTGCCCTCTGTTGATGAAGTATGGCTTAGTCATTTTTCAGAGGGGCTGCGTGCAGCATCATTAGCGTATAATGTCTCTCTGATTGGTGGCGACACCACACGGGGGCCACTAACGCTTACTGCTCAAGTTCATGGGCTGGTAGAGTCGGGGCGTGGATTATTGCGAAAAGGTGCTAAAGCGGGTGATATTATCTGTGTAACCGGCACGTTAGGTGATAGCCGGGGTGGTCTAGAAACGTTACTCAAAAGCGCCTCGGATAATGAAGATGTATCCTATCTTCGTCAGCGTTTTTATCGTCCTACGCCTAGAGTTTCAACAGGGCGTTTAATCCGTGGATTCGCTTCAGCCTGCATCGATTTATCAGATGGACTCTTAGGTGATATCCGCCATATTGCCGCCGCCTCTGGTGTTGGTGTGCAGATAGATACAGCACGATTACCTATATCAGTGCCACTTAAACGTTATGTAGGTGAGGAGCAAGCTCGCCAATGGGCTTTGTCCGGTGGAGAAGATTTTGAGCTTTGCTTTACGCTTGATCAAACGAGCTGGGAAGCGCTTCAACAGCAACGGCCAGATTGGCCTGTTGAGATAACGGCGATTGGACAGGTAACATCCTCCACCGAAGTGCAAGTGCGTTCCGATGACGCTTGGCAAACATCGCATGTTCAAGGATTTAATCATTTTACTGAGTGAGCGACTAACCTATTTATGACTCGATTAGCGCGCCCCAACCTGAAAAACCCCATCCACCTATTAGCGTTTGGCTTGGGTAGCGGCATGGCACCTAAAGCTCCTGGTACCTTTGGCACCTTGGCGGCCGTACCGATTTTTTTACTCATCTCTTCTCTATCCTTATCGGAATACCTGTTTGTGGTTGTCTTTGCATCCGTTATTGGAGTTTATCTTTGCGGACAGACAGCTAAAGAGCTTAATGTGCATGATCACCCTGGCATTGTTTGGGATGAATTTGTCGGATTCTGGATAGCCATGATTGCAATACCTGTGTCTATTTGGACATTATTAGCAGGCTTTGCGTTGTTTCGATTGTTCGACATCTGGAAACCTTGGCCCATTAAGTGGGTTGATCGCCAAGTTGCAGGTGGGTTAGGCATTATGCTGGATGATATATTGGCAGGATTGATGGCGTTGGGCTCACTTCATGTACTGGTTGCTTTGTTAGCCTAGGTCGCTTTTATCGGACGTGATTTCAGTTTAATTTCAGTTTCAGAGAGTATTTTTAACACTCATCAAACCGATTCTAAATGGCATAAGGGGGAACAATGACTATAAAAAAGATGCCCTTGCTTTGTTGTAGTTTACTGCTGACTTCCAGTGTATCCATGGCTACTGAGATGGAAGGCGAACGTTTAGATTATGAAACTTGCCGGGTATTAGTGCAAAAAGGTGAAATCCTTTCGATGGCACACCTCATGGCTAGATCCACAAAAGAGTCCAGTGAGCAGATTCTGGATGCCTATCTGATCAGAACGGACCAGCGTTATATCTATGAAATTGAGTCTCTAGGGATCGATGGTGTCGTGCGTGTATTTTATCTTGATGCTACCACTGGCGACTTAGTATCTGAGTAAGTGTATATGAGAATATTACTTGTAGAAGATGACCCCGTTTTAGGGCCAGACTTAAGTAAGGCGCTGTCACAGGAAGGCTATGCTGTTGATCTGGCGGATAATGGCATAGATGCAGAAGCCTTGGGCAACGAAGATATTTATGACCTGGTGGTACTTGATTTGGGTCTGCCGCTTCGTCCGGGATTGGAGGTATTACGAAACTGGCGAGGTCGTCATAACAATATCCCGACGTTGATTCTCACTGCGCGTTCAGCGTGGCAGGAGAAAATAGACGGCTTTGATGCCGGTGCTGATGACTATTTAGCGAAACCATTTCACACTGAAGAGTTATTGGCACGGATGACGGCTTTGTTGCGGCGCGCTAAACAAGTTCCCAATACGGTGTTGGAAACATCCGGTTTGGTATTAGACGAAAAAACCCAATCCGTCATCGTGGAGGGTGATAGTCGTTATGAGCTGACGGGCATGGAGTACAAACTATTACGCTATTTAATGCATAACCCTGGACGCCTGCTTTCTAAGCTACAGATCGTTGAGCATATCTACGATGACTCCACAGAAAATGACAGTAATGTGGTCGAGGCTTATATCAAAATGCTTCGGAAAAAGATCGGGAAAGAGCGGATTCAGACGAAGCGAGGACAGGGATACCTTTTCGTGAATACGCTATCATGAGATCGATACAAAGTCGCCTGAATGCGGCGTTTATTGGATTGATCTTGGTTCTATTAAGTGTCATTTGGGTTATTCAGAGCCAGACACTTCGCGAAATAACTTATGAGTTCGTGGGCTCTCGTATGAAGAGCGATAGCTTAACTGTCCTTAAGGCCTTAGAAAAAAAGGATGAAGAGTGGGTTGTCAATCAAAGCTATATATCCGCTATATTTTCCAACCCTATGTCCGGTCATTACTACCAATACCTAATCGATAATGGACAGTGGCGTTTTTCGCGCTCCTTATGGGATGAAGAGATCCCTACGTATGATGGTCTTGCGATAGGCGAGTCGAGTATTGAGTTGCAAATGAAAAATGACCAACCTTGGTTGGTTTATGACCACACTTTTGAAAAATTAGGACACAAAATCCGTATTGTTCTTGCCGAAGATGTTAGCCATATTGAGGAAGAGCTAGATCGTTTGAGCTGGTGGTTAGCCGGCGTTGGTGCGAAATTTATTGTAGCTTTGCTCATAGCGCAAATTATCATCATTCGGATTGGCTTAAAGAGTCTGACCCGTGTGCGTAAAAACATTGTAAAGCTCAAAGAGGGGGATATCTGTAGCTTACCTGTTGAGAAAACGCAGGAAGTAGCCCCGTTAGTAGATGAAATTAATTATCTTATAGAAAGTATGACGCTTCGCTTAGAGCGCTCTCGTCATGCTGTGGGTAATTTGGCACATGCCGCTAAAACCCCATTAACTGTGATTGATCGTCATATCGAAACACTAAAGCTAACTAACCCAGAGTGTGCGCAGGCCCTGTCACAACAATCGCTGGTGCTCAGGGAGTTACTGCAAAGAGAGCTAACACGAGCACGTATTGCCGGCGCTGCTTTGCCAGGACAAAAAGTGATCATTGAGGATGAGCTAGCTAAGCTTGTTAAAACGATGAAGATGATCCATCAAGATAAAGCGCTTGCCTTTGAGGTGTCTGTTAAAAGTACCACTTTCTTCCCGGGTGAACGGGATGACATGATCGAGCTGCTCGGTAACTTAGTCGACAACGCCAGTAAGTGGGCGGCTAGTAAAGTGCGCATACGGGGTATGATGGATGAACACTGCCTTGAGATGTGTATTGAAGATGATGGCCCAGGGATTCCCGCTAACAAAGTTAAAGAGATTATGTCCCGGGGAGTGAGGCTAGATGAAAGCACCACAGGGCATGGTTTAGGCTTGAGCATCGTGACAGAGATTGTGCACCAATATAAAGGCCAAATAGAACTCATTCCATCCGAGCTAGGTGGACTGCATGTGCATCTGTTATTACCCCGGCAAAAGGATTCTGTTTTAGCGCCTGTTAACGCCTGAGTATTTTTGTCAGGGATAATGATTACCCAAACGAGGTGAGCACTGATAAAATACCCCGCCTATTTATAAGAGGATGGTTGAGTGACGATCGAATACGTAGCTGACTCCAAATTGCCGATGCCATGGGGTACTTTCACCATGGTTGGATTTGAAGATACCGAAACAGGTAAAGAGCACATAGCCATGGTTTATGGGGATGTCACTGGTGATGCTCCGGTTTTAGCCCGTATACACTCGGAATGCCTGACAGGGGATGCGTTGTTCAGTTTGAGATGTGATTGTGGCTTCCAGCTTCAAGAAGCCCTAAAGCGTATCGCTGAACATGGTAGAGGCGTACTGCTTTACTTACGCCAGGAAGGGCGTGGCATTGGTCTCTTGAACAAAATAAAAGCGTATCACTTGCAAGATCAGGGCGCAGATACCGTGGAAGCGAATGAGCAGTTAGGCTTTGAGGCGGATATGCGCGACTACAGTATGTGTGAACCTATGCTGGCGCACTTAAAAATCAACGCGGTCAATTTAATGACCAATAACCCCCGCAAAGTAGCCGCATTAGAAAAATATGGCGTAAATGTTGCTCAGCGAGTCCCGCTACAAGTGGGTAAGAATCGTCACAATGAAGAGTACCTCGCAACCAAAATGGGTAAGCTTGGCCATATGATGACAGAGCATCATTTTATGGATGATAAGTAAACGAACGCTTTCAGTCTCCAAAATAAAAAGGCAGCTGAAATAGCTGCCTTTTTTATATCTAGCGGTTAGTGCTATTTAGTCAGCACGGAAAACATGGCTAGAGTGGTAGTAAACGTAGTTTTTCTCACCCTCAGAAGACCACGCTACCAAGTTTAGCAGGTAGTAGTTATCTTTCAGGAGTGTCACGTTGTCAGGGAGCTGGAAGCTGGTAGATGAACCAGGTACCGTTTGCTGCCATAAGAAAACATCATCAGTTAGGCGTGGTTGGTAACCTGTGATTTCAGCATTGAGTGCGGCTTCCGCGGCTTTTACTGACGCTTCTGCTGCCTCAAGAGCTGCCTCGCGAGAAGCTAAAACGGCATTGGCTGAGTTCAGTGAGCTCTGAGCTGAGGATAATTGCCCTTGTGCTTGGCTAAGTGCTGTTTGATACTGCGTCGCAAAAATATTTTCCAGATTATAGGCTTTAAGTGCTGCCTGCCATGCATCGTAGGCTGCTTGAATTTCGGCAGCCGTATAAGCGGGGTCACCATTAATCGCATTATAAATAGTCTCCAAGCGCGTCGCTTCTGCTTGCAAAGCGTTAAGCCCGTCAACTTTGGATTGCGCCGTTGCAACATTAGCCTGTGCGGCAGTGACTGCGGCTTGAGCGCTATCGACATTGGTTTGTGCCGCATCAACCGCTGCTTGAGCGGCAGCGATGTTGTCCTCTTCAAGTGCTTGAACGGCTGCCAGGTTAGCTTGCGCCTGATAGATAGGACGGAAAAGATTCAAGCTATCCAGTTTGGTTTTATCAATAATACCAATAGTGATGTGCTCAAAGTTCTGGGCTACATCCGAAAAGTTATCATAGTTCCAGATAATCTTGTTAGGTGTAGAGGCGTCAAAGCTGATGGTGCCGTCTTTTAGTGTGTCAGTGAACTGGGTTGTGTTCAGAGGGTAGAGCTCGACTTTACCGCGAACCGCCAACGTGTAGTCAATACAGTCGGCCTTAGAAATGTTATCAGAGCCAGAGAAGTTGTAAGGCCCTTTATAGTTGGCCGTATCAAACAGAATCGATGACAAGCGGTACTGTTGAGACGTACCATCGATGATAGCGTTGGACTGATATGTGTCTAAGCTGTCATCTTCATCTCTAAAACCTAAGAACTTAATAAGGTTGTTGCCTTGGCAAGGTAAGAACTTGTAAGACGTTAGGCCTTCAAAGGGGTAGCCTTGTTCCATATTCTCATCAAGATATAGAGTCTTCAGATAGATAGTACCAACGCTGTAATCATCAGGGTTGTACTGTGGGCTTTCAATAAAGAAGCCGATAAACTCATTGGTACGGGTGATCTGATCGATATCTTCTGATGTAACAATGCCGCTGTCTTCACCTGCATCGCCACCATCACCGTCTCCACCGGTATCTATTCCGCCGCCGCCAGGCGTTAAAAGTGTGTCATTGGCACCGCCACCGCCACACCCTGTTAGCAAAGTGCCAAGCATTAGGGTTGCGATAATATAGGATAAACGAGGCATCCGAGAACTCCTTGTTGAGTGGATAAGCATAGTCATATGGCTATCGGCTGAGTATACAGCATCATTAGCAGTCAATAAGCCTAATTAGACAGGGGCTGTTTGAGTACGTCAATGTTTTCGATAGAGTTTATAGCTGATTTACGACCTGTTGCGCTATTTGCTCTGATCTGGATGCATGCTCTACCCAAATATCTGGGATACCGATGATTTTTACACGTCCCGCCCACTCCGTTTGTGCAACCCATTCAGCGACTGCCGACCCTGCCCCGCCTTGAGCGGCATGATCTTCCAATGTAATGAATTGTTGGTGGGTTTCCATCAGTATGCTTAATAATGCTGTATCCAACGGTTTAACAAACCTCATATCAACGAGGGTATAGTCTCTTTCATTAGCTAGCGCTGTTACATAGCTTAAAAGTGGGCCAAAATTAAGAAGCGCTGTCCCAGAGTTACCACTCCTCATGAGCTTGGCTTTTCCGATAGGAATTTGCTCGTTGGTCGTATTCGGGTGTGAGCAGCTTCCTGAACCACGAGGGTAGCGAACGGCGGCGGTTCCTTCGTAATGATAGCCTGTGTTTAGCATCAGCCACTGCTCTTGCTCATCGGAGGGTGTCATGATGATGAGATTGGGTAAGCACCGCAGAGCGGCAATATCAAAACAGCCAGCATGTGTGGCACCATCTTCACCCACCAAGCCTGCTCGGTCGATAGCAATCAGTAGATCTAAATTTTGAATGGCTACATCATGAATAAGCTGGTCGTAGGCTCTTTGTAAGAAAGTGGAGTAAATGGCAACGACTGGCTTCATTCCATTACAAGCTAACCCTGCCGCAAACGTCATTGCATGTTGTTCAGCAATGGCAACATCAAAGAAGCGCTGAGGATAGGCCTTTGCGAACGCCACCATATCTGACCCTTCCTTCATTGCTGGAGTAATGCCCACCAAGTGTTGATCTTGCTGTGCCGTTGATAACAGCCAACGACCAAACATATTAGCGAAGGTCGGCTGTTTGGGTTTAGGTGCTTTGTTGATCGGTTCAAGTTTGGTGATGGCGTGATAGCCAACAGGGTCACTTTCTGCAGGCTGGAACCCCTTCCCTTTTTGGGTTGTAACATGTAAAAACTGCGGGCCGGATTTTCCTAAAGCTGTTTTTAGTACAGGGAGAAGGGCGTCAAGGTTATTTCCATCAACAGGCCCTTGGTATTCAAATGCTAGCGCTTCAAAGAGTGCTGCGGTTGTTTCGCTGCGACGGGCTTTCAGCTTGAGGTTCTTAGCAAGGTAGGTGGCTAACCCTCCCTCATTCGGGGATATAGACATATCATTATCGTTTAAGATAACCAGCAGGTTAGCTTGCGTATGAGCAGAATGGTTAAGTGCCTCAAATGCCATGCCCGCAGTCATTGCTCCATCACCAATAACCGCAACGGAATGACGATGATTGCCCTGAAGCGTGTCTGCAACAGCCATCCCGAGTACTGCGCTTATTGAGGTACTGGAGTGTCCGGTTCCAAAGCAATCATAGGGGCTCTCATCCCGTTTTGGGAAAGGTGCTAGGCCGCCTTGTTGACGCATGCTTAACATCTGCTCCCGTCGGCCAGTTAATATCTTATGGGGATAACACTGATGGCCGACATCCCAGATTAAATGATCACTCGGGGTGTTTAATAAATAATGTAAAGCGATTGTCAGCTCGACGACACCTAAGCCTGCACCAAAATGTCCACCTGTTTGACCAACACAATAGAGCAAAAAAAACCTCAACTCCGCCGCAAGCCTTATTAATTGAGACTCATCGAGTTGGCGAAGGTCATCTGGTAGATGAATGCTGTCCAGAAGTGGGGTGTCGGGCCTTTGTGTTGGAATCTGTGTGATCATTCAGTGGGACCGGTGAGTGATGTAATCGGCCAGCGCCTTTAGTGTATTTGCACTATCGCCAAAAGGGGCGAGTGTATCAAGCGCTGTTTGATGGAGATCGGCCAGCTTAGCTTTCGCGCCATCCATTCCCAATAATGATGGATAGGTTGGCTTATTCATCTCAAGATCAGAGCCTTGTGGTTTGCCTAGCGTTTCGGTGTCACCCTCGATATCGAGGATGTCATCTTTTACCTGAAAAGCCAGTCCGATCGCCTGCCCGTATCGCAGCAATTGCGCCAATGTATTCGGGTCTGTACAGCCCGAGGCGTAATACCCCATTTCGATAGACGCGTTAATTAATGCCCCAGTTTTGCACCGATGCATCGCCTCAAGCTGAGTCAGTGAAAGCGATTGCCCCACATGACTGAGGTCAAAGGCTTGGCCTGCAATCATACCTGTATCGCCGCCAGCTTTGGCGAGCGTCGATACCAAGCGAACAATACGGTCTGACGGTAAGTGGCTACCCGCCAGTAGCTCGAAAGCAAAGCACTGTAATGCGTCTCCGGCAAGAATGGCGGTCGCCTCGCCATATACAATGTGGCAGGTTGGTTTGCCGCGGCGCAGATCGTCGTTATCCATGGCAGGTAAGTCATCATGAATCAGCGAATAACTATGCATTGCCTCGATAGCGCAGGCAGCTGCATCAGCGTGGTCAGGCTGCCCGCCTAAGAGATCATTTATCAGGTAGACCAATAGAGGGCGAACACGCTTACCGCCATTAAATAACCCATAGCGCATGGCATCCTGAAGACAAGGTTCTATACTGCTATGAGATAATGCACGTTCAAGTTTGTTTTCGACTCTTGCTCGGTAGTGCGTGATGGCTGCTTGCAATGACACGGTGGCTATTCCTGCTCCAATGTGAAGGGCTCGGTTTTTAACTGATTATTTTCTATCGAAAGCACCTGAACTTTTTGTTCTGCGTTATCTAAAATAGATTGGCACTCACGGGTGAGTTTTATACCCTCTTCAAAAGCGGCTAAAGACTCTTCCAAGGATAAGTCGCCTTGCTCCATGCGAGATACAATGGATTCAAGGCTGGCCAAAGATTGTTCGAAGTCTAGAGGCTGTTTTTTACGAGGCATGAGCAATTCCTACATGAAAAGATGCGATAAACTAACGAATCGACAACTAAGGGTCAATCAATCCTGATAATGGCCGACATAAACCTATGGTCGGGAGAGTATACCAGCCCTCTATTCTGGTATTATCCTTAAAAAACGTGAACCCGTGGTAAACGATGTACTGTAAAAGGAGATTTGTGTGGATATAGCGACGCTTGTCGGCTTATTAGGCGGCTTCGGTATTGTTATAGCAGCCATGGTGACAGGAGGTGATGTCGGTGTTTTTATCAACCCGCCATCTCTTTTGATCGTTATTGGTGGCACTTTACTTGTAGTATTAATGAAGTTCACACTTGGGCAATTTTTAGCGGCAGGTAAAATTGCTGGTAAGGCCTTTATGTTTAAGTCGGTCAGCCCCGAAGATATTATCAGCGAAACGGTGGAGCTGGCGGATGCAGCGCGTAAAGGTGGCCTACTCTCTTTAGAAGACAAGACGGTCAGCACTGACTTTATGCAGCGTGGCATACAGTTGCTGGTTGATGGTCATGACCCCGATATTGTCAGAGCGCTTCTTAATAAAGAGGCTAAACTGACAGCAGATCGTCACGAATTTGGTGCCAAAATTTTCAGTGCGATGGGAGATGTAGCACCAGCGATGGGAATGATTGGTACTCTAGTCGGTCTGGTACAGATGCTCTCAAATATGAGTGACCCTAAATCGATTGGTCCTGCAATGGCCGTGGCACTGTTAACAACCCTTTACGGTGCGATGGTAGCGACCATGATAGTACTCCCTATTGCCGATAAGCTGGCTGTGCGTAAAGATGAGGAAGCGCTCAATCAGGCGTTAACGATTGATGGGCTGCTTGCGATTCAGGCAGGCCAAAACCCACGGGTCATTGAGCAGATGCTAAGAAACTATCTGCCAGAGAAAAAACGTATCGCGGCGAGCAGTTAGGGTAGTGTAAATGAGTGACGAAAACGAACAGGAATGTCCTCCCTGCCCTGCGGGCTTACCGGGCTGGTTAGCAACCTTTGCAGACCTGATGTCGCTGTTAATGTGCTTCTTTGTACTTCTACTTTCTTTCTCTGAGATGGACGTACTGAAATTTAAACAGCTAGCTGGTTCTATGAGGGAGGCTTTCGGGGTACAAAACCAGATCAAAGTTGAAGATATTCCTAAAGGGACATCGATTATCGCACAAGAGTTTAGCCCAGGGCGCCCAGAGCCTACGCCGTTGAATGAAGTTCGTCAGATGACGGTGAATAATGATATGAGCACTTTGGATATTCGCTCAAAAGAGGGTGAAGCAGATAATCCCGATAAACAAAAAGGCGAAGCCGAACAGCTTCAACAGATGCAGCAGCAGATGGAAAAAGAAGCGAAGGAGCAAGCTGTGAAGTTCGCGACTGCGCTAGCCCAAGAGATTGGCGATGGTAGTGTTGAGGTAGAGACGGATGAGCGAAAAATCATTATCCGTGTCAAAGAGAAAGGCTCATTCTCCTCGGGTTCGGCTGAGCTAAAATTCGAGTACATCCCTGTGATGGCAAAAATTCGGGATGTGCTGATTGAAGTTGAAGGTGAAGTCTCTATAGAAGGGCACACTGATAACGTACCTTATTCAGGAAGGACATTCTTATCGAACTGGGATCTTTCTGCAGCCCGTGCGCTGGCTGTAGCCAATGAGTTGTTTGATGACCCGCGTATTGATCAAAGCAAATACCAAGTCATTGGCCATGCAGCGACAAAACCGCTGGTACCGAATAATACAGCCAATAATCGTGCAACCAATCGTCGTGTAGAGATCGTTATACAAAAAGGAAAAGATAAAGAGCTACTAGAAAAAATTCAGGCACGAGGTCTAGGGGATACCGAAGGAGAGCGTCTTGCGCCAAATGAGATCTTCTAGCGGAACTGGATAGTACGCCCATTAAAAAAGGAGCCATAGGCTCCTTTTTAATAGCTAAGCGACTTATTTAGAGTTGCTTAGCATGTAGTCGATAGCGGCAGCTAGCTCAGCATCAGAGCAATCCATGCATGTGCCTTTAGGTGGCATAGCGTTAATGCCAGTCTTAGCGGTTGCTAACAAAGCGTCTGCGCCTTTTGCAGCACGTGGAGCCCATGCAGCCGCATCGCCAAATTTAGGTGCGCCCGCAACGCCTGCTACATGACAGACCGCGCATTTAGTTTTATAAACTTCTTCGCCAGTACGTTCGGCGTTTGCTGCAGCAGGCAGCATCAGAGCAGCGACAGCTGCAAGTGCAAATACTTTTTTCATGGTAATACCTTTATTAGTGCTCACAAGTTTTATGTATTGGAATCTATTAATGCTCGCAGTTTAGGCGCTTAGTCTGCACCAGTAAATAGGCCATTAGCTATGAATGCTTAGTGAATAAGGATAGATTGACAAAAAAACAGTGTGTTGTTTGATACGTATCAAAAGACTAAAAAAATGCCCGGCTAACCGGGCAACTACTACGACAGAAACGAATATGCTATCGAGTGGAGCCGAGCCCCATCGCATAGCGTGCTTGATTTTGCTGGCTTGCCGCTAGCTGGCGAGCTGTCTGCTGTTCTAATTGGAACTCTAAAACAGCCTGATCCACGATCGCACGTGGTGCTGTCACTAGATTTTTAACATCTTCTATTGAATATCCGCGCTTCAGTAACTGCTTCAGCTGGGCGCTTAAATGATGGTTTTCCATCGTATCTTCCTCCATTAATTCTCGGTCACATCATGCCTTCTTTTAATGACATTTTTGTGTCAATCCGTGGGCTTTTTAATCTTTGCGCTGCAATGGTGCAGTCGGATTGTAAAAAAAGCATACGTGCTATTTTATTGTGCGCTGCAAAAAATAAAATCTGCTTGAATTATCTGCTTTCGTTCCTAACTTCATGAAAATAAATAACAATTAAGAATTGGTATGTACTGTGCTATTGCCTCTAAGAGTTTTAATTACGAGGAGCAATAACAGTGAAAGCATTTAAAAAGACGTTACTCGGTGCTGCATGTACTTTGGCAATGACTGCTTCAATTAGTTCCGCCTTCGCAGAAGAGACAATTAAAGTCGGTATTCTGCACTCATTGTCAGGCACCATGGCGATCAGTGAAACAACCTTAAAAGATACCATGCTGATGCTGATTGAAGAGCAAAATAAGCAAGGTGGTTTATTAGGCAAAAAGCTTGAGCCTGTAGTGGTTGATCCTGCTTCTAACTGGCCGCTCTTCGCCGAAAAAGCGCGAGAGCTGACATCGAAAGAGAAAGTTGATGCGGTGTTTGGCTGCTGGACATCGGTATCTCGTAAGTCCGTATTACCTGTTTTTGAAGAAACCAACAGTTTGCTCTTCTACCCCGTTCAGTACGAAGGGGAGGAGTCCTCTAAAAATGTATTCTACACAGGTGCAGCGCCTAACCAGCAGGCGATTCCTGCCGTTGACTATCTTATGGATCAAGGGGTAGAGCGTTGGGTATTGGCTGGCACAGACTATGTTTACCCGCGTACTACTAACAAAATTCTAGAAGCTTATCTAAAAGCGAAAGGTGTCGCCGCTGACGATATCATGATCAACTACACGCCGTTTGGTCATTCGGACTGGCAATCAATTGTCTCTGATATTAAGAAGTTTGGCTCTACGGGTAAGAAAACGGCGGTTGTTTCCACCATCAATGGTGATGCCAATGTTCCCTTCTACAAGGAGCTAGGCTCTCAAGGCGTAGCCTCCTCTGATATTCCGGTGGTTGCTTTCTCGGTTGGTGAAGAAGAGTTGTCCGGTATTGATACAGGCCCACTGGTTGGTCATCTGGCAGCTTGGAACTACTTCATGAGTGTGGATAGCGAAGCCAATGATAGCTTTATTGATGCGTGGCACGCGTATATCAAGGATGACAAACGTGTAACCAATGACCCGATGGAAGCGCACTATTTAGGCTTCAAAATGTGGGTAGAGGCGGTGAAAAAAGCGGGGACGACAGACCCAAGCGCTGTTCAAGACTCCATCATTGGTGTGACCGTGCCCAATTTGACGGGTGGCTACGCGACCATGATGCCGAACCACCATATCACTAAGCCGGTATTGATTGGAGAGATTCAAGACGATGGTCAGTTCGCTGTGGTATGGAATACGGCAGGTACGGTTGCCGGGGATGCATGGTCTGATTATTTAGAAGGCTCCAAAGATATTATCTCTGATTGGCGTGCTCCGTTATCGTGCGGTAACTACAACGTCAAAACTGCAAAATGCTCTGGTCAAAACTTCTAATCGTCCCGAGTTTTTACAAGACCCGTCAGCCACTGGTGCTGACGGGTTGGCGTTGTATCTTAAAGAGTAATGTTTATGTTGAATCTGAACACGCAAACGGTTCGGAATTCACTGTTTAGTCTGTTGGCTCTCCTGTTAGTGATCTGTGTGCCTGTCAATGCGACTGAATCGTCTGATTTCTCAACCATTGAAAAATTGCTGATAAGTAATGATTTCCAAGATAAGGGGAAGGCCATTACATTGTTAGGAAAGCGCTCTAATGCAGCCGAAGAAGGTTTGTTACAACGCTTGCTGGATAGTCAGCTTTATTATCATAAGAAAGACAAGAAACTGGTGATCATTGAGTCCTTTGAAGAAGGGGCCAAGGCTGCGTCCCTCTCGGGATTAGCAGAACAGATCACTCGCAAAAGAGACTATAAAAAAGTTGTTCTGAATAATCAGCTTAGGAATCAGATTCATCGTATTCTTGCGGAAATAGGCCTGAACGCACCCGTTGCAGCTGAACGGCTCGACTCTGTTAGAGGTCTACTCAAAGATCTTTCTCCCGACACTATTGATCTTCTGCGTCAACGATTTGCGGTGGAAGATAACAAATCGGTCAAAGAGGTGTTGCAGGTTGCGCTGGCGATAAACCAGCTTAAGCAGCCCGATATCGCTTTACAGTCGCAAGCGATTAAACAATTAAGTGGTTCTCTGGAGCAAGAAGCACGAGCCTCACTAGTGGCTTATATTCAGCAAGCTGAGTCCCCAGCATTAAAAAAACAGGCGCAAATTGCACTGAAGTCTATTGAGGATAAAGTTCAATACTTTGCTTGGCTTGAAACCTTCTATTTTGGGTTAAGTTTAGGTTCTGTACTGGTATTGGCCGGTATTGGACTTGCGATCACCTTCGGCGTGATGGGGGTGATCAATATGGCACATGGTGAGCTAATTATGATTGGCGCGTACACCACCTATGTGATTCAGCAGTTGATGCCAAACCATATTGGGCTATCCATTATTGTGGCCATTCCTGCGGCTTTTGTTGTGTCGGGCTTGGTGGGTATCGCTATCGAGCGAGGCGTGATCCGTTTCTTGTATGGTCGTCCTTTAGAAACGTTGCTGGCTACCTTTGGTATTAGTTTGATTCTACAACAAGCGGTACGTTCTATTTTTTCGCCGTTAAATCGCAGTGTAGAAACACCGGAATGGATGAGTGGTTTAATCGAAATTAACCCCGTGTTTGCTCTGACAGAGAGTCGGCTCTATATCATTCTTTTTTGCTTGGTGGTGTTCGTTTTACTGTCGTTAGTGCTGAAGAAAACACCGTTAGGGCTTCAAGTGCGTGCTGTCTCCCAGAATAGGGCTATGGCGCAAGCAATGGGGGTACGCTCAAATCGTGTGGACGCCCTGACATTTGGTTTGGGCTCTGGTGTGGCAGGTATCGCAGGTGTTGCCTTATCGCAATTAACCAACGTCGGGCCAAACTTAGGCCAAGCCTACATTATCGACTCCTTTATGGTGGTGGTCTTTGGTGGTGTGGGTAATTTATGGGGCACGTTGGTTGCGGGTCTCAGCTTAGGGGTTGCAAATAAGATTATGGAACCGTGGGCTGGTGCTGTACTGGCGAAGATCCTCGTGCTGGTGTTCATTATTCTATTTATTCAAAAGCGTCCTCGTGGTTTGTTTCCACAACGTGGTCGTGCGGCGGAGGGTTGATCGATGTTGTTTAATCTTCTGAAAAATGACCGAGGCGGTCAAATCATGTTGGGCGTACTGCTGGTAGTGACCATAGCGGTGCCTTTTTTGAACCAGCTGCCAGCTGATCACCCGTTGCATATACCCACGTATACCGTAACCCTGATGGGTAAATACCTGACATTAGCGCTACTGGCCGTTGCGGTGGATTTGGTATGGGGATACTTAGGTATTTTGACCTTAGGCCACGGCGCATTTTTTGCGCTAGGTGGGTACGCCATGGGGATGTACCTAATGCGTCAAATTGGTGATCGGGGCGTATATGGGAACCCCGATCTACCTGATTTTATGGTCTTTCTTAACTGGCAGGAACTGCCTTGGTTTTGGCAGGGGTTTGATCAGTTCTGGTTTGCTGCACTCATGATTTTACTGGTGCCAGGATTGTTGGCGTTCATCTTTGGTTGGTTGGCGTTTCGTTCGAGAGTCTCCGGTGTTTATTTATCCATTATCACCCAAGCCATGACATACGCTCTGATGTTGGCCTTTTATCGTAACGAAATGGGCTTTGGAGGCAATAATGGCCTGACCGACTTTAAAGATCTGTTGGGTTTCTCCCTGCAGGAAGATAGCACGCGCTTGGCGCTGTTTGTGGCCTCAGCCATTGCACTCGCGATGGGGTATCTACTGTGTCGCTATCTCACCAATAGTCGTTTGGGACGTGTCTGTGTTGCGGTGAGGGATGCAGAATCTCGCACCCGGTTTATGGGATATCGAGTAGAAAACGTCAAACTGTGGGTATTCACGCTGTCCGCCATGTTAGCGGGTATTGCTGGCGCACTCTATGTGCCTCAAGTAGGCATTATTAACCCCAATGAGTTTTCGCCGCTTAACTCGATTGAGGTGGTTGTATGGGTGGCGGTTGGAGGTCGAGCCACACTATACGGCGCGGTGGTTGGCGCGTTGTTGATCAACTACGCGAAAACCTACCTGACCGCCGAGTTGCCGGAGATCTGGCTATTTGCGCTGGGCGGTATATTTGTCATGGTCACGCTGTTATTACCTAAAGGTGTGATTGGCTTGATTAAACGGAAGGAGGTGCAAGCATGAGTATTTTAAACACCTTGGAGCAGGTGGCCGATCGCCACCATGTTTTCCCGTTTATGATGCCGCAACAAGCCCCTGCTTTGGATGTCTCTCATAATGTACTGCTGTATTTAGAAGGGATTTCGGTGAGCTTTGATGGCTTTAAAGCGATTAATGATCTGAACCTTTACATAGACGATGGCGAGCTGCGTTGCATCATCGGCCCTAATGGTGCCGGTAAAACCACCATGATGGATATCATCACCGGTAAAACCACACCTGATAGTGGCTCGGCTTGGTTTGGCCAGACGATCAACTTGCTCGACTTAGATGAGCCTGCTATCGCACAAGCAGGAATCGGCAGGAAGTTCCAGAAACCCACCGTGTTTGAAGCACTAACCGTGTGGGAAAATCTCGAACTCGCCATGGCGGATGATCGCGCCGTATGGTCTATCCTGCACGCGCGCCTTAACAGCGAACAGCAGGATCTACTGCATGAAACACTGATACTGATCGGCCTAAAAAGCCACGCCAAGATGCAGGCGGGCAAACTCTCTCATGGGCAAAAACAATGGTTAGAGATCGGCATGCTGTTGATGCAAAAGCCACGCTTGCTTTTAGTTGATGAGCCGGTAGCGGGCATGACTCACCAAGAGATGGATCGTACCGCCGAACTGCTGACGTCACTGGCAGGGCGGCATTCTGTTGTGGTGGTAGAGCACGATATGGACTTTGTACGCAGTCTGGCAGGTAAAGATCGAACCGTCAGCGTGCTGCATCAGGGGAGTGTCTTATCAGAAGGTAGCATGGATAAAGTCCAAAACGACCCCCGTGTCATCGAAGTCTATCTGGGAGAGTAGGGATGTTAAAAATAGAAGGCTTGAATCAATTTTATGGGCAAAGCCATACCCTTTGGGATGTGGATATGCACATAGAAAAAGGCAAGTGCACCGTACTCATGGGGCGTAATGGCGTTGGTAAAACCACATTGCTGCAATGCATTATGGGGCACCATCCCGTCAAAAGTGGCCGAATCACCTTAGCGGGTGAGGAACTCCTCAATAAATCGGTAGAAGATCGGCCCAGACTAGGGATTGGCTATGTCCCTCAAGGACGACAGATTTTTCCTCTCTTAACCGTAGAAGAAAACCTACAGATAGGACTGCCGGTGCGTGCCAGAGGGGATCGTAAAATCCCCGGCTACATCTTCGAGCTGTTCCCTGTACTGCATGAAATGCTACAACGGCGGGGTGGCGATTTATCGGGAGGGCAGCAACAACAACTTGCCATTGGCCGTGCGCTGGTTGTTGATCCGCAACTGCTGATGTTGGATGAACCTACCGAAGGTATACAGCCCAACGTGGTTGCCGAAATTGGCGACATCATTCGCAAACTCAACCGAGAGATGGGCCTCACGGTTTTGCTGGTGGAGCAAAAGCTGCCATTTGCACGCAAAGTCGGTGATCAATTTTGTATTCTGGATCGTGGCCGACCCGTCGCCGAAGGCAGCATGGGTACACTCAGCGACGCTCTGGTAAAAGAGTACCTCACCGTATGAATACTGACACTAAGCCGAATATCGAGGCCTCGCAAGGTTGGAAAGCGGCCTTGCACCTAGGGTATGAACCTCGCCAAAATATTACCAAGCTTGTCCGCCGCACGCAGCGTGGCCCGCTTGCGGTACAGCGCTCCCTCTATCCCGAAGGCGCGACCTGTCACACCTATTTACTACACCCGCCTGGCGGGGTAGTTGGTGGAGATCAGTTGGATATTCGAGTACAGACCAGCGAGGGTGCTCATGCCGTTATTACCACACCGGGAGCCACCAAATTTTACCGATCAGAAGGGAGGCTAGCCTACCAACGGCAAACCCTCACAGTAGAGTCCGGTAGCACGCTTGAGTGGTTACCTCAGGAAAATATCTGTTTTCCCGGTGCACACGCCCAGATCACCAGTGACATCTACCTTGCTTTAGGGAGTCGATACTTGGGGTGGGAAATACAATGCTTAGGTCGCCCAGCGAATGGCGAAACCTTCGAAATGGGAATGATCAATTCAGCCAGCCGTGTGTGGATGGGCAAAAAGCTCGTGCTGGTGGATCAACTGCGTAACCAAGGAAGCGAACTGATCCGCAGTGCATCAGGGCTACGCGGCCATGCGATGAACGCTACCCTTATCGCAGGCACGCTGGGTGAAGCGCATCTTGAAGGGGTGCGCGCATGTCTTGGTGAGATCGACACCGACTGCCAGTTTGGTGTGACCTGGATGGATGACCTACTGATTGTGCGGATTTTAGGCAATAACACCGAAGCAATACAGCAACTGCTAAAGCCCGTACGCGACTATCTACGCGAACACTGGCTTAACCTACCAGCCCATGCGCCGAGGATTTGGGCGACCTGAGTCATTGTAATTACTGAATTAGCGACTAGTATGGATTCAGTAAAAGCAACGTAGCACAGGGATACTGCCATGGACGCAGTCAGTGAAAAGCTCAGCTATATCGACAACGAACGATATAGAGTTATCGAACTATTCGCACGATGGGAGGGGCGTATCAACACCACGCACCTCCAAAATATATTTGGCGTAGGTCGACAAAAAGCCTCCGACATTATCAAAAGCTATAGCGAACGCTACCCAAACAACCTCATCTACAACCCCTCCATCAAAGGCCACCAACCGACAGAACACTTCCAAGCCTATCATGCAGGCAACACCTTTGATGAATACCACCACATACTTGCTCAAAGTGGCTACCCGGAGTACCTGTCGTTTATGCAGACAGGTTTCTCGCTCATTGAAGCCCCGTTGCGGAACATATCCCCCGCACTGGTGCAGCCGATTATTCGAGCGATACGAGAAAAACTCAGGCTCGACATCGGCTACGCTTCTGTGACCACACCTGAATATGAATCCCGCATCATCTCGCCTCATTGTTTGGTTTTTGACGGCATACGCTGGCATGTACGAGCATGGTGTGAAAAAAACCAACAGTTCAGAGACTTTGTACTCTCCCGATTTAGTGGCGAAGTCGAGTTTGAAGGCCCCGCCTCATACACCGCCGAAGATGACGAACGCTGGAATACATGGCTCGACATCATCATAGAACCCGACCCGCGCCTGCCGCCAGCCAAACGCCGGATTATTGCCATGGACTACCAAATGGACAATAACCAGCGAGTGATACCTGTACGCGCTGCACTTGTACTTTATGTATGGCAACGTTTACGGCTGGATCATTACGCCCCCGACCCCGAAGCTCAACAAATCACCATAACACCGGACAGCCACAAAGCCATAAAACCCTACCTGCCTTAAAAAGCGACATGTGTTTATCCACAGTATTGAGCGCACGCAGCGCATAGGATTGAATGCAATCGTCAGGAAGGCAGAAGGATGAAAGAACAAGGTAAAGGATACTAAGGAATAAGGAACGCCAAGGAAGGCTCAGACTTGAGGGAAAAGAGGATGGAACAGTTTTCACCATCAGATATGAAAACCATATTGCACTCAAAGCGTGCCAATATGTATTACCTCGAATACTGCCGAGTCATGCAAAAAGATGGCCGCGTGCTCTATCTGACCGAAGCAAGCAAAGAGAATCAGTACTTCAATATACCTATCGCCAACACAACGGTGATCATGCTAGGGACAGGAACATCCATCACTCAAGCGGCTATGCGTATGCTTTCCCAAGCAGGAGTGCTAGTTGGTTTTTGTGGTGGCGGTGGTACACCTTTACATATGGCCTGCGAAGTTGAATGGTTGACGCCTCAAAGTGAATATCGCCCCACTGAATATTTGCATGGGTGGATAAAGTTCTGGTTTGAGGACGGCAAGCGCCTGCAAGCCGCAAAACAGTTCCAAACAGCGAGAATAGATTACCTTGAGCGCGTCTGGAGTCGAGATAAAGACCTAAAAGGAGAAGGATTCTCCATAAAAGATGCCTTGTTAGTGGCCCCATTTGAAACATTTTATCAACGCACAGAAGCCGCAACCAAACAGTCCGACCTGTTGCTTACAGAAGCCCAGCTAACCAAAGTGCTGTACAAATACGCGGCTAATAACGTCGATATAAGCGACTTCACTCGCCAGCACCAGTCCACTGATAAGGCCAACGACTTTTTAAACCACGGAAACTACTTAGCGTATGGCCTTGCTGCCTGTTGCTTATGGGTGCTAGGTATCCCACACGGCTTTGCTGTGATGCATGGCAAAACACGACGTGGAGCATTGGTGTTTGATGTCGCAGACTTAATCAAAGATGCCATCGTACTCCCATGGGCTTTTATTTGCGCCAAAGAAAATGCCACCGAACAAGAGTTTCGCCAGCAAATTCTACAAAAGTTCACTGATCATAAAGCGTTAGACTTTATGTTCGATATGGTGAAAGTGATCGCATTACAAGACTACACCGCACAGCAAATCGAGGAGCATGGCCTATGATGGTGATTTTTGTTTCTCAATGCGAAAAAAACGCCCTCAAGAAAACCCGCCGCGTACTGGATGCATTCGCTAATCGCATCGGTGATAACACATGGCAGACCCTCATCACCGAAGAAGGCTTGTTAACTGTAAAAAAAATGCTGCGCAAAACCGCTAGCCGAAGTACCGCTGTTAGTTGTCACTGGATTAGAAGTCGATCTCGGAGCCAGTTTTTATGGGTCGTGGGTAATAAGAATAAGTTTAATGTGGAGGGTGTGGTGCCGGTGAACAGCACGGAAAAAGAGCTAAATGAAAAACAACACTTTAATTTGAATACTTATGTAATAGCGTTGTTATCACAATTGGCTGGGTTGTTTCATGATGTAGGTAAAGCAATAGAATTATTTCAAGAAAAATTAGCACCTGACTTTGATGGGAAATCGTTTGAACCATACCGGCATGAATGGGTATCACTGAGAATCTTTCAAGCTTTTGTTGGTAATGATACTGACTGCGAATGGTTGCATAGGTTATCGAAGGTAGATAACAATACAGAATTGCAAGTTTTAGCTAGTTTGAAACCTTTAAGGGACGGGCTTGAATTAAATCTCATAAACCCATTCGAAGCTTTGCCACCTGTTGCCAAATTAGTGGCTTGGTTAATTGTGTCGCATCACAAATTACCACAATATCCTAAAGAAGGTGATAATCCACCTACGTTCGAAAACATCGAACAGTGGGCACAAAAGTTATTCGCAGCTTATTGGAATTCTCCTCAGTGTTTAAAGCCAGATTGGTCTCAAAAGACTAAAGAAGAAAATTGGCATTTCCCCTATGGTACTCCTTTTAAAAGTGTGCAATGGCAAACACATGTAAGCATAGTTGCTAAAGATATATTAAAAGAAGAGCGTATATTCGCAGCAAATTGGTTTGGTCAGCATTTTACGCAGCATATGGCTCGTTTGGCACTAATGTTAGCTGACCACTACTATTCATCCAGAACGGAAGCGGAGCCGGAACAACCTGAATGGCAAGACCGTAACTATCGAGCTTACGCGAATACAGATAGAGATGAAAATGGTCGGAAATATCGTAAACAAAAGTTAGATGAACACAATATTGCCGTTGGTTACCACGCTTATCAAATCTCCAAGGCGTTACCTCGTTTGCGTGACGAATTACCAGCTTTGAGTTTGAACAAAGAGTTATCCAAGAAGGTACCTGACAATTACAAAATGAATTTTGGCTGGCAAGACAAGGCTTATGAACTAGCAAAAACGTTAAAAGACGATTCTAGAAAACATGGTTTTTTTGGTATCAGTATGGCATCTACTGGTAAGGGTAAAACTAGAGCTAATGCCAGAATAATGTATGGCTTGTCAAATGACGAAAATTGCCGATTTAGTGTGGCATTAGGTTTACGCACCTTAACATTGCAAACTGGGGATTCGTTAGAAAAAGATTTAAAACTGAAAAAAGATGAGCTTGCTGTATTAATTGGCTCCCAGGCAGTCAAAGATTTACATCAACAGACACGCGAAGCTGAAGTTAGTCGTGAAGAGAGCCTAGGTAGCAGCTCTGCAGAATCGTTGTTGAATGATGAGGTTTCATTAAGGGAAAGTTTGCCGATCTACGGAGGTACACTAGCTAAATGGTTAAAGCATGACCCTAAAATACTCAAGCTTATTCAAGCGCCGGTATTGGTTAGTACGATCGACTATTTGATGCCAGCAACTGAAGGTGTCCGAGGTGGTCGCCAAATTGCGCCAATGCTGCGGTTATTAACCTCCGATTTAGTGTTAGATGAACCTGACGATTTCGGTTTAGAGGATTTACCTGCATTGTGCAGATTAGTTAATTGGGCAGGTATGCTTGGCTCAAGAGTTTTATTATCCACTGCAACCATCTCACCCTCCTTGGCAAAGTCTTTGTTTTCGGCCTATCAAGCTGGCCGCAAACATTATACGCAAGTGAATGGGGGGGGTGGTGAAACAAAAGGTGTTTGTTGTGCTTGGTTTGATGAATTTAATAAACCAATCTCACACGTTATTGATGATATATCGGGTTATTTGACAGCACATGAGCAGTTCGTCGATAGCCGAATTAGAAAACTCATGGCTAAAACTAAACCTTTGCGCAAATCCAAAATTGTTCCGTTGCAAAGAAGCATAGATTTCACGCCTAGCCAGTTATTTGCAAAAAAAATAAGGGAATCAATTATCGAATTACACGAGCAGCATTTTATGCAGATAAATGAAAAAAAAGTATCGCTGGGCTTAGTTCGAATGGCGAATATATCTCCTTTAGTTGCAATAACAAAACTACTGTTAGCCGAAAAAACACCAGACAACTGCGAGATTCATTACTGTATCTACCATAGTCAATTTCCACTATTGCAACGCTCCAAAATTGAAGCTCAGCTAGATAGTGCTTTGAAAAGGCATAATGAAAGTAAATGGCTTGCTCAAAGTGACATTCAGTTTTTGGTGGAAAAATCATCAAATAAAAATCATATTTTTGTTGTGCTAGCTACAGCAGTAGCTGAAGTTGGGCGTGACCATGATTACGACTGGGCTGTAGTTGAGCCAAGTTCTATGCGTTCAATTATTCAGTTGGCAGGGCGAGTTCAACGCCATCGACAGCATATTCCAATAACTGAAAATATTCATATTTTGTCAAAAAATTATAAAGGTCTAAAAAGCCGATCTCCAAGCTTTGAAAAACCGGGTTTTGAAGGCGGGACGTTGTTTTATTCGAATGCAGATTTACGAGAATTGAATTGCGAAAGTGAAATAAAGCAGATTAACGCAATTTCAAGAATTAGTAGCTTAAAAAGCGCTCCTAAATTTGATCCGCCTTTAAAAAGCGGTAATAAGCCAAGTTTTAAGGTATTTAATGAGCTTGAACACTTTTCACAAAGCTTGCGATTAGATGGCAGTAAAAATGAATCCAACTGTGCATCACAATGGTGGCAAAACGACGCGACGTGGTGTGGCGAAATTCAGCGCATACAGCCATTTAGGCAGTCAGAACCAACCGCAGATTATCGAATAACCTTTAACCGAATTGGGAAGGCTCTTTGGCAAAAGAAAGTGCCTAAATCATCGCCTGTTGAATTTCTGAATACTGACGATATTGCTATTGAACCTGAAAAGTTGGTAATGGGATTAGGGAATAAAATTTGGGGAAGCTTTGATCTAAAAGAAGAGGTCAATACATTGAGTGAACAAATGAATGAGCCGAATACAGTGGTTTTAAGTAAGTTTACCCATTTGTCTTTGCGTATATTGGATGCAGACAAAGGTGAGCAGTGGCAGTGCCACCCTGTTCTTGGAGTCTATCAAAAATTAAAGAGGGATGAGTATGGAGATGACTGAAAAATTTGTTCGAGAAGTGCAAACTGCAATTTGCCAATTTATAGATGATGTCGGCGAGAGAAAAATATCTGCTAGAACAATAGATAAGATAGAGAAAATGTACGTTGCTGTATTGGATGATTTTTATACACAGTTTGATTGTTATCTTAAAGGGAATAAAGAGTTAAAGTCACGATTACAGTCAATAAAAAAAAGAAAAGTTGAAAAAGGTGCAGAAAAAAACAGGAAAATCGAATTTCATAATGAGTTAATTATTAATTTAATTGATGTGGCCCACGATTTTTCAGTACTTCCGAACCTAAATAGTATATACAAAGAATTAAAGAAAAGAGTGGATAAGGTTAGAAGATGGAATCTCTACGAGCAATGGATTGATTGGGCAATAGATTTTGGTGATAGTAGTTATTTAGCAACGCATGTTGCGAAATTAACGCATTCTAGCAGTAAAGGGTCATCTATCGATTCGAGATATTTTACTTCATGCCACAAATTTTCGGATCTTTACGTAACGACATCTGAGCAACCTAAATCATTAGATGCAGCTTATCCAGATAATAAATACTCTTCTATTTCACAACTCTATAATCTCTCGGTAAATGGGGTTTTAATGGGAGATCTTCTTCGTGAAAATGGAGCTGATTTTTTATGTCATATGACTAATGACCCAGAGCTGTTGAATTACTGGGTAGAAGCATTATCGAAAAAAATAATTGATAAAAATAAGAAAAGCGATTTTCTATCTAAACAAATCTATTTCCCTTTAGGGGGACTCGGTTATCATCTATTGCTGCCATTAACCTCATCCTCACTTGCGCATGACTTGCATTTAGAGCACAAAAAACGGTGGGACGATCTCATAATCAAATCAGCAATTGAGCTAAGAGATAAGGGTAAGTACTCTTCGACCGTAGTGTCTCGTTACCCTAATAAGGCGGTTTTGCACGTTACAGGTTCAAATCATTCGAATGCTTCGTCACTTAATGGTACAAGGGGAGGTCGCTTAACCTTGATGTCGGCCTTGCCACCAATATGGAACGCAAAACTACCCTCTTATAAAGGTAAGGATAATATTTTTTCTAGGTCATTAGCATTTGCTCTAAAAGAAGAAATAAGCGAATTAGCTAATTACTTACTGCTTCTCAAAAACAAGCAGCTTAGTGATAGCGAACCTAAACGTAATGCGGCTATTTTAAAAAAGATACGCGCAATATGTGCACAGTTATTCAATTACATTGATACCGTAAATGATGCCGAATCCGATATGGGGTGGTCAACAGCAAGTAAGTTAGACATTGAATACCAGCTTTTATTTGAACCTTGGCGTGATGATGAAGCAACAACAATGCAGAAAGTAAATAACGATTGGCAGTCCAAAATAGCTAAAGATTTTGGCCGTTGGTTAAATCTGCAAATGAATAAAAACAAAAAACTCAAGTTAACTCCAATTCAGGCAACATTGTGGACTGATTGTTTTAAGGCAGAGTTAAGGGAATATTTGTCCATTAAGGAGGCGCAATTATGAGCCAATATTTAGTCTTAAGTCATATTGATATTCAAAATGCTAACTCAATAGCTGGCTTTACTTGGGGTTTTCCGGCAATTACAGGTTTTCTTGGTTTTAATCATGCATTAAGCCGAAAGATATCAATTCAATTTGATGGGGAGTTTGATACCACGTTTGATGGCTGTGCGGTAGTTTGTCACAAATACCAAAACAAAGTATACCAACCAAAAAAATATGCCGATTTTGAGTTTATTCAAAGTCGAAATCCACCTGTGTTAGAAAAAAATAAGAATGGTAAAAAAGTTCCAGTTATTGAAGAAGGGAAAGTGAATCTATCGGTTAGTTTAGTTATCCAATTAGGCAAAAATTTATTATTAAATGAAGAACAAATTCAACAGTTTGAACAACGAGTTTTATCTGTTTGTTATGGCTTACGTATAGCTGGTGGGTCAATCCTCAATATTAAACAAGCCAAATTGATATCGGCTAATACGCAAGATCAACAACGGACAATGTTAAGAAAAATTAAACGCTTAACCTTACCGGGTTTTGCCTTATTTGATCGCCGCTACTATTTGCAAGAGCACTATCAAAACCTATTGGCTAATTATGTTGGTGGTCTCGAAGATAAACCTACTTTGTTTGATGCATGGCTTGATTTCTGCGCTTTAAAAAGTAAAGCAATTCCAATATTGCGTGATGGGCAATCAGATCCCGACTCAAGTACGGATGCGGATTGGCAATATCTGCCTAAGCCCAAGAGTGGATATCTAGTACCCTTAATGACAGGGTATAAAGCCATTAGTGAAGTATACGAACCAGATAAGGTTGCCAATACCCGCGATAAAAAGACTCCATGCTGCTTTGTAGAAGCCATTCACTCCATTGGTGAGTGGAAAGGTGTTCATTTGATAGATTCAATTGAATCAGCAATCTGGAGATATAAGCACGATGGCCAGTGGTATTTGTGTGAGCAAGATATGAGCTCAGCTAGTTCTGACGACTCTAAAGCTGAGCCAATGAATAATGAAAAATATTTATTACAAACTTTAAATTTTAACGATGCACTTAATAATTGGTAAGGAATTTTAAAATGTCTATTGTAAATTTTCCCAGTGTTTTAGCTTTTGATCGTAAATTAGAACCATCTGATGCCCTGATGTATTCAGGGAATTGGAATGACTTTAAAGACGATAATAAATGGGTTCCTATTCATTTATTTGATCGTCGTAACCGTGCGGTAAAAAGTAACTTTAAAAAAGAAGTCCTGAATGACGAAGAATTGCTACAAAAAGAGATTACCGAAGCGAATTTGTCATGGGGTGATGATGCTGCCTTAGAGCACAAACATGATACATTAAAAGTGAGTTTTAGTTTGCGCGTGGTTTCGGGTCTTGATAAACCTTCGGTGTGTAATGATAAAACGTTCGAAGACCGTTTTCAGAATAAAATAGAGAACTATGTAAATACAGGGTTAAAAGAACTGGCTCAACGTTATGCATATAATATTGCTAATGGTCGCTTTTTGTGGCGGAATCGTGTTGGTTCATTAAATGTTAATGTGGTTGTTATCCACCCAAGTTTACAAGTCCCTTTGGTTTTTAACGCTTATGACTTCTCTCTGAACAAAACGACTACAGAAAATGCCGACGTAGCGGTGTTGGCAGGCTTGATTCAACGCGGCTTGTCTGGCGCAGAAAATATGTTCCTCAAAGTAAGTGCATTTAGTCAGTTGGGGGAAGGTCAGCGCGTATGGCCATCTCAAGAAATGGTTTTAAATTCACCGAAAGGTGAGAAAAGTCGTCACTTATTCGCATTGAATGGTCAAGCTGCTATACATTGCGAAAAAATTGGTAATGCGTTGCGCACAATTGATGATTGGTACCCTAATGCTACTGTACCTATTGCGGTTGAGGCTTATGGCACTGTCACACAGCGCGGTGTCGCTCATCGTTCAAGTCGTAATGATTTTAAAACTTTGTTGTTGTCGTGGTTGAATCAGGATGATGTATCTGAAGTTAATGCCGATAACTCACATTTTGTTGCTGCAATGCTTATTCGTGGCGGCGTGTTTGGCGAAAGTGCTAGTGATAGTGGCGAATAGGAAGTAGCCCATGAACTACTATCAAGAAATTACCATATTACCTGATTCTGAAATATCATTAGATTTTCTTTGGCAAAACGTGTTTCAGCAAGTGCATATTGCACTTGTTGAACACAAGGTAGACGTTAATCGGTCAGCTGTTGCTGTTGGATTCCCGGATTATCGTCAAGCAAAGTTTCCACTCGGCAATAGATTGCGGCTGTTTGCTAAAGAGCAAGTAATACTAGAAAAGTTAGACATCCAAAAGTGGCTTACTCGGTTGGACGACTACGTACATATCAAAGGGATAAAAGCCGTACCCAGTGATGTTACCCATGTGAGCTTTGTGCGAAAACAGGTGAAATCGCCGGAGCGGGTCGAACGCGATATGCAGAAAAAAGCGGCATTGTGGGCAGCCAAGTCAGGTAAGTCACTAGAGGAATGTTTAGCCGAGCTTGAGAAAAGTAAGCCGACTACACTATGCTCTTTGCCGTTTATCTACTTGCATAGCCAGCAAACTAAGCAACGCTCGCCAGCTAACAGTAGTAAGTTTCCACTGTTTATTGAAATGCAGCCTCAAAGAGAAGAGCACGTCGGGCAGTTCGACTGCTACGGTTTGAGTACCAAAACAAATGGCCAGCAAGTAGCCGCGACGGTACCGCACTTTTAACTGCAACGCTGAAAAAGGGTAAGTTTTACCCTTTTTTTATGCTCTTTAAAAATATGCTTTTAATTCATGGAGTTACAATTAGCTGTTTGTGACAAGGTAAAAATACATTTTTTATCCTAACTGCCTGTTGTAACTTATTTTTATATTGCTAATCTATTGTTCACTGCCGCACAGGCAGCTTAGAAACTTTTGGGTTTTCTCCTTTAACGTCCCATGCCGTTCACTGCCGCACAGGCAGCTTAGAAATTGCTGCGGCTTTCTTCATCAAACGTTAATGTGTTCACTGCCGCACAGGCAGCTTAGAAAGGATGATTGTTTTGCAGGAAGAAATAGAGCGTGTTCACTGCCGCACAGGCAGCTTAGAAACTTTGCTTTAAGATTTGCGTCTAATTCAACGAGTTCACTGCCGCACAGGCAGCTTAGAAATCTAGCGCGCCGGGAGCAATCGTATAACCCACGTTCACTGCCGCACAGGCAGCTTAGAAACGCCTGCCATAATTTAACCCTAAATTATATTAGTTCACTGCCGCACAGGCAGCTTAGAAAAGATGGAAGCACAAATATCCAGAGTTTTGCACGTTCACTGCCGCACAGGCAGCTTAGAAACTGAAACGCCCAGCTGGATATATACAGTTGACCGTTCACTGCCGCACAGGCA
>NPIF01000470.1_pt1 | contig 61951 bp, 58 predicted proteins | sample 8637461 | NCBI WGS metagenome assembly NPIF01 (sample SAMN07420641, study PRJNA396082) | bioreactor metagenome | isolation source: sample BR12 brine-fed electro-methanogenic bioreactor BR | place: Japan: Kochi | collected 2016-12-09 | reverse complement strand
TTTAATTTTCAGGAAACTTCAGCCCTATAGTTTCAGGTCATATATTTCAGGCTTGTTTCTGTATTTTTCGTCATAATCCAGCCCATACCCGACAATGAATCCTTTTTCAAGGGAAAAGCAGGCGTACTTGACATCAATGGGGTTTTCCCGGCGTTCATGCTTGTCGATCAGGGTGCAGACGGCCACGGACCTGGGATTGAGAAGGCGGACAAACTCAATGATTTTGGCCAGGGTGTTGCCGGTATCCACAATGTCTTCCACCAGCAGGATATCCCGGTTTTTGAATTCCAGATCCGGCTGTTTGGTGAAAACGATCTGCCCGGTGGAATGGGTGCCTTCATAGGAAGAGGCGCCGATGAAATCAATTTCATGCCCGGTGTCGATCTGTCTGGACAGATCCGCCATAAATATGAAGGCACCTTTTAGAATGCCGGTTAAAATCAGGTCTTTGCCCTGATAGTCCCGGGTGATCTGTTCTCCGATTTCCCGGACCCGGTTCTGGATGGTCTGCCGGGATATCAGCGGTATGAATTCAGGCATGATCAATCACAATCCTGCGGCTTTGAGTTCCTGGATGAGTTTTTTTTGTTTTTCCGTCAGTTTTTTGGGCATCTCTATATTAATCACAACAAACAGATCTCCGCAACCATTTCCTTTCATATGGGGAATGCCGTGTCCGGCAAGGCGCATTCTGGCTTTGTGATTGGTTCCTGGCGGCAGTGTCAGATTCATGGTTTTCCCGCCCGGTGTAGGGATTTCCAGTTTGTCTCCCAAAAGGGCCTGGGTCAGTTTGACCGTTTTGGTCAAAAGCACGTCATTGCCGTCAATGGAAAATTCCCCGGTGGCACCCGGTTTGGACCTGATGTACAGGTTTCCTGCCGGTCCTCCATGGGGAGAGGGTTCCCCCTTGCCGGCCAGACGGATTTTTTTGCCTTTGGTCAACCCTTTGGGAATGCGGACTTCAATGGCATTGGTGGTGCCGCCCTGGCTGATGGTGATGGTTTTTCTGGTGCCGTGAATCAATTCATCCAGGGTCAGGGGTATTTCATACTCGATGTCCTTGCCCGGTGTCCGGGGATGGGCCTGTTGCTGGCCGAATCCGCCGCCCATGTTCTGGAAAAACGGGTTCCCGCCGGAAAAACCGCCGGACCGGCCCCGGGGGCCGGCCTGGCCGAAGGACGCGGTAAATCCGCCCCGGCCTCCGCCGAACCCGAACTCCTTGAGAATATCTCCCAGATCGAAATTTCTGAAAATATCCTCCTGGGAATACCGCTGCTGAAAGTCGGCGGAGCCGTAAGTGTCATACTGCTTGCGTTTTTCCGGATCACTGAGCACGGCATAGGCCTCGCTGATTTTTTTGAACTTGTCCTCCAGCTCTTTATTGCCCTTGGTTTTGTCCGGATGATACTTCATGGCTAGCTTGCGGTAGGCTTTTTTGATTTCCGCCGCATCCGCCGATTTGCTGATGCCTAGAATATTGTAATAATCGTCGGCCATTTTTCCCCTCGCAACATCTTTTATTAACAGGTTGTTTTTTTATGGTAAATGATAAGTGCCAACCTGAACAAGTCAAGCGGATTTCCGGGTATTGAATGCGGCGATGGCCACCATCAGCACCGAAATGGCCGCAGGGGTCATGCCGTCGATCCGGGATGCCTGGCCCAGGGTTTCAGGCTGGATTTTTTTCAGTTTTTCCCGGACTTCATTGGACAGTCCGTGGGCATTGCCGTACTCGAACCGCGCCGGAATCCGGATCTGTTCCAGGTGTTTGAATTTCTGGATTTCATTGATTTGCCGGGAGATATACCCCTCGTACTTGATCTCGATTTCCACCTGCCGGGCCACCCGGACGGGAACCGGTTCCGGTGGCGGGGCAATGGCCAGAAGGTCCTGATAACCGACCTCGGCCCGTTTCAGAAGCTGTTCCAGTTTGACGCCCGTGGTAATGGGGGGGCTGCTCAGGGACGTAAGATGCTGGTTGACGGCATTTTCCGGTTTCACGACTGTCTGTCTTACCCGTTGAATTTCCCGGCAGGTCTGTTTCTTCAGTTCCCGGCAGAAAGCCAGGCGGCCGGCATCGATCAGCCCGTATTCGTGGGCGGTTTCAGCCAGCCGCAGGTCGGCGTTGTCTTCTCTGAGCATGAGCCGGTATTCCGCTCTGGAGGTGAACATGCGGTAGGGTTCGGTGGTGCCCCGGGTGACCAGGTCGTCAATCATGACCCCCAGATAGGCCTGGGAACGGTCCAGCACAAAAGGCGGGCGCTTCTGGATTTTGCAGGCTGCGTTGATCCCGGCCCACAGCCCCTGACCCCCGGCTTCTTCATATCCGGAGGTGCCGTTGATCTGTCCGGCCAGGAACAGCCCTTTGATCCGCTTGGTTTCCAGGGTCGGGAACAGCTCCAGAGGACTGACATAATCATATTCGATGGCATAGGCCGGCCGCATGATTTTTGCCTGCTCCAGGCCTTTCACGGACCTCACCACCTGGTACTGGATCTCCAGGGGCAGGCTGTTGCCCAGGCCCGAGGCATAGATCTCTTTGGTATGGATGCCTTCATATTCCAGAATGATATGATGGCTGTCCCGATCCGGAAATTTGACGATCTTGTCTTCAAAAGACGGGCAGTACCGGGCGGACCGGCCTTTGATATGTCCGCCGTAAAGGGCCGAATGTTTCAGGTTGTTCCGGACGATATCATGGGTCTGAAGATTGGTATGACCCATGAAGCTGGGCAGCATGGGAGTGGTGATGGCAGCGGTTCTGAACGAGAACGGGACAGGCTCGCTGTCGGATTCATGCTGTCTGAAACATGAAAAATCGATGCTGTCCGCATGGAGCCGGGGAGGGGTGCCGGTTTTCATGCGACCCATGTCGAATCCCATGTCCGCCAGGTGCCGGCCCAGATCGATGGATGAAAATTCACCGGCCCGCCCGGCTTCGATCCGGGTGGCCCCGATATGGACCGTGCCCCGCAGAAATGTGCCCGTGGTGATGATCACGCAGGAGGCGGTATATTCAAAACCGGTGGCATCGACAATGCCTTTCACCTGATGGTTTTCGATGATCAGTTCTTTGACCATGGCCTGTTTCAGATCCAGGTTGGGACAGGTTTCCAGAACCGTTTTCATGTGCCGGGAATACAGGGCCTTGTCGTTCTGGGTCCGGGTGGAATGCATGGCCGGGCCTTTCCGGGTGTTCAGGGTTCGAAACTGGATGGCGGACGCATCCGTGGTCAATGCCATCTGACCGCCCATGGCATCGATTTCCTTGACCAGCTGTCCCTTGGCCATGCCGCCGATGGACGGGCTGCACGGCATGGCCGCGATTTTATCCAGGTCAATGGTCAGAAGCAGGGTGGCGCACCCCATGCGGGCCGCGGCCAGGGCTGCCTCACATCCGGCATGGCCGGCCCCTACCACGATCACATCGTAATATGTGTTCAAAGAAATTGTCATAACTTATAATGATATGATTTGTGCGGTATAAAATCAATTGTAAATTCATTTTATGTCAGCTTGACAGACCCTGTCCGCTATCATATCTTAGTATCTTATTTTTACAGGATATTATCACAATGATGACCAATACCCACGAGCAGGAAAAAAAACAGTTCATCCGGCTGTTTCAGGAACAGGGCCTGGATCGGTTTGATGAACGGTTTCAGGTGCTGGAAGCGTTTCTTCAGCTGGATCACCATGTGAGCCAGGCAGACATTGTCCGGCAGCTGAAAAAAAACGGCATCCGGTTGAGTGACGAATTCGTGACATCTTCCATGGAACATCTGTGCCGGTTCGGATTTGCGTCAAAGGTGGCATTCGACGGCGGGGAACCCCTTTACGAGCACCGGCATCTGGGAATTCACCACGATCACATGATCTGTACCAAGTGCGGCACCATTCTGGAGTTCAAGGATGAAACCCTGGAAAAGCAGCAGCAGAAAGTCGCCAGAGAGTATGGGTTTCATATGCTTCAGCACCGCATGGAAATTTATGGCCTGTGCAGTGCCTGCATGGCCCAGCGCCAGAAGCTGGTGCTGCTGCACAAGGCCAAGACGGGGGAACGGCTGAAGGTGAAACAGCTGGAAGCCGGCCGGCAGATGCAGCTTCGGATCTCCTCCATGGGACTGAAAATCGGCGATGAGATCGAGGTCATGTCCAATGGGTTCGGCGGTCAGGTTGTGATTGCCTCCGGAGATACCCGCCTGGTCATCGGCAGCGGCATGGCCCAGAAAATCTGGGTCGAACCCGTGGATACACCGGCGGAGTCTTCAAGGGATACCCATGCGGATCATCTGTCAGATCCGGAATCCGTCCGTGTCCTGCTGTGCGACATGAGAGCGGGACAGGAAGGGACCATTGTACGGATATCCGGGGAGAGCACCCTGCGCCGCCGTCTGCTGGAAATGGGGATCAACCGGGGGACCCGGATCTACGTGGAAAAGTATGCGCCACTGAAAGATCCCATCGAACTGGTGGTCAAAGGCTATCATGTTTCCCTGCGGGTGGAGGAGGCGGCCCATATTCTGATTGAAAAGGTGACAGCCCGGAAGCAGGACGCATGAAAAAAGAGTTTACCTTTGCCCTGGCGGGAAACCCCAATTGCGGTAAAACAACGATTTTCAACAACCTGACCGGGGCCAGGCAGAAAGTGGGCAACTGGCCCGGGGTTACCATAGAGAAGAAAGAGGGCCGGCTCAGGTTCGGGCAGTATGCCCTGCGGGTGGTGGACCTGCCCGGGACCTACAGCCTGACCCCGTTTTCCATGGAAGAGATCGCGACCCGGGATTTCATCATCGATGAACATCCGGATATCGTGATCAACATCATCGATGCCTCCAACCTGGAGCGCAGTCTGTTTCTGGCCCTTCAGGTGATGGAGCTGGGAAGGCCGGTGCTGTTTGTCCTGAACATGGCGGATATGGCCGAAGCCCGGGGGATGCGCATCAACGAGAAAAAACTGGCGGCCCTGCTGGACGTGCCCGTGGTGTTTACCGTGGGCAATAAAAACAGGGGCATGAACCGTCTGATCGAAGCGGCCATTGAGGAATGCCGGGCGTTTGAAGACGGCAAGGAACCCCGGGTGATCCGGTACGGCAGCGAAACCGAACCCTGTATCAGTCAGCTGGAATCGCTGATCCATGAAACAGGTGCCGTCACAAAGGATTCCCTGGTCCGCTGGCATGCCGTCAAATTGCTGGAAGGCGATGCCGTTGAAAAACAGCGGATACTGGAACAGTTTCCTGAAAAAGGGCCGCGTCTGATCGAGGCGGCGGAAGAATGCCGGAAACGGATTTTTGATCTGTTTCAGGATGACTTTGAAATCGTTCTCACCGAAGACCGCTACGGGGTCATCGCCGGTATCCTCAGAGAGACCGTGACCAACACGGCCAAAAAGCGGATCGACATGTCCCGGAACATCGACCTGGTATTGACGGACCGGTTTCTGGGAATCCCGGTATTTATCTTTTTCATCTGGGTCATGTTTCAGACCACGTTCACCTTAGGCGCGTATCCCATGGCCTGGATCGAATCCGGGGTGACAGCACTGACGGTCTGGCTGGATCATCTCCTGCCGGCGTCTCTGTTCAAATCCATGCTCCTGGACGGGGTGGTGGCCGGTATCGGGTCGGTGATCGTGTTTCTGCCCAATATCCTGATCCTGTTTTTCTTCATCGCCCTGTTCGAGGACACCGGTTACATGGCCCGCGCCGCGTTTCTCATGGACCGGGTCATGCACACGGCCGGGCTTCATGGGAAATCCTTTATTCCCATGCTCATGGGGTTCGGCTGCAACGTCCCGGCCATCATGGCGGCCCGGACCCTGGAGCACCAGAAAGACCGCATCCTTACCATCCTGATGACCCCGTTCATGTCCTGTTCGGCCCGCCTGCCGGTCTACATCGTGCTGGCGGGCAGTTTTTTCGCCCATCAGGCCGGCACCGTGATCTTTGGGTTGTATGCGGCTGGAATCATCATTGCCATCGTGTCCGGAAGAGTTCTGCGGACCCTGTTCTTCAGGGGTGCGGACGCGCCGTTTGTCATGGAACTGCCTCCTTACCGGATGCCCATGTTCAAAAGCCTTTTGATCCATATGTGGGACAGAAGCAAAATGTTTCTGAAAAAAATGGGGGGAGTGATCCTGGCGGGGTCCATCATCATCTGGACGTTGTCCAGCTTTCCCAGAAACATTACTTATTCACAGGATTACGATGCCCGGCTGACCGATGTTCAGACCCGGTTTTCCCGGCAGATGGCGGCGGCTGATCCGGATGACACACCAGTTTTGCAACAGGCACTTGCGGCGGAACTCAAAAAAATTCATACCCAAAAGGAGCAGGAACGGGTCTCCGGATCCTACATCGGACAGCTGGGGCATTTTCTGGAACCGCTGTTCACGCCCCTGGGGATCGGCTGGCAGTCCGGGGTCGCGCTGGTGACCGGGTTTGTGGCCAAAGAGGTGGTGGTGAGCACCATGGGCGTTCTTTACGGTGTCGGGGATGAGGAAGGCCAGGTGCTGAGCACTGCTTTGAAGCAGTCGGGCATGACGGCCCGGTCCGCGTTGTCCATGATGGTCTTTGTCCTGCTGTATGTGCCCTGTTTTGCCACGGTGATCACCATTTACAGGGAAACCTCTCTGAAATGGGCCTGTTTTAACGTAATCTATACCACCGTGGTTGCATGGACCCTGTCTTTTCTGGTATATCAGGCAAGCATGTTTTTGCGTGGATGATATGGAAACGGAGGAAATTAATGAGAGACAGACAATTGACCCTTCGATGGATGGGGATTTGGATCATCGTTCTTGTGGCATGGGTATGCCCTGGGCCGGAAAATGCCGCAGCAGCTGAAAGGGTGACGGTCAAAGCCAGTATCGCCAACATGCGGTCCGGACCGGGTACCAGCCATGATGTGCTCTGGCAGGTGGAAAAATACCACCCGTTCATCGTAGTGGAAAAAGAAGCCAGCTGGGTCAAGATCAAGGATTTCGAAGGGGACATGGCCTGGATTCATGAATCGCTTCTGACCGATGTGCCGGGGGTGATCACCCATAAAACCAACTGCAATGTCCGTTCGGAGCCTTCGACGGACAGCGCGGTATTGTTTACGGTTGAAAGGGGCGTACCGTTCAGGGTGATCCAGCGCCAGGGAGACTGGATACACATCGAACACGCAGACGGAGAAAAAGGATGGATTTACCATACCCTGGTCTGGTAACATTCGTATGGTTGATAACAAAAAGGTGACAGTTTATGGTAACACAGCAGGTATCCAACGAACGGAAAAAAGAGTTGCGCCAGATGGACCCTTTGCAGAGGAATCTGTTCAGGGCGGTGGCTTTTGCCGGTGCCTACAGAAAGCAGCTCCTGTGTGTCACAGGCGCCGTGGTGGTGGTGGCACTGGTCTTTGCCGGTGTTTTTACCAGTTTCAAACGGTCTGAAAACATCGCTTCCGACCGGGTCGCCCGGGCCGTGAGCCAGTACCGTGCCCTGGCGGATGATCCGGAAGCCGCATACCAGGCCGTAAAAGAGGATTTTCAGACCGTACTCGCCGATTACAGCAATACCGATGCCGGACGGATGGCTCTTGTCCGGTTTGCCGGGATCTGCATGGAGGCCGGGCATCCGGATGAGGCGGAAAAATGGTTTGAAAAAGCCCATGAGGTGTTCGGAGAGACGGATTTGCGCAATTTTCTGTTGTCATCCCTGGGACATGTTCAGTTGGCCAAAAATGACCTGGATCGGGCGGAATCCTATTTCATGCAGATCGAAACCGGGGGGTCGGATCTGCTCAAAGACGAGGCCCGGTTCATACTGGCAACCATTTATCAGACCCGTCAGGATGACGCAAAAAGCCGGAAAATGTATGAATCAATCGTCCTGGAACATCAAAATTCCATTTATGCCGATCTGGCCCAGAGTGTGACGGCCGATCCTGTTGCGGTTCAGTGACCCGAATGAAACCGGGGCACTGACCTTTGGGAAGGGACTGTGTTTGTCTGTTTCAGTCCAGATGCAGTTCCTTGTCCAGGTCGTATTTTTTCAGTTTCTGGTTCAGGCCGCTTTTTCCAATGCCCAGAATCTGTGCGGCTTTGGTCTGCACGTTTTCTGACAGGGTCATGGCCCGGATGATCATCCGTTTTTCGACGGCGGCAAGGGTTTCCACAAGGCCTGCCCCTTCGGGAATGCCGTCCAGGTCAATCGTATTCCCCGGTGCCTGACGGACCCGGGGCGGCAGGTCCGCCGGGGTGATGATTTCATCGGTTGCCAGGATCACCGACCGTTCGATCACGTTTTCCAGTTCCCGGACATTGCCGTTCCAGGAATGGTCGCATAAAATCCGGGTCGCTTCCTTGCTGATACCCTTCACCTGACTGACAGTTCCGGATTCCCGGGTGAATTTTTCAATAAAATGGGTGATGAGCAGCGGGATGTCTTCCGGGCGTTCCCGCAGGGGCGGGATCACGGCTTTGACCACATTCAGGCGGTAATACAGGTCTTCCCTGAACCTGTTTTCGGCCACCTCATCCTCAAGGGTCTTGTTGGTGGCGGCAATGAGACGGAAATCCACCGGAATGGGTGTGGCGCCCCCCACCCGTTCAATGGTCTTTTCCTGGAGCACCCGCAGCAGCTTCACCTGAAGCGGCATGGACAGTTCTCCGATTTCGTCCAGAAACAAGGTCCCTTTATCGGCCAGTTCAAACCGTCCTTTTTTCAATGCGGTGGCCCCGGTGAATGCCCCTTTTTCATGGCCGAACAGTTCGCTTTCCAGCAATGATTCCGCAAACGCCGCACAATTGACCGCCACCAGCGGCCCCTCCCTGCGCCGGCTGTTGTAATGGATGGACCGGGCCACCAGTTCCTTGCCGGTGCCGCTTTCCCCTTCAATCAGAACGGCGGCGTTGGTGGGGGCCACTTTCCGGATGATGTCATACAGCTTCTGCATGGGGTTGCTTTTGCCGATGATGTTGTCGAACTGGTACCGGGTCTGGACCGCCTCCCTGAGACGGGCGTTTTCCTGGACAATGCGGTACATGGAGATGGATTTTTCGATATGGGCGATCAGGGCTTCGTTTTCAAAGGGTTTGAGAATAAAGGTATACGCCCCCTTCTGCATGGCCTCCACCGCCTTTTCGACGCTGCCGAAGGCGGTCATGATGATGACCGGCAGATCCGGATTGATCTCCTTGATGTTTTCCAGAAGATCGATGCCGCTCATGCCCGGCATCTTGACATCGGTCAGCACCAGGTCGATGATCTGGGATTTGAGAATGTCCAGGGCTTCCATACCGCTGCCGGCGGTGAAAGAGTCGTATCCTTCTTCCTGAAGGACTTCACTCAAAACAAGGCGGTAATGTTTTTCATCATCGACAATCAATATGGTTTCCATGAAAAGAGTCTCCTATATCGGCAGAACAATGTCAACCACGGCACCGCTGGGTTTGCCGCTGGATATGCGGATAGTCCCGTTGTGGGCTTCCACGATGTTTTTTACGATGCCCAGACCCAGGCCGGTGCCGGTATCCTTGGTGGTGAAAAACGGGGTCCAGATTTTTTCCAGTGTGTCGTCATCGATACCCGGGCCGTTGTCTGCGAATGACACGGTCACGGCCCGGCCGTCATGATCGGTCACAATGGTGACGGAACCTTTTTTCCCCACGGCCTGGAAGCAGTTGAGCAAAATGTTTAGAAACGCCTGATACAGCATGTCCGGATCAGCGGATACACCGGGCAGATGATCGTTGAACACCTTGTGAATGACGATTTCCTGATCCCGGATCTGGGGGTCCAGAAAAGACAGATTTTTGTTGATGACCTCATTGATATTACAGGGGCGCAGATCCGCCTGCCTGGGCCTGGCAAAATCCAGAAAATCGGTGATGATATTGTTGAGCCGCTGGGATTCCTCGATGATAATGTCCGGAATGGTGGAGGTGACTTCCAGTTTTTCCATTTTCTTTTTCATCAGCTGAGCCGAACTTTTGATGATGCCCAGAGGATTTCTGATTTCATGGGAAACCCCTGCGGTCATTTCTCCGATGGCGGACAGGTGCTCGGCTTTTCTGAGTTTTTCTTCCAGGCGGAGCCGCTCTTCCGCCCGCTGTTCAATGATTCGCTCCCCGTGTTTGACCACAAACCGCAGCACGATGAACAAGATGCCCATAACACCGGCACAGGATGCCACAATCATTCCCTGGAGCCTGAAAATCTGCTGATAGTCATCAGAGATATCCCGGACGATTTCAATGACACCGATCACCTCTTTATCTTCATCTCTGGAAAGCCGCATCTCCTGGACCAGAGGGGCAAAGGTGACGATTTTGGTTTCTTCGGGAAACCAGAACAGCAGCTCCAGAAAACTGCCTTTCTGAATCAGCTTGGATGTGGTTTTTTTCTGCATGGCCTGTTCATACATCACCCCCCCGGCATTTTCTCTGCCGATCTGTTCCTTGTCAAAGCTGTAGCCAATGATGTTGTCGGTTCCGTAAATATTGACCATTTCCACGTGAAAGCTGTGCAGCGTGGAAGTGATGACCGCATCCAGAAGCCGGCTCTGCTCCATTTCCCTGAGTTTGATTTCTCCGTGTCTCAACGCCACCGGGGCCACAAATCTCAGGAAAATCTGATGATTGAGGTTTTCCACGAGCAAAGAGTTGTATTCCCTGCTTTTTTCCAGAAGCAGGTTTCGGACCCAGTGGGCGTTCAAAGCCGCGATGAAGACCGTTGCCGCCAGCATGACGATCAGGCTGGAGATGGTAAACGCTTTGACCAGAACAAACGGTCTTTCCTTCTGAAGATGGGAAGATGACGGGGAATATTTATTCACAAGAAGCCTTGACGTTTAGTAATCATGGGTCTGTCTGGTTGCACCAATTTGACAAAACAGCGGGTTTTGCCTGTTTCAGGTTCATGAAATATGTGATAATACTTGACATTCAAAGAGTATCATATCAGATTATAAAGATTATGGCATGGGTTATCAATACCAAAATAAAGGGGAATCCTGATCCTTACACATATCTGAATATGATCGGAACAAGGATGACAGGGTATGGGGTTTAGCGGAAAAGATCATCTCGTGGGCCTGGATATCGGATCTTCCACCATCAAGGCGGCTGAAATCCAGATATCCAGAAAAGGGAAGACACTGAAAAAATTCGGTATGATTCCCGTGCCTCCCGGTGCCATTGTGGACGGCCGGATCATGGATATGCCGCAGGTGGCCGGTGCGATCCGGACGTTGTTCAGATCTTTGAAGATCCGGGAAAAAAAAGTCGCTATTTCCACCGGAGGCCAGTCCGTGGTGATCAAAACCATCAATACGGCCAGCGTACCGGAAAAAGAGCTTCAGAAGAGCATCGTGGCCGAAGCGGAACAATATATTCCCTATGACATGGATCATGTCAACATTGATTACCAGATCATGGGAGAAAGTGAGTTTTCATCCGAACAGAGGAGTGTCCTGCTGGTGGCGGTGAAAAAAGACCTGGTGGCGGAATATATGGCCCTGACGGCCATGGCCGGACTGCGTGCCAGCATTATTGATGTGGACACCTTTGCCTTGCAGAATATTTATGAAACCCTTCCCGGACAGAATCCCGGAGACCTGACGCTGCTGCTGGATGTGGGGGCATCGAAAACATCATTGAACCTGCTTAAAAACAACATCTCCATGATGATGCAGGACAACGGGTCAGGCACGTTTCAGATCATCGAGGAAATTGCCCACCGGTTTGAAACCGATCTTGCGGCGGCTGAACAGATCCTGCTGTCTCCAATATCAGAGGCCCCGGACCCGGAAGTCATGACTGCCATTCTTCAACAGGCGGCGGATATCTGGTGTTCGGAGATCGGGGATGCCGTGCATACCTTTCTGGGCAATTTCCATGATGCCCGGATAACCAAAATAGTGGTCAGCGGTGGCGGAGCCTATATTTCTGCTTTTATGGAACGGCTGGAAACCGAAATGGATGCCGGGGTGTTCGTCATCGAACCGTTTGCCGGACTGGATCTGGATGGAAAGAGATTTTCTCCGGCATATATTTCGCAGGTGGGGCCCCTGGCCCCGATTGCCCTGGGGCTGGCCCTGCGACGGGTGGATGACAAATGATACGCATCAACCTGCTGCCGTTCCGGCTGGCCAGAAAACGGGAGAATATCCGCCAGCAGGTCTCGATTTTTGTATTGTCCCTGATACTGGTGATCGTGGGGCTGACCTGGTATACCCTGGGAATCGACCGGCGGATTGCCGAAAAACAGAATGAAATCGAACGGCTCGATGCTGAAATAGCCGTGTATAAACAAAAGGCGGACCGGGTTGCGGAAATTCAGAAACGGTTCAAAATACTTGAAGACAAGTTGAGGATCGTTGAATCTCTTCAATCCAGAAGAGATGCTCAGCTGCTGCTGCTCGAAGAACTCCAGCGCCGCGTCATACCCGGAAAAATGTGGCTTGAAAGTGTCCAGGCCGATGAAAGTTCGGTCACATTGACAGGGATTGCGTTTGATAATCCAACCATCGCCGATTTTATGAAGCAGCTGGAGGCATCGGACCTGTTTCAGGAAATTGACTTGAAACAGACCGTCAGCAAACGGTTTGATGCCAGTCTCAATTTAAAGGCATTTGAATTGCGATGTAAAAAGCGGCCGCTGGTGCCTGACACCCAAAAGAAAAAGGGCGAATAATGGCGGAAGAGAAAACAAAAGAAAAACCCGGATCACTGATCAGACAGAAAACAGCCGTCTTTTTCGACCGTGTGGGAAAGCTGAGCCGCCGGAACCGGCTGTTCATCTGCCTGGCTGCACTGGTGCTGGTTGGCGGGGCATATTATTATTTTTTCTTCATGCCCAGGCAGGGCCGGTTGATGGATGTTTCACAGACCCTTGAAGCCAGGAACAATAAATTGATTACCGTCAAACGGCAGGCCAGATCCCTGAAAGAGTGGGAAACAAAAATGGCCCGGGTGGAAGAAGCGTTTTACATCGCGACCCGGGCGCTGCCGGACAAAAAGGAAATCCCCTCCCTGCTGAAAAGTGTTTCCAGAGCCGGCAGCAGTGCCGGGCTGAATTTTGTGCTGTTTCAACCGGATCCGGAAGTCGCCCGGGATTTTTACAAAGAAATTCCCTTGTCCATGAAGGTGGAAGGAAACTATCTCCAGGTAGCGGATTTCTTTTTTCAGGTGTCCCGGCTGAACAGGATCGTGAATATCAGAAATATTGCTTTAAGACGGAACAAATCCGCTGCCGGCGTGATCGAAATGGACTGCAAGGCGGTCACCTATATGTTTGTGGAAGCGGATCAAAATGCAAGCCAACCCAAAAAAAAGAAAAAAGGCTGATTTTCTGGAAAGATGATACATCTGATCCATAAATGGCTGTTGGTTCTGCTGGTGATCCTGGGGGTTGGTATTGCCGTGTGTGAAAAATCCACGGCCACCGGACCTGTTGGAAAACCTTCCGTGCTGTACGCCATCCCCCGGCCCCCGGAAACGGAGAAAAACGGGCTGCCGCCCGTTGAAAAGGAATCCGGGGACCCATCGGCGACAGACCCGGCAGTGAATGGTCAGGCCCTGGCACCGGCACCGGACACGGCTGGTGACATGTTCGATGATGCCCTTCCGCCGTATGAACCCAAAAGCATCCTGGACCCGTTTATGCCCCTGATTCAGGAAAAACCCGCTGCCCCGTCCGAAGACATTGAACCGGACAGACCCCGGCGCGTGCTCACCCCGCTGGAAAAGATGACCCTGAGCCAGGTCAAACTGGTGGCTGTGGTCATGGGAGAAAACCTGAAAGTCGCCATGGTGGAAGATGCCACCGGAAAAGGATATGAAGTCAGAATCGGAACCTATATGGGGAAAAACGAAGGGCAGGTGGTGGATATCCAGTCCGATCGCATCCTTGTGAGAGAAATGGTGGCGGATTTCAAAGGCATCGTGACCGAGCGGTTTGAGGAACTGAAATTACACAAAGCAGACAGTGGAGAGTGATATGGCTTTTTTCCGGCGGACCATCATGTTTGAAAGAATACTGATACTGATGCTGGTTTTGACGTTTGGGGCGGGATGTGCGCCATTGGGATCTGAAGCGCCTGTGTCCGGTGAGCCCCTGATCCAGGATGAGGTCAAAGATCAGCGCAACCATCTTCATGAAGTGAAGATGGCGGTGTCTGACGACCGGATGACCATTCTCATCAAGACCGATCAAACGCCCGCTTATACATCCATTAAACAGGATTTTCCGCTGGGCGTTGCCATTTATCTGCCGGATACGGTGATTTCACCGGAGTTTGTCATACCCGGTACCCCGGTTGATCCGATACAGTCCATCCGTGCCCAATACGCGGATCAGACGGAAACGACCGTTAAAATCGATGTGCTGATGAATCGGGATGTGGCGTATGAGGTGGTGGAAGAACCACGCGGCTTGAGGATGGTGCTGCCGGTTTCCTCACCGGAACCTGACATGAACCCATTTCAACACAACAATGTCCGGACCGCCGGTATTCCAGGTCCGGCTGTAAAGCGGTCCTTCACACGGGTCACGGGAATTGAATTCAATCCCGGCGAATCCGGGGTTGCGGATATTCAGGTGTTCACCACGGATCCGGTGTCCCACGACATTGCCTGGCAGGCAGGCAATCAACTGGATCTGGTTCTTTACGATACCCGGATACCGGAGCATTTTCAGAAGCCGATGATCACAGGATACGCCGGGACCGCCGTGGAAAGCATCCTGCCCCATCCGGGTTCCCCAAAGGACGGTGATTCCAGAATTGAAATACGGATCCGGGAAAAAGTGCCCTATCGGGTGGTTCAGGAGGACAACCGGATTTCTCTGCGGTTTGATCCGGCGGGCCCGAAAAATGCCGGGCCTGATGCCGGGCCTGATACCGCGCCCGTGCAGCCGGCCGCAGCACAACCCGGTCCGCCTGGCCTGGAAACGGCCGGTACGGATGAACCGGGATATTCCGGAGAAAAGATCAAACTGGATTTTTATGATACAGACATTAAAAATGTATTCCGGATCCTTCGGACCGTCAGCGGATTGAATTTTGCCGTGGACAAGGATGTCCAGGGAAAGGTCACCATGACGCTGGACAAGCCGGTTCCCTGGGACCAGGTCCTGGATCTGGTTCTGAAGATGAACGGGCTGGGCAAGAAAATGGAAGGGGATGTGGTCCGGATCGCCACGATCCAGACCTTGCGGCAGGAAGAAACAGATGAACAGGAAGCCATTGCCGCAAGAAAAAAAGCCATGGAACAGAAAAAAAGCCTGGAACCGCTGGTCACCGAATACATTCCCGTCAGTTATTCAGACGCCCAGACAGAGATTCATCCACACGTTGTCTCCCTGCTGACCCCGGAAAGGGGAACGATTTCCGTGGATCAGCGCAGCAACATGATCATTGTGACGGATACACGGGAAAAAGTGGAGCAGATTCAGGAAATGATCTACCGCCTGGACACGGTAACTCCCCAGATCATGATCGAGGCCAAAATTGTGGAGGTGACCAAGGAGTTTTCCAGAAATATCGGCGTAAACTGGAATCTGACCAATGATCCCGCCATCTCTTCCGGATTTGTCAATGATTTGAATGTATCGGTGAACAACCCGTTGAACGACGGCATCAGCAGCGGGGATTTTTCTTTTTTCCGGCTTTTCGGCGCATCCCGGCTGGCGCTGAACGCGAAACTGGCGGCATCGGAGGTTCAGGGGGATGTCCGGATCGTTTCTTCCCCGCGCATTCTGACCCTGGACAATAAAAAGGCCAGAATCAAACAGGGGCTGGAGTACGCGTATCTGGAACGGGATGATGCCGGCGGCTCTTCCGTTAAGTTCAAGGATATCGATCTGCTCCTCGAGGTCACGCCCCATGTGACTCCGGACGAACGGATTTCCATGCGGGTGTTTCTGACCAAAAACGATATCTCCGGGTTCACTCCCAGCGGGGTCCCCACCCTGACCACCAATGAGACGGAAACCGAACTGCTGGTGAACAACAACGATACTGTGGTGATCGGCGGGATTGTCAAGACCACCACCAATAAGGAAAAAAGCGGGCTGCCGTTTTTAACCGGTATCCCTGTCATAGGCAACATGCTGCTGGGAAAGGACTCCAAAGAAGATACCAGAAACGAGCTGCTCATTTTTCTGACCCCGGCCATTGTTCAGCTGGAACAGAAACGGCATACCGCTCAGGAATCGGATTGATCCAATCGGATTAATTCAGGGCGGACAGCCTTTCGGTGGCGGTTTTCTTCAATCCGGTGTTTTCTTTTGCATGCTGCAGCACATTCTGCCATGATTTGACCGCATCGTTTATCCGGCCCTGTGCCTCATAGGCAAGGGCCAGGTCCGCATGCAGGATCGCTGCATCCGGATTTTCGGAAAGACGGGCTTTCAGAAACCGGATGGCTGCATCTTCCTGCCGGGTTTCAAGAAAGACCCGGGCAAGTCCGTGGGAGGCGGTCACAAATTCCGGAGAGATATCCAGTGCCCTGGAAAAATAGGATTCAGCCTGAGTGTAATCCTGTTTTTCCAGATACGCCCAGCCCAGATTGGAAAGAGGAAACTGAGGCGTGGGGTACAGCAGGTCTTCCAGAACCTGTTTGAATACGGGAATGGCCAGGTCCCAGTTTTTTTGCCGCAGGTAGGCGGCCCCCAGATTGTTCAGCGCTTCGGTGTAATCCGGTTTCAGGGCCAGGGCCGCCTTGAATTCCGGAATGGCCAGATCATCCCTTTTTTTTCCCATGTAAGCAAGCCCCAGACTGTTGAGCAGATGGGGATCCCCGGGGTTCATTTTGCGGGCTTCCAGCAGACTGGACAGGGCGGCGGTATAGTTGCCCTGCATCAGAAACGCTTCGCCCTGTATTTTGATGGCTTCAGCCAGTTTGGCATCGTTTTTGGCCGTCCCTGTACAAGAGGTGCACAGGGACACCCCCAACATAAAAAAAACGCAGAAAACAGACGGTTTCATAGTGTCACCTCAATGGATTTCCAGGGTTCAGGGTTGAAGAAGTACATGTTTGATCCGGCGGGCCTCCAGAAAGGACCGGATCATCGGTGTGGCCGGTGTCAAAGACACCAGGAGGCGGTTCGATGACTGTTCCGCATAAATACCGGGCAGGGTTTCCACCGCCCCCTGATGGGTAAAGCTGGGACGGGACCACACATGGTATCCCAGTGCCGATAACAGGCCCTGGATCTGTTCTTCCCGGTCCTGATCCGCAGTAAAGGTCAATATCTGGAAATTTTTCTGTTGAAGCGCGCTGATCCCCCGGCCGAAAACCGTGCCGGAATTCAGCAGCAGATCCGGACGGTCCGGTATTTTCACCCGGTCCAGCCGCACGGACACCGGAATATGGTTCACATGGAACCGGATCACATCGTCTGCCACATAGTCGAATCCGGCCCGGGCCAGAATTTGAAAAATCTGTTTCCGGGTCAGGCGGGGGGGCGGTGCGGCCGGTTCAGCGGTCTTTCGGTCCGGCGGGGGAAGAACGGTTTCAATGGATTGAAATGTCACATGTCCCCAGTAGGATGAAATGGCCCGGCGTATGGTTTCGTCCTGAAGCGGGTGGTGCGGTGCCTGATTTGATAGAATCAGAATGGACCTGCGGGGGGAATCGATTTCAATCAGGGGGGTTTCAGACAGATCCAGCTGCACCTCTTCTTGTCCGTTGCGGCCGGGAAAATACAGTTTTCCCTCATGGGCCAGCCGGCCGTTCACCGTATTGGCATACTTTTGCAGCTGGCGCAACTGATGGGAAGAGAGGGTTGCCTGGGAAGAGGGGGTTGCCGGAGGAAAATCCCCGGAAACCGGGCTGATCTGCACGTGCCGCATGGACGGCACCGGAATGGTGATCCGGTCCCCCGGGAAAATCCGGTCAATGTTTTTGATATGGGGGTTCAACTGGTAAAAAAGGGCCTGTCCTTGTTTTGTAATGCCCCCGCCTTCAGTCAGAAAGCTCGGGTCCAGCAGCGCGGACACGGTATCGCCCGGGGCAATGGTATGGGGCTTGACAGACACCCGGGGCATGGATGGTTGCGCCGTGTCGTGGAACTCCACGACAGGGACTGATATCCTGCCTTCCTTGTCCACGGCATATTCCCGTTTGTCGGTTATTTTCAACGGAATCAGAATCCGGGTCCCCGTGGCAATGGCGTCGATGTTGTGGATGTGGGGGTTGATCTGTTTGAAAATGGCGATGAAAAAGGGAAAATCCTTTTCAGAGATCTCCCCTTTCTGTTTGAAAATTTTGTACAGCCAGTCGTTTTTCTGGACCACATAGGGCTCGCACAGGACATCCCGGCCCTGGTGAGTGATAATGGAGTAATGTTTCCAGGAGGTTTTTATTTTTCGGGCGCTTTTGTTCTGTGCCATTCCCGTTACAGAAAGAGAAATGACGGTGATGCATGCCAGGAAAAGGATGCCAGACGCTTTCATGGATCAGCCGGTGTCAGGGTCATTTTCCGGGCGATTTTATCGGAAATTTCCTGAACAAACCGCCCGAATTCCGATGGTTCAAGGCGTTTTTCCTGGGACGGGACCAGGTCCGGGTTGTCCGGTGAAATCAGCTCCGGCAGGTTTGTCCGGTCCGGGTCCGGCACGATGTGATAGGGTTCCGGGATCTTGTTCTTGAAATACAGGTCCTGGAACTCGGAGAATTTGATGGCATGGGCCGTGGCATCCAGCACAGCGGTTTCGTTCAGGGCCACCAGACCCATGGTTTTGGCCTTTACCAGCCCGGCCAGGCATTCTCCTCCCTGGGTGCAGGCGATGTGGCCGTTCTGGTTGGCCGTGAGCTGCCAGTCCATGATGGCCTGTTCGGTCACCTGCACGAAAAACACATTGTCCTGCCCGGAAGCGGTGTTGTACTCTTCGGCAATGGCCACCACCCGGGGCATGGACACGGGGTTGCCGATCATGGCGGCCTGGGCCACGCTGGGCTTTGTATTCACCGGCTTGAACTGACGTCTGGATTTGTCGGTTTCCAGGTAATACCGGTACACCGGGTCGGCATGTTCCGACTGGACCCCGATGATTTTGGGCAGCCGGTCAATGATGCCGGCGTTGAAAAATTTCAAAAACCCGTTCATGACCGCGGAAATATTGCCGGCATTGCCGATGGGCACCACCACGGCCTTCCGGGTCATGTCCCAGTCAAAATCCTGGGCGATTTCATAGGAATAGGATTCCTGGCCCAGGATCCGCCAGGCGTTCTTGGAGTTGAGCAGGGCCACCGGATATTGGGCGGACAGGTGCTCCACCACCTTCATGCAGTCGTCGAAAACACCCGGGATCTCAAATACCCTGGCACCGCTGCCCAAAGGCTGGGACAGCTGCTGGGCCGTGACTTTTTTGTGGGGCAGGAGCACGGCGGACTTGATCAAAGGCCCCAGATAGGAGGCGTACAGGGCCGCCGCCGCCGAGGTGTCTCCGGTGGACGCGCACACGGCGATCACATCGGACACCAGCCCCTGGTCGATGAGATACTTGATGCTGGACAGGGCCGAGGCCATGCCCCGGTCCTTGAACGAGGCACTGGGGTTCTGGCCGTCATTTTTGTAGAAAAACCGGAGCCCGACCTTTTCCTGGAGAAATTCGGATGCCTCCACCATGGGGGTATGGCCTTCTCCTAAATAGATGATGGATTCCAGGGGCAGGATGGGGCCGATAAATTCATGGTACCGGTAAATCCCTTTCAGGGCGGGGATTTTCAGCATTTTCCGGAAATCGAAAATCTGCTGCCACAGGGTGCCGGAGATCTGGTGCAGGTCCGCTTCATGGCGGTTGTGGATCATCAGCACGGCATTGCATTCCGGGCACACATACAGCAGTTTTTCCACGGAATGTTCGGCCCCGCAGCCCAGGCACCGGTAGAACAGCTCGCCTTTGGGCTCGGGGATGAGATGAGGTCGGATATGTTCGGGAAACAGGTCAGTTTTCATTTTTGATCGTTGTTTGACCTCCCATGTACGGGACCAGGACGCCGGGAATCTTCACCGTTCCGTCGGCCTGCTGATAGTTTTCAAGGATGGCGGCAAAGGTTCTGCCCACGGCCAGGCCGGACCCGTTCAGGGTATGGCAGAATTCCGGTTTTCTGGCATTTTCCCGCTTGAACCGGATGTTGGCCCGGCGGGCCTGGAAATCCAGGCAGTTGCTGCACGACGAGATCTCTCTGTATTTGTCCTGGCCCGGCATCCACACCTCGATGTCATAGGTTTTGGTGGCGGAAAAGCCCAGGTCTCCCGTGCACAGCGTCAGGACCTGGTAGGGCAGTTCCAGGCGCTCAAGGATGGTCTCGGCGTTTTTCAGCATGGATTCCAGTTCGTCAAAAGAGGTTTCCGGGGCGGTGATTTTCACCATTTCCACCTTGTTGAACTGGTGCTGCCGGATCAGCCCTTTGGTATCCCGGCCGTAGGAACCGGCCTCGGACCGGAAACAGGGGGTGTACGCGGTAAACTTACAGGGCAGGTCGGCCTCCGAAAGAATTTCTCCGGCATAGATATTGGTCATGGGCACTTCGGAGGTGGGAATCAGAAAATAGTCCAGGCCTTCCAGTTTGAACAGGTCTTCCTCGAACTTGGGCAGCTGGCCCGTGCCGGTCATGGTGGCGCGGTTGACGATGAACGGGGGCAGGGTTTCCCTGTACCCGTGTTCCCGGGTGTGGACGTCCAGCATGAAGTTGATCAATGCCCGCTCCAGCCGCGCACCGGCCCCCATGTACAAAGGAAACCGGGACCCGGCCAGCTTGGCGGCCCGGCCCAGATCCAAGATCCCTAAGTTCTCTCCGATATCGGCATGGTCCTGGATCGGAAAGTCAAAGGTCCGGGGGGTGCCCCAGGTTTTTTCCAGACGGTTTTCCGTGTCGTCCTTTCCCTGGGGCACATCCTCATGGGGCAGGTTGGGCAGGGTGATCAGAAAGGACTGGATGGCGGTTTCCACTTCAGCCAGGTCCTGGTCCAGGGTTTTAATGGTTTCGGAAACGGTTCGCATCTCTTCGATGTTCGGCTGGGCATCCTGGCCGGCCCGTTTCATTTTGGCGATCTCATCGGACACCACATTGCGTTTATGGCGCAGTTCTTCGATTTCCAGCAGCAGTTTTTTCCTTTTTTCTTCATTGTCAAAAAGCGCTGTAAAGTCAATGGGGGCGTTTCGTTTTTCCATCCCTTTCTGAACGGTGTCCAGATGGGTGATGATATATTTTAAGTCCAGCATTTTTTCCCTTCACAGTCAGTCAAATATGGATTGTCGTCATGTTATCTCAAGGCTTTTCAGGCCAATAGATCAAATAACATGGGACTTGTGAACAGTCAATGGATTATTGCATATTGACAAGCGGTTGCTTGTGTATAATATTTTGGAAAATTTTTTTGTAATAAATTAAGGGAAAATATTATGGAAGAGGTAAAGAACACAACCAGCAGCATTCTGGCGCAGGTGGCTGAAAAACTGGATGAATTGTCCCAGGAGGAGATTGAGGCCAAATACCATCAGATTCAGGCCAGGGTATTCGAATTTGCCAATTTCATGGAAGCCCAGATATCTTTCATGTTTACATCCGGAAACGATCAGATTCCCATGGAGCCGATCATAAGAAGAGCCCTTCAGATCGAAAAAACCATTGTTCTGCCGGTGTTCACGGACATGAAAAACGCGTTGAATATCTGCAAGATCACGGATTTTGACAAAGACCTGGTATTGAACAAAAACGACATCCGGGAACCGGATACCGACAAATGCAAAAAAGTGTCCCTGGAAGACATCGACATCGCGTTCATCCCGGGCCTGGCTTTTGACGACAAGGGCGGCCGCATCGGATTCGGCAACAATTACTACACCCGGCTGATTACCAGGCTGCCGGAAACCTGCCGCAAGGTGTCCCTGGCATTTGACGAACAGATCGTGGATCAGATCCAGATGGATTCCAGAAAACACACCGTGGACATCATCATCACGGACAAGCGGGTCATCTACAAAATATAACCGGAACACTGCGGGACGGGCCGTTGCCTGTCCCGCCCAAAATCACCCCTCTCCGCGCTTCACCAGATGGAACTCCAGCCCCAGGCTGTTGAGCAGTTCAAACACTTTCAAGCAGTAATGGCTTGTAACGGTATAATTTCATTCTCAATTTTTGCCATATTTTGTTTTGCCATTTTAAGGTCATAACTGATTTGCAGGTTCATCCAGAATTGTGGGGTGGTGTTGAAGTATCTCGCTAACCTGAGAGCAGTATCAATGCTAACCCCTCTCTTTTGCCTTATCACGTCATTGATTCTCGGTGCTGGTACGCGCAAGGCAACAGCCAGAGCATTAGCACTCATATTTAATGGTTCTAAATACTCTTCTTTGATTATTTCTCCAGGATGGATTGGTCGCATATTATTCATAATCTGTTCCTTTCTTCGACATTACTCTGCCTCAATTGAAACCGCAGTACCTCTTACAACAATTCCTCCTGAAGCAGGTATTTCTACTGTCAGTCGACTCGGACGGCCCATCGCTTCTCCTTGCCGGATGAAAATGGTGGCGGGCACAGCAATGAGTTCTGCTCCCCGGAGATACCCCCCAAGCGCAGCTGCCGCCGCACCCGTGGCTGGGTCTTCCACAATCCCGCCTACCGGAAATGGGTTGCGCGAGTGAAATACATTCGTACTCTCCCGCCACACCAGTTGCAGCGTAGTAAGTCCTTCTCGAAGCATAAGTGCCTTCAGTCTCTCAAAGTCATAATTTAACTTGGCCAGTCTATGCGGATTATTGATGGCCAATACCAAATGCCATGCCCCGGCGTAAGCTCTGGCTGGAGGAATTGAGCCATCGACATCACTGGGTTCCCAGCCGAGCGCGGAGAGCGCTTCGTTGACAAGTACATCGGAAGCGATAGTGTACCTTGGCTCCACTGAAGTCAACGAGGCTTCACGTACCCCACCTTGGGAATGAATGGTGATGGAGACCTCCCCCACAGCAGTTGCTAATCGATATGTGCCGTCTCCTTCTGTCTCGCCGAGCACTACACCTGTCGCAATAGTAGCGTGACCACAAAACGGCACTTCCATCTCAGGACTGTAGTAACGAATCGTTCGGTTCTGTCCGAGAGCTGGTGCCACAAAGGCCGTTTCGGAGTAACCGACTTCAGCCGCAATTCGTTGCATAACATCTACAGATGGTAATGTCTCACCAACCCAAACTCCGGCGGGATTACCACCCTTGGGGTTGTCCGTAAAAGCTGACCTCCGGTAAAGTGTTCCAGGGTTCATTATGATTCCTTATTGAGTGTCGGTAATCCCGTCTGACATCGCGTGTGGCTTGTATGCAACCGCATCAATTTCGACGGCAGCTCCACGTGCTAATTCGGCTCCACCAACCGTGATACGTGCGGGAGGATTACTGCCCACCACTTCAAGGTAGGCATTATTCATTTCTGGAAAAGTCTTTATATCAGCCAAGAAAACGTTGACTTTTATAAGATCGGAAAAAGAGGCATTGCATTCCTTTAGAATGAGACCAATATTCTGAAGAGCCTGGGCGGTTTCCGCCCCTGTCCCTCCCTCTACAAGCTCCATTGAGTCTGATTTTGTTCCCAGTGTACCGGAAACATAAATAAAATCCCCCGCAATCACAGCATGGCAAAAGGCAGGGAGACGACCAATACCAGATACGTTTACTTTTTTTGTTTTCATTTTTTTGATCTCCTGAAAAGATGTTCACGCACCTACTATCATAGATTATTGTCTACTACTATATGAGCCCAACGCAGCCTTCACCGGCGGCAATGGGGCGCAGCGGAATTGCCGTCCGGTGCAGCGCTTGGTTGACCGATCTCTTCAAGCTTTTTCTTTGCCGGGCGTACCTGGTAAAGTTGCTGCTCTTCTCTGACGCAGAGCTGCTTTTCCGTTTGAATCAATTTTTCGAATTTTAATTCAGACTTATCAAACAAATCCTGGCTTTCAGCCTTAAGGTAACGCGCAGCCAGGCGGCAATAATCAGAGTCTATTTCAATGCCGACACTGTTACGCCCGCATTTTAATGCAGCAACCATGCTCGTTCCAGAGCCACAGAAAGGGTCAAGGACAGTATCTTCAACGAAAGAAAACATCCTTATTAATCTATTTGCTAATTCCAATGGATAAGGTGCTGGATGATTTTTAAGAGATGTGCCTGGCAAGTTCCAAATCTGCTGGAACCAACGATTAAAATCTTCTTTGTTGATCATGCTTTTTTCACGTTGTTTCTCCGTTGGTTTCCTATACCCCCCTGGTTTTCTTTGCATAAGAATAAATTCAATATCATTTTTTATTATTGCATTCGGTTCATAGGGTTTGCCAAGAAATTTTGATCCATTGCTTACCTCATATGATGCATTCGCTATTTTATGCCAGATTATGGGGTTTAGGTTGTCAAACCCGATTTTCCTACAAAGTACACAAATGTCTGAATGAAGAGGAAAAACAAGGTGTCTTCCAAATTTTCGCCTTGAAACACAAACATCCCCAACCACACAAACAAGCCTGCCGCCTGGAACTAGAATCCGAAATACATGTTCCCATACCTTTTTAATTTCCTTCAAAAAGCATTCATAATCCTCGATGTGGCCTAATTGATTTGGATTGTCATTATATTTTTTTAAATTCCAGTAAGGCGGAGAAGTGAGAACCAGATGAACAGATTCATCTGGTAAAAACGAAAGGTCTCTTGCATCACCATTGATTAATCTATGAATTGTTGTATTTTGCACTATGAAATAAATCCTCCAACGTGTGCTATTATTGCCTGTGCAAAATTTTTGACAGATAATTCTTCAGAAGGAGTCGAAAATATCCCTTCTGGGCCATCAGTACGATTTGAAGTTATGAAAGCCGACGCTGTATAGTGCCTTTCCAATACAAGTTTTCTACAGAAAATTTCATATCGCTTCATATACGAAGCATCTTTAAATTCTGGGAATACATGAAAATGAGGTTCTCTGACACGAACTGGTCGTGTTGATGCTTGACAGTCTTCAAGCATAAAGAAATATCCCAAAAAAGGTTGTGGACTTGTATGAAATGCGCCCTCTCTATATGCGGTCCATAAATCAAGAGCACTGCCCATTGCCTCTTCAGTCCGATTATTGAAGTTATTACCAAATGAGGGGCCTGCTTGTGATTTGGCTTCAATTGCGGCAATAAGTTTTCCATCCTTTACAACGAGAAGATCCCATTCCTTTGTTGGTCGGAAATATCCCGGCAGATCAAGTGCGCCTTTTCTCTGAATGAAATGCGCATCTAAACCCGTAGAAATAATTAGTCGTGCAAAAAGTTCTATAAAACCATCCATTTGGGCACCGCCAGTGACAGCTCCGCGAAGGCCATAATCGACTTTTCCACTTTTCTTTTGTTTTTCTTGTTGTGAAAGTCTTGTGTCCCAGTAATGGGATACTGCGGCGCCTATCATTTCTTCAATATTTTCAGGTATTTTTAAAGCCATCACTATTCAACCTTATCATTATGATTATATTCTGCAAACACAAATTATTCACCGGCCAACGCTGAATTAACCGGCGCGGCCAATAAAATTTGATGAAAGAAAACTGCTGTTTCCGCGTCCGGTTAAATGTCTGGTTGTGCATTAATTTATCCAAATCCGTAAGTTGGCGAATTCACCGACTAGGCGTTTGATGTTTGCATGGCCGATAGCAATGCCCACACTTGTTAATGTGAAGTGCTTTAACTGAGAAGCTGACCAAACATCAAAAATTTCTGCCATATATGGCCTTATTTCTATACATTTGTTTCGAATTTCAGATTCATCCATTTTTCCAGTATCAAATAATGCTTCTATCTTCTTGCGATTCTCATCATTAACATCAGCATTGTCTAATACTTTGGTCAGGGATTCCTTATTTATGGCTTTTACTTGTAATTTTGATGGGGCATTTAGACATGGTACAAAGAATCTATGATAAAGGTTTCCATCAATGTCGCGTTTATTGATTTCTTCGGGGTTAAATCCTTTCGAGAATAGCCCTTGATAGGTTTTACTGAAAATCGTCTCAAGAGCAATTTGTCCCATTCCGATTGAACCACACCCGGAAAATTGTAGATGTTGATAACTCGCCTGATTTTTGACTAATTTTGACGCAAATGGGAAAACATGGTGATCCAAATAGTTTCCAAAAAGTTCATGGTTACCTAAACTGAGATTTTGTGTATACTTAAAAAGAAACGTGACTGAAAGCACAGCCAGTTGACTATCGGTCAGCTTAGGGGCAGTGCTCAATGACTCATTCAATACGATTTGTAGTATATCACGCTGCTCCAGCTTGCTCCTATCGACCAATAGGTCAATAAGCAAATCACCCAATTCTTTGTCACCGGTTCTAGCGTATTCTTTTTGCACTGTGAACAAGGCATATTGGAAATCTGGATCTTGAGATTTTTGAAATCCACTTGGGTTTTCAGATTGCAACTTTGACAAAAAGTCTTCCGTGATTTCTTCTGCCCTATCTCTTGCTGTTTGCTTTGCAAGTCCGGCCAATTCATAAAAATTTGCCCGAAAGACATCTAAGGCAACCTCCTTCACCTCTGAATACGTTAATCCAGCATTTGTGATGTTGACATCACCCCCCGCTTGAATGGCAGAGCTCCCATTAGTTGCTTCTTGTTTTTGTTCCTTATTTTTCATCGCGATCTTTGACTCCATTACCAATATTGACATTTCCACCTGCTTGGATGCCGGCAGAATGGTTTCGTACGTCTTGATGTTGCCGATTTTTACTGGCACGGATGTAATCAAATGCAAATAAGGAAATCAGCGCAGAAAGTGCACCAATGAGAGATAGAAATGACTCGAAACTAGGGCCAACTGCAGTCCAACCAGCAGCAAGCAATAAAGCTAAGCTTGAAAGGATTTTGAGTATAGTCACAATCTCACCTATAATCCTGAAGCACAACGGCCCGGGTCAGCCGCGATAGTCGGATGGAACCGGATTGTTCCCGTCCAAGCGGCGAGTTCACAATAGGGCGGCTGACCCGGGCCGTTCCCGCCGCGCAGCGGCGGGAACGATAAGGGTAACGGGCAGCAAGGGTTTCCAATAAAATTAATTCAAGGCTCACCGTTCCATAGTTACTCCAAAATTTTAAAAAAAGCAGACCTTTGGTGTCCGGTTCACCCGTTGGTTATAAATAATTTGATACTTATTTCTTATACTTCATTTGTTCAATTTCAGATATAAGGCTATCGATCCATAGTTTTACAATTTGAAAACCTATCCCATAGTTTCTGACCATATTGTTTGGTAATCCTCTCCCTAATTTTTCGGCAAATATGACAGAAAGTTTATCTAAAAACACAAGAAGACAAGAAAAATAGACTGCAAAATATTTTTCAAAATAAGCCACATTCTCATTATAAAGAATATGGTTTTTATCGATTATTTTGTAAAAATTTTCTTTGTATATCTGAAAGAGAATACCTTCTTTGGGCTTTCCAAATATTAAAGTAGAACCACCTAAATGTAAAAGCAAATTTCTTATCCCCCGAATTTGACCAAACCAGGGTGTAGAATTCAGCACATCATATAATTTTTTATCTAATTTGTTAGGATTTTTTTTTGACCAATTTAAAAGGCGTTCAAAACTTTCAGATTTTTTTGGGGGAAATCGATAGATTTCTCCAATAGCCTGTGCGGTATAGTCCATAATAGAACGAAATTCATAATGTATTTGCTGTACATCAAGACTTGCGTAGATGGTCCATCTGAATTCTGATTTTTCATCTTCAATAGTTTTCTGTCGAGTCCAATCTAACCGTCCAAGTATTTGAGATATATTCCAAAAATCTTCTGTAATGTAACCAAATAATCGAACTACTTTTTTCTCTTTTTTGCTTTCAGGATTCGGAAACGTTTTTAAATTAAGGAAAAGAAGTTGAAATTTGCCCTTTAAAAAAATCCCTTCTTGATCCTCTTCAAAGAGGATTGTGGCCTGCTTTAATGTTTTTAAATCATTTTCCATAAGTAGATCTTACGATTTATAACGCCCGGCTCATGCGCCGGTTTGGAGCTGCGAAGCAGCGGAAAACCGGTCGCCGTGCAGCCGATTGTTAAGAGCGCTTTTCATCTATGATGTCCATTACCGGCCTATTCCCGCGCTGGGAATTGCAGTGCAGACAGGCAGTGACAAGATTATCAAGCGAGTTATCGCCACCTTTTGAAACTGGCTGCACGTGATCTAGTGTCGCGGTAAACCTGGTCAGTTGCTTGGAGCAATAACGGCACTTGTAGTCATCTCGTTCGAAGACTTTCAGACGATTTTCTCTGACATTGTAAAAATCGAGCTCTTTCTTCAAGTCTCTTTCTGTTTTTGGAGTCTCTTTCGCAGCAGCTTTCTTTGCTTCTTGGCAGAGCTCAATTTCTTCGGGGAGGTGGACTTTATACAGGGTGCCTTCTCTGGTGGTGTCACCTGCCTTTGATATTGCCCCTTTATCTTCAAGCCCATTTAGCGCTTTCTGCACAGCGCCATAGCTCAACCCATCAGATTGGCCGCTCGATGACGTGATAACACCCGAAGTCATCCCACGAACGCTAGCTCTCGTGTACTGGGTGCCTTCGCCCAATACAGATTTCCTGAACAGATGCCAGTAGACAGCAGCTTCGTATGGGTACAGTGCGGGCTGCAAATAATCAATCACGGAGCAGACTATTTCAGGCAGCTCTAGGAACTCAAAATTTTCCGCGAATGCTTGATCGTCTTCGGAGGCCGTTTCTGCCTCTAGCTCATCAAGTAACGCTCTTATTTCTTCAATTTTGCTCACATGCTCTCCTGAGCTCTTAACGGCCCGGGTCAGCCGCGATAGTCGGATGGAACCGGATTGTTCCCGTCCAAGCGGCGAGTTCATAATAGGGCGGCTGACCCGGGCCGTTCCCGCCGCGCAGCGGCGGGAACAAGTTGATGTGTGGTTCTGTATAGCATCTCCCATTCAATATCTAACTGTATATCATGCCAAATTTCATTATATCTGAGTTGATCATAATGATTATCATTCAGAAGCTGAAATTTTCATACCATCTTTTCCGGCGGGGTGCAACTTTATTTGGTTGCCGGTTGCGGCGTTTGCCGTGGCAGGCAGAGAATCGGGGAACAGGGTCCAGTGGCGGGGGGTGGTGGTTGGTCGAATCCCATTTTGACGCGGTTGCTACAGTCTGTTGGGCGCGGTGCAGCAGAAAAACGGCAAACTGTCTGAGGACATACCTGCCCGCAGTTTTTGCCGTTCAGCTGTGCCGCGCCCTTACAGACTGTGAACCGTGGCAAAGGGTGAGACCAACTGCCGCCCCCCGCCACGGGTCTTGTGCACATCCGACAGAGCACTTGCACTGCAACCCGGCAAAGTGCTCCTGCAAATTCCCCCACCCCCTCGGTATCTGCTTGACGCAGCCCGGACATGCTGGTAAGAAGGACTGCATGAATGACGAGCCCAAAAAATTCGCCCGGTGGCGCAAAGACATGGTGGAGCGCCAGATCATTGCCAGAGGGGTGAACGACCCCCTGGTGATCGATGCCATGATGAACGTGCCCCGGCACCTGTTCGTGAGCGAAGCCCTGGTGGACAGCGCATACGGGGATTTTCCCCTGCCCATCGGCGAAGGCCAGACTATTTCCCAGCCCTACATCATTGCCGAAATGACCCAGAGCCTGGAGCTCAAAGGGTCGGAGCGGGTCCTGGAGATCGGCACCGGCTCCGGATACCAGGCAGCGGTCCTGGCCCGGATTGCTTACAAAGTGTATACCATCGAGCGCAACCCGGTCCTGTACCGCCAGACCCGCCAGCTGTTCGACCGCCTGAAAATCCACAACATCGTGACAAGGTATTCCGACGGCACCCAGGGATGGAAAGAGGAAAGTCCGTTTGACGCCATCATGGTCACGGCCGGCGGCAACCAGATTCCGCCGCCCCTGGTGGAACAGCTGGCCCCGGGCGGCCGCCTGGTCATGCCGGTGGGAGGGCACTTCACCCAGGACCTGATCAAGCTCACCAGAACCGACACCGGCCTGAAGCAGGAAAACCTGGGCGGATGCCGGTTCGTCAAACTCATCGGCCAGCACGGGTGGAATGAATAATTTCGATGAATAACCTCAAAGACCTGCTCATGGGGGCCTGCCTGGGGACCGCCAATATCATTCCCGGGGTGTCCGGGGGCACGTTTCTTTTGATTTTCAACATCTATGAGCGGGTTTTCAGCATCATCAACTGCATCAGCCGGCCCCTGGCCGTTCAGGCGGCAGGCCTGGCAGGGCGGTGGATGCGGCATCCTGTGCAGAAAGAGGCCATCCGGGCGGTCACCTCCTTTTGCCGGGAAAACGATTTTTTCTTTCTGTTCCGGCTGATCATCGGGGCGGTCCTCGCGATTCTAGGGCTTTCCACGGTGATGAAATATCTGCTGACCCACTGGTTTTCTTTGACCTATGCGTTTTTTTTCGGCCTGATCCTGGTGTCGGTTTTGATTCCCGTACGTCTGCTGACACATTTCCGGTGGCACCTGATCGGTTTTGCCTGCCTGGGCGCGGCCATGACCGTGATGGTGTATGTGCAGGTCAACCCCTATGACCGGATGAAGCACAAATCTGATTTTTACCGGTCAGTGTATGAAACCCGGGTCACAGATTCAGAAAAAAGCCCGGACAGGGATCCTGCCTTGTTTGCCCTGCCGGCGGCCGGCACTGAATACCTGTACGCGGCCCTGTGCGGGGCCGTCTCCATTTCCGCCATGGTGCTGCCCGGCATCAGCGGGTCCCTGGTCCTGATCCTGATGGGGGCGTATTATGATGTGCTGTCCGCCATATCGGCCCTGCCGTTTTTCCGGCTGGACGCCTTTGTCTATCTGGGATGCTTCAGCCTGGGGATTCTGGGGGGCGGGCTGCTGTTTGCCAGGCTGATCAGCTTTGTGCTCAAGGCGTATTATGATGCCACCATGGCGTTTCTTTTGGGGCTGATGCTGGGATCGCTGTGGGCGTTGTGGCCTTTCAAACAGGTGGCGGTGCTGGAAAGCCAGTATGTCCGGGAAAACAGTGTTGTGGTGGTGCTGGAAAACGTGGCGGTTCACACCAATGTGAATGTGCTGCCGGCCGTGGATGCTCAGCTGGGATGGGCCGTGGTCCTGTTTCTGGCGGGCTGCGGCATCATGTACGGGTTTGTGCGGGTCCAGACCAAAAATCCGGAAACATCCTGATCCCGGGGATCAGGCGCGTCTCAGCAGATTTCCGGCGGGAACGCCACCACCTGGTCGATGGATGGGGCATCGGCGAACAGCATCACCAGCCGGTCCACCCCTAAAGCGATGCCCGCGCACGGCGGCAGGGCAGCCAGTTCGGACAGAAACCGTTCCGGCATCGGCAGCGGCGGCATGCCAAGGCCCTGCCGGATCCGGTTTTCCTTTTCAAACCGGTCCCGCTGGGCAGCGGCATCGGTCAGTTCCGTGAACCCGTTGGCCAGTTCGATGCCGGCCATGTAGAATTCGCACCGCTGGGCCAGGTCCGGGGTGTCCGGATGCAGGGCCGCCAGGCTGGCCAGGGATCCGGGGTAATCCATGAGAAACACCGGCCGGGTCCGGCCCAGCCGGGGCTCGATCTCAAACCCCATGACCTCGTCAAACCGGTCCTCGGCCAGGGCCTGGTCACAGGAGATGCCGGCATGGGTCGCAAATGCCTGGTGCACGGTGAGCCGCTCAAACGGCCGGGAAAGATCCAGGGGCCGGTCCTGGTACCACAGCCGGTCCCCCATGTTCAGCCCTCTGGCGATATGCTGCACCAGACCCTGGCACTGGTCCATGAGATCCAGATAGGTGTCATTGACTCCGTACCATTCCAGCAGGGTCATCTCCGGCAGATGCCGGACACCGCGCTCATCTTTTCTGAAGCATTTGCAGATCTGAAAGATGTTTGAATATCCACGGGCCAGAAGCCGTTTCATGTAAATTTCAGGGGAGGCCATCAGAAAATGGTCTTCGGACGTAAACGGGTCGATATGGGCTTCCGGGATAATGGCAGGGCTCCGGACCGGGGTTTCCACTTCCAGGTAAAGATGCGTGTGAAAAAACTCACGGATGAGCCGGATCACGCGGGCACGGATGTCAAGAACCCGCCGGTCAGGATGAAATCGGGGCATATGATCTCAGGGGATCACTGTTTTCTGTGGTATTCGCCTTTGGGACGGTCCATCAGAAACACATGGTCATATTTTTCTCTGGATGCCGCATCAAACAGTTCATACCCTTTTTCGATGCAGGCCGGGCAGGCGTTGATGGGAATGTGGACCCCTAAAATGTGAAATCCCGGCGTGGCCTGAGAGTCGATTTCAAAACATCCGCCGCAGTCTTTGCAGATCCGGACCCGTTCTTTCTGGCGCTCGAAAATATTGTCGGTATCGTAAAAGATCTCTTTGTGCCGCATCTGGATCTCTCCGGGTTTGCCGGCCGCTTCCCGCATCTCAAACCGCTGGGCCCAGTAGTTGTTGATCTGGTCCGTGGTCTTCTTGATCTTGTCGGTGATGCTCACGGACTGCTTGAGTTTTTCCGGGTTGTAATCCGGTTCCACCACGCCGGAATAATCGATGCCGGCCATGGCCAGGATGATGCCCAGGTTGACGTAGGGAAGCGCCCCTTCAATGGCGTATCCGCCCTCCAGCACCGCAATGTCGGGCTTGAGCAGGGTGGTGAGCTGGGCATAGCCCTGGGCGCAGAAGTTCATGTTGGTCAGGGGATCGGTGTAGTGGTTGTCCTGGCCCGCGGAGTTGATCACCAGATCCGGTTTGAACTCGTTGAGCACCGGCAGCACGCAGTGGTTGATCACATACAGGTACCCTTCGGTGGAGGTGCCCGGCGGCAGCGGAATGTTCAGGTTGCTGCCCTTGGCGTTGGGGCCGCCCAGTTCTCCGGGAAATCCGGTGCCCGGAAACATGGTCCGGCCGTCCTGGTGCAGGGAGATGAACAGCACATCCGGGTCATGCCAGAAGATGTTGTCTGTGCCGTCCCCGTGGTGGCAGTCGGTATCCACGATGGCAATGCGCCTGACCCCGTAACGGCTGCGGATGTATTCCACCATGATGGCTTCGATGTTGATGTGGCAGAACCCTCTGCCGCCGTGGGACACCCGCATGGAGTGGTGCCCGGGAGGCCGGATCAGGGCGAACCCGTTTTTGACTTCCTTGTTCAGGACCGCATCGGCGATCACTTTGGCCCCGCCGGCGCTGATCAGGTGGGATTCCGTGGTGATGGACGCTTCATCCGGAACACAGAACTGGGCCCGCCGGATATCTTCGGAGGTGGCCAGCACGGGTTTGTATTCGATGATGCCCGGAATGTCAAAAACCCCTTCCTCGGTGACCTGGTCCTGGGTGTACAGGAGGCGCTCCTCCCGTTCCGGATGGGTGGGATCGATGGCCCAGTCAAAGGCGGGAAAAAACACCAGCCCGGTTTTGTGCAGCGCTTTCAACATGGTTCCCTCTTTAGTGTAACACCGTTTCATAGCCTTTGATCAGGCCGGGTTTGAGTTGCATCTTGGTGCGGAAGATCTTGCCCCTGGGGGAAAAGTTCCGGATAATGTTGAACTTCTGGTATTCCACCACTTCCACCTCTTCCAGGTTTTCAGGATCGGCCCCGGAATTGAGGGCTTTTTCCTTGAGCAGGGTGTAGGCGGTTTCCATGAGATCGTCTTCTGAAAAAGTCTTGGAGATGGGTTCGGCAAAATCCTCCTCATGGGCCGTGACAATGCCCTGTTCCGTGTCCGCGTACAGAGACACTTCGCAGGTGGTCCGGGCCAGGGCCGCGCCCACGGCATTGGCCACCGGAGAGTTGGGAACGGCCAGGGTGTCGATCTGGTAGAGGTCTTCGATCTTCTGGGCGAAAAACGGGGCCGGCCCCCCCAGCACCAGGATTTTCTGGGGGCTCAGTTTGTATCCTTCCAGAAAATCGTGCACTGTGTATACCGGCTGGGAATTGATCTGATCGATCATTTCAAAGGTTTTTTTCAAAATAATGGTGCAGCAGGTTTTAAACACCTTTTCGGCCGCGTCTTCAACCGACAGGCCCAGTTCCCGGGCAATGGTTTCGATGCCGGCGACCGCCTTGTCCCGGTCCCCGGTATCCATGACGTTCAGCACGATCATGGCATCCGTGGGCGTGGGCAAAGGCCCTCCGAAGGCCATGGCCGGTCCCTGCCGGTCCGGGCCGATGCTCAGAACGCCGTCCCTGACACGCAGGGCACTGTCACCGCCGATCCCCTTGGAATCGGTGCGCAGGGACCGGATCAGGCTTTTATACCGGCCCCGCTGGATCCCCACCGGTTCCAGGAGCGGGGCCTTGTCCACCAGAAACGCGATGTCCGTGGTGGTGCCGCCGATATCCAGGACAATGGCGTCCTGGCCTTCGGGGGCATAGGGGATGGCCCCCATGATGCTGGCGGCCGGGCCGGACAGAACGGTCTGCCCGGGAAAATGCATGGACGCTTCCAGGCTCATGGTGCCGCCGTCCGCTTTCAGGATCTGGATGGGCACGGTCAGCCCCTTTTCCACCAGGCTTTTTTTCACGGCTTCAAAAAAGGATTTGTGCAGGGAGAACACGGCGGCGTTCAGGTGGGTGGTGGCGATGCGCCGGGGAAAGTTCAGGTTCCCGGACACGTGGTGGCCTAAAAACACCTTTTTGAAATATTTGTTTAAAATCCGTTTGATCAGAATTTCATGGGACGGATTTCTGACACAGAATTTGCTGACCACGCCCACATATTCCACCCCGGCGTCCACCAGTTTTCCGGCGATGTCCTGGATCTGGATCTCGTTGACCGGGGCTTTTTCCCGTCCCCGGTGGTTGATGGAGCCGGACACGGCGTAATAGTGATCCCCGGTCCGGAAAAATTCCGGATCGATGCCGGGACCGGCGGACACAATCATGCCCACAGGCTCCATGGTCTGCTGGATAATGGCGTTGGTGGTCAGGGTGGTGGAAATGACCGCCCGTTCGATCCGGGCCGGATCCACGGCCTCGAGCAGCTGGGTGAATCCCGCAAGCACCGTGTTGAAAAGATCCGCATGATCCGTGGAAACCTTGACACTTTTTTCAACCCCCCTGTTGCTCAGAAGAACCGCATATGTGTGAGTGCCGCCGACATCCAATCCTATTATCATGGCGTAATCCTGTGTCTAAAAGATTGTGTTCTGCCCGTTATTCAACAAAATCATAACACAAAAGAGCTTCTCAGAAAAATTATGGGTTGTCAATGACGTTTTTCCCGGTTGAATCCGGTACATGCTGCCTGGCAAAGGCGATGAATTTCCGGCAGACCGGGGACAGGGTCCGGTTTTTTGCCAGGGTCAGGTAGAAAAACCGGTTCAAGGCCAGGCCGTTCACGGACAGGGCCGCCAGCCGGCCCTTGGAAAGATCGTCCGCCACCGCCGCCGTGGAAAGAATGGAGACCCCCAGCCGGTTGAGAATGCCCTGGATCACGGAGACGCTGGAGCCCATGGTCACTTTGACATTCAACTGTTCCGGGTTCAGGCCCGCTTCGGTCAAGGCCCGGCAGATGGACTGCCAGGTACCGGACCCGGCTTCCCTGGCGATGAAAGGCGCTTCGGCCAGTTGTCCGGCATCCACGCCGGACCGGTTCGCCCATGGATGACCGGACGGGACGATGAGCTTCATTTCATCCGCCATCAGGGTCTCCTGGTCAATGGCTGCATCCCGGGACCTTGCCCCCACCACCCCCATCTCCACCCGGCCGTGTTTGACGTCTTCAATGATCTGGCGGGTATCACCACTGACCAGATGGACGGAGATGTCCGGATATGTTTTTGTAAACAGCCCCAACAGTGAGGGCAGCACATATCCGGCCGGGATGGTGCTGCCGCCGATGATCAGGGGCCCCCGGGTGCACCCCAGGAACTCCTGCATGGCGGATTCGGTGCTGTCTTTGAGCGCCAGCAGTTTCCGGGCATGCTCGAACAGAATCCAGCCGGCCCGGGTGGGTTCTGTTTTTTTCCCCAGCCGGTCCAGAAGCCGGCATTGAAAATGATTTTCCAGTTCCCTGATATGGCTGGACACCGTGGGTTGCGACAAATGGACGATGTCAGCGGCCTTTGAAAAGCTCTGCTCCTGTACCACAGTCACAAAAATATGAAGCTGCCAGAGGTCCATGGGTTACCGGGATCCGGAACGGTCCGGATGTGGACCTCGATGGGTTTCCATCCTGGGAAATTTTTCCATGAGTTTCAGATTGACCGGTTCAGGCACCATGTCTGAGACGTCGGCTCCGAACTGAGCCGCTTCCTTGATGATGGAGGACGAAGTGAAAATCCACCGGAATCCGGTCATCAGGAAAACCGACTGCACATCTTTGTGCAGTTTCCGGTTCATCAGCGCCATCTGGAATTCGTTTTCAAAGTCTGAGATGGCCCGCATGCCCCGGATAATGGCCACGGCATGCTTCATCCTGGCATAGTCCACCAGAAGTCCGTCAAAGGCATCGACTTTCAGGGCATCATTGCCGTTGAAACTCTGCCGGATCATCTCCAGCCGTTCCTGAACGGAAAACAGGTATTTTTTGGCCGGGTTTCTGAGGATGGCCACGATCACTTCATCAAAAATTTCCAGGGCCCGCTGGATCACATCCATGTGGCCATTGGTCAACGGATCGAATGATCCCGGGTAAATGGCGATTCTAGGTTTGGAGAGGTGGTCTTTTTTCATACAGTATCCTGCATTCTGGTTAAAAATGAAACAGTGGTTCTTGAGTATTTTTTTTGCCGGAAAATGTCAAGCCCGGTCAGGACCTGGGGCAGGGTTTCCCGGGTGTCGTGCTCGGCAACGATGATGCCGTTTTCAGACAGCAGTTCAGAAAATCCAGGCATTTCAAGGGTCTGGGCCACATAATCCCTGCCATAGGGCGGGTCCAGAAAAATCAGATCAAAGCGGCTGGATGTCATGGCCGGATGGGACCAGGGAACAAACAGATTCTGACGGACCAGCGTGGCCTGTTCAGAGAACCGGCATCGGTCAATGTTCTGCCGGATCACATGACAGGCGGTTTCGGATCTGTCCACGAACACGGCATGCGAAGCGCCTCTGCTCAATGCCTCCAGCCCCAGGGCCCCGGTGCCGGCAAACAGGTCCAGGACCCGGGCATCCCGGGTCCGGTGTCCCAGAATGTTGAAAATCGATTCCCGGATCCGGTCCGATGTCGGCCGGATATCCAGGCCTTTGAGAGGGGTGAGTTTCCTGCCCCTGCAGGTGCCGCTGATGATTCTCATGGCCGGTAAAATTCAGTCCAGTTTTTTTTTGATGTACCGGGTACTGGTGCCCAGCGTCTTTGCGGCCAGGGTGATATCACCTTCGGCCTGGGCCACCTTGCGGCGGACATATTCTTTTTCAAAGGCGGACCGGGCCTGTTCCAGGTTGTCAATATCAAACAGTTCCCCGGGGATGGCGCTTGAACCGGTCCTGTCCTGTGAATGGTAGGGATGGGGGAGATGGAAAATGTCGATGTGATTGTCCTGGACCATGATGGACAGGCGTTCCACCAGATTTTTCAACTCCCGGACATTTCCCGGCCAGGCATAGCCGGCCAGCAGGTCCAGGGCCGCTTTTGACATGGTTTTTTTGGGGGCGGCGGATTGTTCGGCCAGCTTGGTCAAAAAGGTGTCCACCAGCATGGGAATGTCCTGTTTTCTTTTCCGCAGCGGGGGAACATGGATGGGGATGACGTTGAGGCGGAAATACAGGTCCTGTCTGAACCGGCCTTTTTCAATTTCCGCAGTGAGGTCTTTGTTGGTGGAGGCGATGATCCGGGCATCCATGTGGATGACCCGGCTGCTGCCGATGCGTTGAAAAGTTTTGGATTCCAGGGCCCGAAGTATTTTTGCCTGGGTATTGACGTTCATGTCCCCGATCTCGTCCAGAAACAGGGTCCCGCCGGCTGCCAGTTCGAACTTGCCCATGTTCTTGGAGGCGGCATGGCCCAACGCGCCTTTTTCATGGCCGAACAGTTCACTGTCCAGGGTTTCTTCCGGGATGGCCGCGCAGTTGATGATGATGAACGGTTCTTCCGGCCGCCGGCTGAACTGGTGAATGGTCCGGGCCACCATCTCCTTGCCGGTGCCGTTTTCGCCGGTGATCAGGATGGCCGCATCCGAAGGCGCCGCTGCCATGATTTCCTGATACAGTTTCTGCACGGCCGGGCTGGTGCCGGTGATGGAATTTTTTTCAATGGTTTTCTTGCGCAGGTAGAGGTTCTCCTCTTCCAGTTTTCTGAAATTCAGGGCATTGTTGATGGTGACCATGACCTTGTCGATGGACAGGGGTTTTTCCAGAAAATCAAAGGCCCCGGATTTGGTGGCATCCACGGCGGATTCAATGGAACCGTGGCCGGTGATCATCACCACCGGAATGTTGGGAAACTTCTGCTTGATTTCCCTGAGGGTTTCAATGCCGTCCATGCCCGGCATCCAGATGTCGAGCAGCACGATATCCGGGGATTCGGTTTCAATTTTCTTTAACGCCTCATACCCGTTAAAGGCGTGGATGACCTCAAACCCGTCATCGGACAGGATTCCTGAAAGGGACTCGATGATGGTGGTTTCATCATCGACGATCAGAACAGCCGGATACATAGATTGGTCCTTTCTTTTTCTCACGGTTTACATTCAGGCGAACGGCAGCTCTATGATGAATTTGGCTCCCCCGGGCTGGTTGTCCTGAACCCGGATCACCCCGTTATGGTCTGAAACAATGGAATTGACAATGGCCAGCCCCAGCCCCATGCCTGATTTTTTGGTGGAAAAATAGGGTTCGAACATTTTGGTTTTTTCCATGTCGGAAATTCCTTTGCCGGTGTCGGCGATTTCGATCCGAACGATTTTCAGGATCGGATCGGAAGACACATCGATGACGATGGTTCCCTGTTTGTTCATGGCGGATACCGCGTTGTCGATCAGATTGATAAACGCCTGTTTCATATGCTGATGATCCAGTTTGAGCGGTGGCAGGTTGTCGTCGAACCGGGGTATGATGGTGACGTTTTCCAGGCCTTCCCTGTAAAGGTCGATGGTTTCCAGAATGATATTTTCGATTCGGGCCCGGGTGAAATTCACATCCGGAAACTTGGCAAAGGTGGAAAACTGGTTGACCAGATTCCGGATCAGGTCCACATGCTTCACAATGGTGTCGGCACAGCTGTCAAATACGTCGTCGTTAATTTCTTTGCTGTATCGGCGCTTGAGGCGCTGGGCAGAGAGTTTGATAGGGGTCAGCGGGTTTTTGACTTCATGGGCGATGCGCCGGGCCACTTCCCGCCATGCGGCCATGCGCTGGGCCTTTTCCAGCTCCGTCACATCATCGAACACCAGAACGGCTCCGATGTTTTTTCCGGTATCTTCTTTCAGGATACTGTAATGCAGGGAAAAATGTCTGGGCGTTCCGGAGATGGTGGCGGACACCGGGATCTGGACGGACTGCCGGCCGGCGCTGCCGCTTTGTTCGAACAGTTTTTCGGCCATGTGCAGGTAGTCACCGGCCAGTACCTGCCTGAAACTTCGGCCCGTGATATGTTTTCCCCTGATGGCCAGCATGGATTCAGCGGCTTTGTTGATGGTGGTGATCACCCCGTCACTGTCGATGGAGATGACGCCGGCGGAAATGTTTTTCAAAACGATTTCCATATACTGCCGGCTTTTTTCCAGTTCCGCATTCTGCTGCCGCAGCATTTCCCGGGAAAGGGCAATCTGCTCCCTGCCGGCGGCCAGCTGGGTGGTCATGGAATTGAACGATTTGATCAGGGTGCCGATCTCGTCATCGGTTTGAAAATCGATCTTGTAGTTCAGGTCCCCTTCCGTGACCCGGCGGGTGCCTTCGGCAAATTTCATGATCGGGACCGTGATGGACTTGGCCAGCTGGAACCCGAACCAGATGGCGCAGAAGATGACCAGCAGCGCCACAATGGACAGAGCGATGTAATAGGACAGCTGGGCCGGTTTTTTGGTGAGTTTGAGCTGCTGATATTCCTCCATGCCGCTGAGAATGGCGTTCAGGTCTTCGGACAGATTTTTGGAAATCAGGGTGGTGATCACGATGAACCCTTCGGCGGTTTCCAGTGGCGCGTCAAAAGGGATGGTGGAGACGGTCCGTAAAAACTCTCCCTGATCAAAGGTCTGGTAAATGGTGGCACTGGGCCGGTCCGGCGGAATTTTTTTGAGTTCAGCCGTGGTGAGAATCCCGAAATACAGATGGTCCAGTTCATTGGCCAGAGACAGGCTGACCCGTTTGGCATCCGGGGTGTAGATTTCCACGGCATGCCGGTTGAAGGCCCGCTGGACCACCTGAACATACCGGTTCAGTTCGTTGAGGTTTTCTTTTTTCAGCAGTTTTCTGGAGTCGATCTGAAACGCGGCCCGTTTGGCAAAAAAAACGTCTTTTTCCTCGACATATGCATACAGCTGCTGTCCCACGTCCAGGGAGCTTTTCAGGGTCTGTTCCACCGGGGTGTTGAACCAGAAAGCAATGGAATTGGAGATGAACTGGATGGAAAAGACAAACAATACCGTGGTGGGCACCAGCGCGAGAATCACAAAAGAGGTCACCAGGCGGGTTTTGAGTTTGGAGCCGAAAACGTTTTTCTTTTTTTCATAATACAGCTTTGCCAGGTTCCGGAATACCAGAAGAAACAGGGTCAGCAGCAGCAGCAGGTTGATGTTGATCAGAATGAACATCACCACCGTGCTGGACAGGGACATTTCAGACCCCAGGGAAGTGATGCTGGTTTCAACCAGGGTGAGCACGGCCACGGCGGCCAGAATCACAAAAATGAATACAAACTCTTTCCTGCGCCTGGATTTTTTCTGCCCGACCTGTTCTGAAGCCTGTGTCATGGGTGAATGGGAGGCACCTAATAGGTAAAGTTGATGATATACCAGTCGGTTTTGATATCCCAGAAAGACATGAAAAAGAGAACATAATGCAGGGCAAAGGGAAGGGTGAACCGGGTCAGCTGGGCCCGGATCCGGATCTGATATTTTTCGCCCTTTACCAGGTCCGCCAGTGGGGCCACCCCCAGGTTGTCTATCCGGGCCATCCAGTCTTTTGCCTCTTCAAAGGATTTTGTCACCGCCGGTTTTTCCTCTTTCCAGGGCCGGGAAACCGTATATTCCTGTTTCAGGGAATTGTATTTAATGGTGGACTGAATATCGAAATCAGCAATTTTCTTGTCCAGCCAGGACCCTCCGGTCCTGTACAAAGACACATGAAACAAAAAAGGGGTGAGAATCCCGTTTTCAATATTCTGGATGATTTTCGGCGGAAACGCGTTTTCCAGCTCAAAATAGATGAGCAGGTCGTCCCGGGTGTTGGCCAGTTTGATATCGGTCAGAATCGGATGGGTCTCATCTTTTGCCAAAACAGGGACGGGAACCATCAGTTGCAGCAGAAGAAAAACAGTCAGCAACAGGACCGCCGGCTTTTGGAGATGCAAAAAAAAAGGTTTCATGCGGTGTGCCGCCTTCCGGTTGCCGGCCCGGTTTCCCAGGCGTCTTTGGCGTCCAGCAGTTTTTCAATGAACCTGTGATTCAGAGTATGTCCGGATTTGTGGGAAACGATGTGTCCCTGGATGGGCATTCCCAGAAGCGAGAAATCCCCGAGACTGTCCAGCAGCTTGTGCCGGACAAACTCATCCGGATACCGCAACCCTTCTGAATTCAGAATCCGGTCCTTGTCGATCACAATGGCATTGTCCAGGCTTCCGCCCTTGCCCAGGCTGAATTTTTTGAGCAGTTCCAGATCCTGGATGAATCCGAAGGTCCTGGCATGGCTGACCTCTTTTTCAAAGTTGTTCCGGGTCCGGTCAAAAGTGATGCGCTGCGTGCCGATGAGTTCATGGTCAAATTCAATGGAACAGGTGATTTTGAAGCAGGGGGCGGGGCTCACTTCCACGAATTTGTCCTGGTCCCGGACCCGGACCGGCTTTTTGATGATCATGACATGTCTGGGCAGGCCCTGGGGCACGATACCGGCGGCTGTCATGGCCTGGGTGAACTCCCTGGCACTGCCGTCCATGATGGGCATCTCATAATCATCCATTTCCACCAGGGCATTGTCGATGCCAAGGCCCGCAAAGCTGGCCATGAGATGTTCGATGGTGGAGACGATGGCGCCGTTGACCCCTAAGACCGTGGCCAGGCTGGTATCCACCACCCGTTTGAACAAAGCCGGAATATCCTGGGTTCCGGGCAGATCCACCCGCCGGAATTTGATGCCGTGGTTTTCTATGGCCGGCTTGATCATGATATGATTTTTTTTGCCTGAATGGACCCCTGTTCCGGAAAGGGCCACGGTTTTTGCCAGGGTCTGCTGCATGAGCGGTGTATGCATCATATGTGTTTGGGCTGTTTGGGTTAAACGTTCTGTGAAACCTTTAATATATACTTGATTTTAATGTATATAGCAAAACAAATAAGATTTTTCTTTGGTTCAGGGGTAATTTCTGATAAACACAGAAGAATGAAATGACGGCAGGCGAGACAGCTGAAGGGGATCCGGTGATAGCCAAGACAAATTCCTGTTCCATAAACGGGATCGATGCCTTTGTGGTGGATGTGGAAGCGGATATTTCCATGGGCCTGCCGGTGTTCCAGATCGTCGGTCTGGCCGAAGCCTCGGTCAGAGAGAGCAAGGAACGGGTCCGTGCTGCGGTCAACAACTCCGGGTACCGTTTTCCCATGGACCGGGTGGTGGTGAATCTGGCGCCGGCGGATGTGCAGAAAACCGGCTCCGGGCTGGACCTGCCCGTGGCCATGGCCATTCTCGGGGCCTCGGGCCTGGTGCCGTCCGATGCCATGACACCCTATCTGATGTCCGGGGAATTGTCCCTGGACGGCCGGATCAAACCGGTCAGAGGGGTTTTGCCGGTGGCGCTCACCGCCCGGGAACAGGGATTCAGGGGCGTGCTGGTGCCTGCGGACAATGCCGATGAAGCGGCCATGGTGGATGGCCTGGATATTTTTCCGGTTTCCAGGCTGTCCCAGGTGGTGGAATATTTTTCCGGGCACGAAACGATCCTGCCGTTTGTCCGGGATTCCCGCCATGGTCCCCGGGACGTTTCATGGAATCAGGCCGGTGACCTTTCCGATGTCCAGGGCCAGGCCCATGCCAAGCGGGCTCTGGAGATCGCCGCGGCCGGAGGACATCACCTGCTTATGACCGGTTCGCCAGGGTCCGGTAAAAGTATGCTGGCCAAACGGCTGACCACGATTCTGCCCCTGTTGACGTCTGAAGAGATTCTGGAGGTAGCCCGGGTGTATTCGGTGGTGGGCGGACTGGAGAGCTTTGAAAAAGAATCGGGCCGCCGGCCGTTCAGGTCCCCGCACCACACCATTTCCGATGCCGGAATGGTGGGCGGCGGTTCCCGTCCCATGCCCGGTGAAATCAGCCTGGCCCATCATGGAGTCCTGTTCATGGATGAGCTGCCGGAATTCAGGAGAAATGTGCTGGAGGTGCTGCGCCAGCCTCTGGAGGATGGCAGGGTGACCATCGCAAGGGCCGGGATCAAGGCCGTGTTCCCCTGCCAGTTCATGCTGGTGGCGGCCATGAATCCGTGTCCGTGCGGATATCTGTCCGAACCCGGCAATACCTGTACATGCAGTTTTTCCCAGGTTCAGGCATACCGGTCCCGGATTTCGGGCCCTCTGATGGACCGGATGGACATTCAGGCGGCCGTGCCCAGGGTCTCTTTCGCGTCTTTGGTGTCCCGGGAAAAAACAGAGGATTCCGCCACTGTCCGTGCCCGGGTGATGCAGGCCCGGGAAAGTCAACTGGCACGGTTCGAATCCGGTACCGTTTTCTGCAATGCCCGCATGGGCACCGGGGATATCCACCGGTACTGCCGTCCGAATTCGGAGGGCCGGCGGCTCCTGGCCCATGCGTCCGATACCCTGATGTTGTCGGCCCGGGCCGTGCATTCCATTCTCAAGGTGGCCCGCACCATCGCGGACCTGGATGGCTCACCGGATATCCGCACCGTGCATGTGGCGGAAGCGGTTCAGTATAGGGGGTTTGACAGAGAAACCGGTTCAAAGATAAACGGATAAATTCAATGATCAAAAAAGATATTTTCAATCAAAATGTCAAGGCCCGGTTCAAGGCAGCGGCCAAGGACCGGATATACCGTTTTGTCATGGCGGATACAAAAATCAAAGGTGCTGTGGTGCATGCCACGCTCATGGTGAACGAAATGCGGGCCAACCACCAGCTCGGCCCCGTGGAAACCCTGATTCTGGGCCAGGCGTATGTCGCCTGTGCCCTGTTGAGCACCACGGTCAAAGGAGATGACCGTATCAGTCTGACCATTGAGTGTTCAGGTCCGGTCAGGGGACTGGACGTGGAGGCCAATGGATATGGAGAAGTCAGAGGATTTCTGAAGACCCCGGAAATCGCTGCGTCAGATCCGGACCGGGTCCGGTCCCTTTCTTCTCTGTTCGGGGCGGGATTTCTTACCGTGACAAAATACCTGGAAGACGGCAGACATCCCTATTCCAGCCGCGTTCATCTGGCTTACGGCACCATCGCCGAGGACCTGGCTGCATATTTCCTTGAATCGGAACAGATCCCCACAGGACTGAATCTCAGTGTGGTGTTTGATGAAAAACAGAATGTGATCGGTGCCGGCGGAGTTTTTCTCCAGGGCATGCCAGGGGCTGATCCGGAGTCTTTGAGGTTCGCGGAAGAGATTTTAGGACGGATCGATCCCCCGGGCCAGGTGTTTGCCCGGGGAAAATCTCCGGAAAAAATGGTGATGGACGCGTTTTCCTCCTTGTCCCCCCGTTTTCTGGGCCAGTCCCGGGTGGCGTTTTTCTGCCGGTGCTCCCGGGAACGGATGCAGGGGCATCTGAAAAATCTGTCTGCCGATGTTCGAGCGGACATTGTGGAAAACGGTCCCTTTCCCCTTGAGATCCGCTGCCACCATTGTAATTCCGTATACCGTTTCACTCGGGAATCGCTTTGTCAGATTCTGGGTTGAGCCGTGAAAAGGCCTGCGGGGAGGGATATTATGAGTCCGCTCGTAGAAAAAGTTTGAAAAGGCAAGAGTTTTTCTTGCCAACCAGGACCATTGTATTATACATACCTGAAATATGGCAGCCACATGACAGCTATATTCAAGCTAAAAAATATGAAAATCAGGGATGCGAATGAGTCTGTCGTTTTTCAGAACCCGTGTCCCATAATGAGCCCAAACGGGTGCCGGAGACCGGGAAACCGTTTTTCCGCAGAATGCCCGGCTGGTTGTGAAAACCGGTGATCAATCAACCGAATACATTGAGAGGTGTTGCCCCATGTGTAATCATTGCCACGAACACTCCCATTCCCATGGGCCTGAAATTGTTCAGCTCATGCCGGTATCCCACCCGCTTTTTGCCGTGTACCAGTCCCCGCAGCCGCCGGCGTTTGCCAGTGACAAGGGAAAAAACAACCTCAGCCTGGTCCCCGTGCTGTTCATGGGGCTGATCCGGCACGGGGAAAAAAGCATGGTGGAAGGGTTTTTTGCTTCAGACACGGTTCAGTCGTGCGAGGATATTGACGGGTTCAAGGGATATGCCGCTTCCCTTGATATCGCTGAAAAGTTGTATGCGTAACATTCACGCTTAAACCAAGGAGGACCCATGCACAAATTGTTACAGGACCGCCCGGGAGAGAAGATCATGCTCCTGGGAAACGAAGCCATTGCAAGGGGGGCTGTGGAAGCCGGAGTGGCCTTTGCCACCACCTATCCGGGAACCCCTTCGTCGGAAATCTCTTTGAACCTGTTCCAGATGTCCCAGGAATCCGATCTCTATTTCGAATACAGCACCAATGAAAAGGTGGCGCTGGAAGTGGCGGCGGCAGCGGCCAATTCCGGACTTCGCACGTTCTGCATGATGAAGCATGTCGGACTCAATGTGGCGGCGGACCCCCTCATGACCCTGGCCTACGTCGGAGTGACCGGCGGCATGGTGATTCTGAGTGCGGATGACCCGGCCATGTTCTCCAGCCAGAATGAACAGGACAACCGGTATTACGCCAAATTCGGGAACCTGCCCATGATGGAGCCGTCTTCCGTGGCCGAGGCCAAGGAGATGATCAAGGACGCGTTCGAGCTGTCCGAGTCCCTGAAACAGCCGGTGCTCATGCGCACCACCACCCGGATCAACCATTCCAACGCCTTTGTCACCTTTGGGGAGATCAAACCGAGAAACACAAAGGGCCGGTTTGAAAGAGATCCCCACCGGTGCGTCACCGTGCCGGCCGTGTCCCGGGGGCTGCATGTCAAGGTGCTGGAAAAAATGAAAAAAGCGGCTCAGCTGTCCGACACCTCCGCTTATAACTTTGTTGAGGGGGAAGGTTCTCTGGGCATTATCACCAACGGGGTGAGTTTTTACTATGCCGCCGATGCCGTCAAGGATCTGGGGCTGACCGGACGGGCGAAAATCCTGCGCCTGGGATTTTCCAATCCTTTGCCCGGAAACATGATCGCCGATTTTCTGGCCGGGTGTGAAAAAGTGCTGATCGTGGAGGAAGGAGAGCCGTTCATGGAAGAGGCGGTCAAGGCCATTGCCCAGGAAAAGGGCATCACCATTCCCATCAAAGGCAAATCCGACGCTCTTTTTTCCCGGCTGTTCGAGTTTGATCCGGCCATGGTCCGGAAACACATGGCCGCCTTTTTCAATGTCGAATATACGCCCAAAACCGCCGTCGACACCTCGGATGTCCCGGAAATCCCCATGCGGCCCCCGAACCTGTGTTCCGGGTGCTCCCACCGGGCCACGTTCTATGAGGTCAAGCAGGCGGCCAAAGACATGGATGTAATCTGTCCCACGGACATCGGCTGTTACACGCTGGGGTTTCTGCCGCCCCTGAGCATGGGGGATTTTGTCATCTGCATGGGGTCCTCCGTGAGTACGGCCTGCGGATTCGGCAAGGCCACGGATCAGAAAGTGGTTTCCTTTATCGGGGATTCCACGTTTTTCCATTCCGGGATCACCGGCCTGGTCAATGCGGTGTTTAACCATCACAATTTCACCCTGGTCATCCTGGAAAACGATATCACGGCCATGACCGGGCATCAGCCCCACCCGGGGGTGGACATGGAACGGTTCGGCCTGTCCGGGTACGGCCGGGTCAACATCGAGCAGCTGGTGCGGGCCCTGGGCGTGGAACATGTCTCCATCATCAAGCCGTTCAAGGTACAGAAAAGCATCGATATCATCAAAGAAGCCCTGGCCTTCAAAGGGGTGTCCGTGATCATTTCCCAGGAACCCTGTGCCCTGTATGCCAAAAGCCTGAAGCTGAGATCGATCCGGCCGTTTGTGGTGTCTGACAAATGCGCGGATCACAGAGACTGCATCACCACCATTGCCTGTCCGTCCTTTTATCTGGACAAGAATAACCGGGTGGCCATCGATGCCAACACCTGTGTGGGCTGTGCCGTGTGCGCCCAGATCTGTCCGGAAAACGCCATCCGGCCCCTGAAGCAATAACCCCAAATACAAGGATTTGAATATATGGAAACAACCAGACTGATCATTGTCGCCGTCGGTGGACAGGGCAACCTGCTGGCATCCAAGGTGCTGGGGGATGCCGCGCTGATTGCCGGAGTCCCGGTGCGCATGAGTGAAATTCACGGCATGGCCCAGCGGGGAGGGGTGGTGGAATCCGCCATTGTATTCGGAGACGCGGAAAGCTCCATTATTTCGGACGGGGAAGCCGATATCCTTTTAGGGTTTGAACCGGCCGAGACCCTGCGGGCCATCAAACGGTGCAGCAAAAACACCCGGGTGATCACCAATACCACGCCGGTGCCGCCCTTTACCGTGGCGGCCGGCCTGGGCACCTACCCGGACGTGGAGGAGATCAAACGACTGATCAAGGCCAAGACCGCCGGGCTGGTGGCCATCGATGCCATGTCCCTGGCCAGGGAGGCGGGCAGCCCCATGAGCGTCAACATCGTGCTGCTGGGCGCCCTGATCCAGACCGGTGCCCTGGGATTTGACCGGGAGGTGGTGGAAGAGGCCATCAAGCGGCGCGTCAAACCCGCGTTCCAGGAGGTGAACCTCAAGGCCTTTGACCTGGGATACAAGGCGGCGGCCAGTGCCTGATATTTTTGTTCTCAACGGTCCCAATCTGAACATGCTGGGAAAACGGGAGCCGGACATTTACGGCTCCCATACCCTGGATCAGATCAACCGGGAACTGGTAAAGGCTGCCGACCCCCTGGGTCTGTCCCTGCATTTTTTCCAGTCCAGTCATGAAGGGGCCCTGGTGGACGAGATCCACCGGATTTATGAAATATCCCCCGGCGGGGTGATCATCAACCCCGGGGGCCTCACCCATACCAGTGTGGTGCTCAGAGACGCCCTGGCCATGCTGACCTGCCCCAAGGTGGAGGTGCACCTGTCCAATATCTACAAACGGGAGCCGTTCCGGCACACCTCTCTTTTGTCGGACATTGTCACAGGCCAGATCACCGGATTCGGGCATTTCGGGTATCACATGGCCCTGATGGCCCTTCACCGGCATCTGACCGGGTGATGCCCTCTGCCTGCGTGATGCCGTGACCGGCCAGGTGTTGATTCTGTGTGCCACCCGGATGGAGATGGGGGCGTTTCTGGATCGCCATCCGGCCCGGTCTACAGGCCGTACCCCTGGAAAGCCTGATCTGCTGTCCGGCCCGGACCGGTCCTGGGACCTGGTGATTTCCGGTCCCGGCGTGTTCAACGCGGCGGTTGCCCTCACCGTGTGCCTGGAAAAGTTCCGGCCGGCATTCATCCTTCACACCGGGATTGCCGGGGTGTTTGACGGAACCGGGCTGAATCCGGGGGACGCGGCCGTGGCCGTGACCGACACCTATGTCCATACCGGAGTGGATACCGGCCGGCCAGGCAGCGGTGATCCGGGTGAGAACGATCCCGGCAGCAACCTGCACCATTCGGGCGACTCCGCCTCCCGGTCCGGTCAGACCCCTCTGACGGGCCCAATCCATCCACCCCTGCGGCTGGCCCCCCTGCCTTTTGACCTGATCCCGGGACATGAACTTTCCCGGCAGGGCATCTATGACCTGGATTCGAACCTGGCTGACGACTGCTTCCGGGTCCTGGACCGGCACCTGGGCTGCCGGGTGGTCCAGGGGCCGTTCATCACGGTGTCCGCCGTTACCGGTTCTCTTGAAAAAGCCCATGCCCTGTCAGACGCGTTTTCGCCGGTGATGGAATCCATGGAAGGGGCGGCTGCGGCCCATGTGGCCGCCCTGTACCAGGTCCCCATGGTGGAGATCCGGGCCGCGTCCAACCGGGTCGGAGACCGGGACAAAACCCGGTGGGATATCCCTGCGGCCGTGCAGACCGTGGCGGATATCTGTGACACCCTGCTTGACAAAGTGCCCGGCCATGGGATCTGACCGCCGGCCCAGGGCATCCGGGCAAGGGTTGCAGTATGTGGATGCCCATTGCCACCTGCATGATTCCCGCATCATAAAAGATATCCCCGGCATTGTTAAGCGGGCCGAAGCCGCCGGGGTGACCCACATGGTGACCTGCGCCACCATGGAAGAGAACTTTGAAGCGACATCGGTCCTGGCCCGCCGATATCCGGCCGTTGTCCCCTGTTACGGCATCCATCCCTGGTTTCTGGATTCCCTGACCTCCCGCTGGAAACAGGTGCTGGGGGACCGGGTGGCGGACGAACCCTGCGGCATCGGGGAAACCGGCCTGGATTTCATGGACAAACACGCGGACCGGGAACGGCAGGTGGCCGTGTTTGCTTTTCATCTGGCCCTGGCCCGGGACCTGGCACGGCCCGTCAATATTCACATCCGCAACGCCTGGGACCCGTTTGTCCGGATGCTGAAAAAAACCGGTCCTTTGAAAACACCGGGCCTGGTGCATTCTTTTTCCGGATCCGCGGAACTGGTCAAGGTGCTGGCGCGTTACAACCTGTTCATCTCTTTTTCCGGGTCCGTGACCCGGCCAGGAGCCAGAAAGGTGGTGAAGGCCCTGAACGCGGTCTCCGTGGACCGGGTGCTGCTGGAAACCGACACCCCGGACATCTATCCCAGTGTGCCCGACCCGGACTCCCACGGCCTGAATGAACCCAAAAATCTCCCGCTCATCGCCCGGATCGCCGCGGCCCGGGCCGGTGTACCGGTCCCGGAGTTTGCCCGAAGGGCCCATGCCAATGCCCTGACGGTGTTCAGCCCCGTCATTCCGGAAGATGATTCAGGGCAAACAGGGTGACGGCAGGTATGAATCAGTTTGACAGAACCATCCGCCTGATGGGAAACGATGCGGTGGCGGCACTTGGCCGAGCCAGAGCGGCGGTGTTCGGGTTGGGAGCGGTGGGCTCGTTTGCCACCGAAGCACTGGCCAGGTCCGGGGTGGGCTATCTGAGGCTGATCGATTTTGACCGGGTGGAGCCCTCCAATCTCAACCGGCAGCTGTTTGCCCTGCACTCCACTCTGGGACGGAAAAAGGCGGAGATCGCCCGGGACCGGGTCCTGGATATCCACCCGGAATGCCGGGTGGACATCTGTGACACCTTTGCCAATGCAGACAGTCTGGATTCCCTGCTGTCTCCGGATTTAACTGTGGTGGTGGATGCCATTGACGGCCTCAACGCCAAGGTCACCCTGCTGGTGGCGGCCCGGCAGATGGGTCTTTGTGTGGTCTCTTCCATGGGGGCCGGGGGCCGGATGGACCCATCCCTGATCCGGACCGGCGACATCAGTGAGACACAGGTGTGCCCCCTGGCCCGGATGGTGCGCCGGCGCCTTCACCGCCGGGGGGTGTTTACCGGGATCCGGTGTGTGTATTCCATTGAACCGCCGGTCCGTTCTCCGGATGCGGACCTGCTGCCGGATGAAACGGTTCAGGGATCAGGGGAAGGTGCCGGTCACGGCCGGCACCGGCCGCCCCTCGGCACCGTCCCCTGGATACCCGGCATATTCGGACTGACCCTGGCGGCGGAGGCCGTCCGGATCATCGCCCGCTGACTTCCTCGTCCCGAAGGACCCGGCGCAGCACCTTGCCCACATTGGACAGCGGGATGTCTTCCTTGAATTCGATAAACCGGGGCCGCTTGTACCCGGCCATGTTTTCCTTGCAGAAGGTGTCGATCTCCTCGACGGTGGCGGTCTCCCCCTGTTTGAGTTTGATGAACGCCTTGACTTTTTCCCCGCTTTTTTCGTCCGGCACCCCCACCACAGCGGCGAGTTCCACTTTGGGGTGGGTATACAGCACATCTTCCACCTCCCTGGGATAGACATTGAACCCGCCCACAATGATCATGTCCTTTTTGCGGTCCGTGATGATGATGTATCCGTCCTTGTCGATATAGCCGATATCGCCGGTGAGAAAATACCGGTTTCCGTCAATGGTCACGAACACCTCTTCATTGGCATCCGGCCGTTTCCAGTAGCCTTTCATGACCTGGGGGCCGCGGATGGCCAGCTCTCCGTTTTCGCCCCGGGGCACTTCTTCCGTACTGTCGTCCAGTGCCACGATTTTCACATCCGTGCCCGGCAACGGAAATCCGATGGAGCCGATTTTCCGGGTTTCCTTGAAAGAGGGGTTGATACAGGCGGCGGGCGCGGTTTCCGTCAGGCCATAGGCTTCAAAGATGATGGAACCTGTTTTTTCCTCAAACCGCCGGCACACTTCCGGGGGCAGCGGGGCCCCGCCGGACAGGCATCCCATGATGGAAGAGATGTCGTACTTGTCCAGGTGGGGGTGGTTGGTGAATGCCACAAAAATGGTGGGTACGGCCGTGATGAATGTGGGCCGGTATTTCTGCACCGCCTGCATCACCACGGTGAACGGGGGATTGCCGGCCCTGGGGTCCGGGATGCAGACCAGCTTGCTGCCGGACAAAGCGGAAAACAAAAGTGCACTGGTGATGCCGAAGCTGTGATACCAGGGCAGCACCCCCAGGTAGGTGTGAAACCCGCCGTGGCGCATTTTTTCCGCTTTTTTGCCAGGCTCGTGCACGATCCTGAAATACTCTTCACAGGCCTCCAGGTTGTAGGTGAAATTGGTATGGGTCAGTTCCGCGCCTTTGGGGACCCCGGTGGTGCCGCCGGTATACAGCATGATGGCGGTGTCTTCTTCCGGTGATACCGCGATCTCCGGCGGGCTGGGGGGAGAAGAGGCCACAATGTCGTCAAACATGTGGTGGCCGGGATCGATCTTGTCCGCCTTGGGGATTTTGCCCAGCAGGCCGCCGATAAACGCCTTGAGCTTCGGCAGGTAGGATTTGACGTTGCAGACGATCACGGTTTTGACCTGTGTGCCTTTGATGGCTTCCTGGGTGTTGGCGTAAAACTGGGGATGATCCATGCAGAAAACCATTTTGGATTCCGAATCCTTGAGCTGGTAATTGAGCTCCTTGGGGGTGTAGACCGGGTTGCAGTTGACGGCCACGGCACCGGCTTTCAGGATGCCGAAAAGCACCTCCGGAAAATGGGGAATGTTGGGCAGGAAAATCGCCACTTTGTCCCCTTTTGCGATGCCGCTGGCAGCCAGAAAATGGGCGATCCGGTCTGCCGTATCCTTGACCTGGGCATAGGTTCGGGTGGCACCGTTGAAAATGGTATACACATTGTCCGGGTACTTCCGCGCAGTCCTTTCCAGGACCTGGGTCAGTGGGTAGTGGTAATCGGTCACGTCATGGGCCACGCCTTCCGGCCAGTAAGGGGTCTGCCATTTCTGCATCATGGGTCTCCTTTGTTCAGGTACACGGGTTTGCGAAGTCCTGCTGTCATGTTTCATTTTAAAACGGAAGCTGGTGCATTATATTCATAATCCCAGGGAATTTGGAATCTTTTTCGGATGGGGGATGTGAAAAAGATGGATTGTGACGGATAACACGATTTCGGGTTGATAAACCGGAATTGCAATGATAATGAAATAGCCATATAAAACTAAAATTCAAGGAGACGGCAGAATCAGGATGAACAGAACAATACAAATGATAGCGGTGCTCTGTATATGGGGATGGGCGTCTGTGGCGGCGGCCCAGGAAATCTATGTGAGCGGGGTTACCAAAGTTACCATGCGCACCGGGGCGGGGGTGGAGCATAAAATTGTGGCCATGCTGGAGACCGGAACCCGGGTTGAGATGGTGGAGCACAAACCGGACTGGTCCCTGGTCCGGATGGACAATCAGAAACAGGGATGGGTGCTCACCCGTTTTCTGACGGAAGAAAAACCGTTGACATTCCAGGTGGAAAAACTTCAAAAAGAAAATGAGCGATTGACCGGCGCCATCAAAGAAATTGAAAAACAAAACCAGGCTCTGGCTGAAAAAAATGACGTACTGGCGGATATCGAAAAAAAATATCAGGAACTGAAACAGGCATCTGCGGATTATCTCAAGCTCAATGAAAAATACCAGGACCTTGTCCGGTTGTCGGAAGAACAGGAACAGCAGATCGCCATGCTCAAGGAAAACCTGAACAATGAAGCGATGCTGTGGTTTTTGAGTGGTGCCGGGGTGTTTATCGTGGGATTGATTCTCGGGCTGAGTACCCGCAAGAAAAAGAGAAGTTCGTTATTATGATCCAAAAAACCGATTTTCTGATAATCGGCAGCGGCATCGCCGGACTGAGTTTTGCACTGAAGGCTTCTGAACACGGGCATGTTACCATTATCACCAAAAAAAACATTCAACACAGCAACACGGCCCTGGCCCAGGGCGGGGTGGCGGCCGTGTTCGGAAAGCAGGATTCCTTTGAGCTGCATGTGGCGGATACGCTCAAAGCCGGGGACGGCCTGTGTGATCCCGATGTGGTCAAAATGGTGGTGGAAAACGGACCCGGGAGGGTCCGGGAGCTGGTGGATCTTGGGGTCCGGTTCAATATGGCGGGAACCGGTAAATGCGATTTTGCCATGGGCCGGGAAGGGGGCCATTCGGTCAAACGAATCATCCATGCCCATGACCTGACCGGTAAGGAAATTGAAGACGCCTTGGTGGCAAAAGCCAGAGAAAATGATCGTATCACCATTCTGGAAAACCATATTGCCGTGAACCTGATCACATTTTCCTCGTCCGTGCGAAGCGGGGTCCTGGTCACCCAGTATGAAAGCTTCTGCTGCGGTGCATATGTGCTCGACAATACCACCGGCCGGGTGGAAACCTTTCATGCGGCCGTGACACTGCTGGCCACCGGCGGTGCCGGCAAAGTGTATCTGTACACCTCCAATCCGGATATCGCCACGGGCGACGGGATTGCCATGGCATACCGGGCCGGGGCGTCCGTGGCCAACCTGGAGTTCGTTCAGTTCCACCCCACCTGTCTGTATCATCCCAAAGCCAAGAATTTTCTGATTTCAGAAGCGGTGCGGGGGGAGGGGGGCGTTCTGATCGATGCGTCGGGCAGGCGTTTCATGGAAGATTATACCCCGGAAAAGGAACTGGCCTGCCGGGATGTGGTGGCAAGGGCCATTGACAATGAACTCAAGAAAACCGGGGCTGAGTCGGTGTTTCTGGATATTTCCCACAAGGATCCTGATTTTGTGCGGCAACGGTTTCCGAATATCCATGCCCGGTGCCTGGAATACGGCATCGATATCACCACCGACCCCATTCCGGTGGTGCCGGCGGCCCATTACATGTGCGGCGGGGTGGCCACGGATCTGAACGGGAAGACCGATATCCAGCGGCTGTATGCCGTAGGAGAAGCCGCTTGCACCGGGCTTCACGGTGCCAACCGCCTGGCATCCAATTCCCTTCTCGAGGCCCTGGTCTATGCCCACCACGCATATCTGGATGCCGTCAACGCCCTGCCGGCCATCAAGAAAAACATGGACATCTCCCTGGCACCCTGGGATGAGACCAACACCACGGACAGTGACGAAGCCATTGTGGTCTCCCACAACTGGGATGAGATCAGACGTCTCATGTGGAACTATGTGGGAATTGTCCGGTCGGACAAACGGCTCCAGCGGGCGGCGCGCCGCATCAAGACCATTCAGGACGAGATCAATGAATATTACTGGGATTTCAAACTGACCGCCGATCTGGTGGAGTTGAGAAACATCGCCACCGTGGCCAAACTGGTGATTCAATCGGCCCTGCTGCGCAAGGAAAGCCGGGGACTTCACTACAATATCGGGTATCCTGAGCGGGACGACAAACGGTTTTCGGTCCCCACGATTCTGAAAAAACGGTTTTGAACACCGATCAGGGATCAGCCGGGTCTTTCTGGCGTATGGAACGGACAAGTCCCCGGATTTTCTTGATATAGGGAATCAGTACCAGAATGACGATAATGACAAAAAACGTTTGAATCATCTGAAACCGTTCATCCAGAAATTCGAAAAACTCATACCACAGCACGATGGCGGTCAGGGTACCCAGAAACGTGGCCGAAAAATTCCGTACCCATCCCAGGCGGATCATGCCGCCGATGATGGACCCCACCACCGGCCCGGTGACCGGCAGCGGAATCATGACGAACAGAAAGATACCCAGCCATCCGAACCGCTCGATTTTGTTTTTCTGCTTCAGGGCGGTTTCCGCGATCCGGTCCATGGCCCGGATCACCCATTCCACCCGCAGGTAGTTGGTGGTGGTCAGTGCAAAAACGGCGTAGGTGAAAAACACCACCATCACTTCCAGGTAAAAGTTGTAAAAAATGGTGGGAACCGCCCCTAAATCCTGAAGGATGCACAATCCGATGCCCACGGAACGCCCTCCGAAGGTGTTGGCAAAAAATGTGAGGATCAGGGTTCTGGCAATATCCGTATCCGTGAAAAGATAGAACCCGATGCTGATCAAAAGTATCAGGGCCATGGCCATACCGGTCAACAGCAGTTTGCCTTCGGAGGTGTTGAAAATGGAGTGTTTCATGGAAAATTTTCGGTTCAAGGCCGGGTCATCGACAAGAAGCCACAAACAAGGTGACAATGCCCAGGGTCATCGATTTGAATCGAACATCCCTGAACCCGGTTTCCGACATCAGTCCCGCAAACACCTCCGGGGGCGGAAACTGCAGCACCGATGCCGGCAGATAATGATAAGCGTTGCCGTCCTTTGAAAAAAACCCCCCGATCCAGGGCAGCACTTTTTTGAAATAACTCAGATAAATGGCTTTAAACAGTTTGTGCTGCGGCGTGGTCAACTCCAGAACCGCCAGTTTCCCTCCGGGTTTGAGCACCCGGTGAAATTCAGATAACGCCCGCTGCCGATCCATGATGTTTCTGATGCCGAACGCTATGAAAACCGCATCAAATGTTTCAGGCGGGAAAGGCAGGCTCAGCGCGTCCCCGTTCACCAGACAGATGCTTTGACAGGCGGCTTGACGACATTTTTTTTTTCCGGCCCAAAGCATGGCATAGGAAAAATCCAGGCCAATGATCCGGGTATCGCCGTTGAGATGCCGGCTCAGTGTCAGGGCCACATCACAGGTGCCGCAGGCCACATCCAGTATCCGGCTTCCCGGACCCGGGGCTGCGGCGGTTACCATCTGATTCCGCCACATCACATCCTGGCGAAGGCTGAGCAGCCGGTTCAGAAAATCATACCTGTGGGCGATTTTGTCAAACATGCCCTTGACAAAATCCAGTTCTTTGTTCATCGTTGACAACCTGAATTTCAGGATTAGATTACTTTATTTATCATAAACAGCTGGAAAAGGTACCATACCAGGGCCGAGAATACAATTAAAACCATGCGCAAATGATTGGAACGATCGGGTAAGTTATGACGGAAAAACGTGACTACTATGAAATCCTGGGGGTATCCCGGGATGCGGACAAAGTGACCCTGAAGAAAGCATACCGGAAACTGGCCATCAAATTTCATCCGGACAAGAATCCCAACAACCGGGAAGCGGAAGACAAATTCAAGGAAGCCTCCGAAGCCTATGAAGTACTGAGCAATGACAACAAACGCCACATCTATGACCAGTTCGGGCACCAGGGACTGGAAGGGGCCGGTCACTCCGGGCCCGGCGGGTTCGAGGATATCTTTTCCAGTTTCGGTGATATTTTCGAGGACTTCTTCGGGTTCGGCGGCGGCCGCGGAGGCCGGGGCAACCGGGTCCAGCGGGGGTCGGACCTGCGCTACAACATGACCATCGATTTCATGGAAGCGGCCTTCGGTACGGAAAAAACCATCTCCATCCCCAAACTGACCACCTGTGACGAATGTGACGGCAGCGGCAGCCGGCCCGGGACGGAAGTGGAGACCTGCGCCCACTGCCACGGCACCGGGCAGTTCATTCAGAGCCAGGGGTTTTTTAAGGTCAAGACCACCTGTCCCTACTGCAAGGGCCGGGGCAAAGTGATTTCCGATCCCTGCCCCAAATGCGTGGGGGCCGGCCGGGTGGAAACCGTGCGCAAAGTCCAGGTCAAGATCCCTGCCGGTGTGGATGTGGGATCCAAGCTGCGCCTGAACGGTGAAGGGGAAGCCTCTCCCACCCCGGGCGGGCCGTCCGGGGACCTGTATGTGGTGATCAATGTGAAGCCCCACAAGTTTTTCCAGCGGGACGGCAGCGATATTGTTTGTGCCATTGACATCTCCTTTGCCCAGGCGGCTTTAGGGGCCGAGATCACGGTGCCCACGCTGGTGGGAGAAGAAACGCTGACCATTCCCAAAGGCACCCAGTTCGGGGACAGCTTCCGGCTGTCCGGGCAGGGCATTGCCTCGCTTCGCACCGGAAGGCGGGGAGATCAGATCGTGAAGGTGCTCATCAAGACCCCCACCAAACTGACGGCCAAACAAAAGGAACTGCTGAAGCAGTTTGACAAGCTGGATGCCAACAAAATTTCCAATAAATTGAAAAATCTGTTTAAAAACATTTAGCAGCAGGCGGAGCCCATGTTTGAACTCAAGGTCAAAACCCGGTTTGCCGGAGCCCATCAGCTGACCATGGTGGGGCAGAAATGTGAAAACCTCCACGGCCACAACTGGCAGGTGGAAGTGTGTGTCAAAGGACCGGAACTGAACGATGCCGGGGTCCTGGCGGATTTCGGGGATATAAAGAAAGCGGTCCGCCGGGTGGTGGACGGGGACCTGGATCACAAATATCTCAATGAACTGGCCGTGTTCCAGGGGCGGCAGCCCACTTCGGAGCGGATTGCCGTGTATATCGCTCAGCAGGTCCAGGCCCTGCTGGATGAGAATCTGACGGAAAAACTGCGGGTATCCCGGGTCATGGCATGGGAATCGGATGACGCCTGCGCCATTTATTATCCGGAATAACAGCTTTAGAATTCCTGAAGCATCCATCCCCGGGAGTACTGTCAATGATCAAGGCCCGAAGCCCTGACAAACCTGGTCAGGCAGCGGTTTTCGGCGACAGCCGGACCGCGATGTGTTTGGCCGGGATCAATCCGGTGGCGGCGGCGGACACGATATTGCCGGCCACTCCGGGGCCGTCGCCGGCCACATACAGGCCGTCGATCTTTGTTTCCAGGTGCTCACTGGTTTCCACCTGGGTGGCAAAGAACTTGATTTCCGGGGCATACAGCAGGGTTTCATCGTTGGAGACCCCGGGTACCACCAGGTTCAGGGTTTCCAGGCCTTCGATGAGATTGGTCAGAATCCGCTCCGGCAGGGCCATGGCAATGTCACCGCACACCACATGGGTCATGGTGGGTTCGATATAGCCTTTTCGGATCCGGTGCCAGGTGGAGCGGCGGCCCCGTTTCAGGTCCCCGAACCGCTGGAGAATGGGTTTTCCCCCGCCGATGATGGAGGCCAGCCGGCCGATGGACTCCCCATAGGCCTGGTTGTCGGTCACTGGTTCCGTCAGCACCACCTTTGACAGAAACGCGAAATTGGTGTTGTCCGATTTTCTGCCGGAATAGGCGTGCCCGTTGACGCACACAAAATCCCGGTAGTTCTCCAGGGAGATGAATCCCCCCTGGTTGGTGCAGAACGTCCTTGTCTGGTCGTCATAGGTGTGGGTCTGGACAAAAAAGGTGGGGTCATAGATGATGTTGCACAGGTCATCCATGATATCGTTGTGCACCTCCACCCGCACGCCTACCTCGATGCCCCGCTGGCTCAGGTGAATGCCGTGCTTCTGCGCCACCGAAGCCATCCAGTTGGCTCCTACCCGGCCCGGGGCCAGGATCACGCAGGGGGCCTCATACGTGGCCTTATCCGTGACCACGCCGGTCACCCGGCCGTTTTGTTCCAGAATGTCCGTGGCGGTTTCGGTGACCCGGACTTCCAGTCCCCTGGACTGGATATGGTCGGCCATGGCGGCAATGTATCCGGGCAGGTTGTCGGATCCCAGGTGCTTCTGCCGGATGAGCAGCAGGTCGATGCCGAACCGCCGGGCGTCTTTTCTGATCTGCCGGGCCGCGTCCATGTCCGTGGGAAAGACCGGTCCGTCCATGTTGAACCGGGTGAACACGGCTTCGGTTTCATCGATCAGTTCCTGGGCCTCGGACAGGGGCATGAACTGGGTCAGGTCGGTTTTTCCCAGCCTCGGGATGAAGTTGAGCTTGCCGTCGGAATACAGCCCGGCCCCGCCGATGCCGGACAGGATATTGCACGGGTCGCACTCGGCGCATTTCTGAATGCGATGGTTGGGGCATTTGCGTTTCAACGGTGCTTTGCCTTTTTCAATGAGCACCACTTTCAGCCGTGTGTGCTCCATCAGATACCAGGCCGCAAACAGCCCGGCCGGTCCCCCGCCCACGATAATCACGTCATGAGTCATTTTCAGTCGTCTCCGTCAGTTCCGGCTCCAGGCCCATGGCCCGGGCCCGGGCCATCCATTGTTTCCGGGCCAGGGCCCGCATGTCGATCACATTGTCCCGCTCGTCCACGATCTCCATTCCCATGAGCGTTTCAATGAGGTCTTCCAGGGTCACCAGCCCGTCGGTTCCGCCGTGTTCACTGACAATCAAAGCGATATGCTGGCGTTCGGCCAGAAACCGCTCAAACAGCACGGTCAGCGGAATGGAGCTGGGCACGGCCAGGATATCCCTTTTCAGGGTTTTGAGTGTTTCGTTTCCCCTTTTCTGGGCCATGAAAATCAATATATCATCCTTGAGAACGAACCCGGTGGCATCGTCCAGATGGGATCTGTACAGGGGCAGGCGTGAAAAAGGGGTTTTCATGATGTATTTCAGGGATTCATCGATGGTCATGTCTTCCGGCAGTGCCGTGACCACCGTGCGCGGTGTCATGATATCCGTGGCTTTGAGCCGTTCGAACCGCAGCAGGTTCTGGATGATGCGGGATTCCTTGGAATGGATCTGACCGGTCTGCTCTCCCATGGATGCCATGGCAATGAACTCGTCCCTGGAAAAAATATGCATGGTTTTTCCCCGGGAAATGAGCCGGGTCAGTTTTTCGGACAGCCAGACAATGGGGTACAGCACCACAATCAACAGGTTGATGTAAACCGCGGTGGGCCCGGTCAGGCTGGACCAGTAGATGGCGCCGATGGTCTTGGGAACGATTTCCGACAGAAACAGGATCATCAAGGTCATGACAGCGGAAAAAACCCCGAACCAGGTGCTGCCGAAAACCGCGGTGGCCTTGGCGCCGGCACCGATGGCCCCCACGGTATGGGCAATGGTGTTCAAGGTCAGAATGGCGGCCAGGGACCGGTCCACATTGTCCTGTTTGAGCCGTTTGAGCAGGGCCGCCTTGCGGGGGTTCGTTTGTTTCAACCCTTCGATGTAGGAAGGGGTGACGCTTAAAATGACGGCTTCGGCCACGGAGCACAGGAATGAGAAAATCAGGGCCAGCCCCACATACAGGAGCAGCCCCAGAATATCGGAATCAAGTCCGCCGGTGATGTCGTTCATAGGTGCAGTTTCCAGAAAGTAAATGATAAAAAACGGTGCGTCACTGTCCGTCACAATAACCATCAGACCCGTCCGAAGCAAGAAAAAAATATACAGCTGGAAATTTCCGGTTTTTCTTTCCTTGCCTGAAAAAGGATTTATAATACAGGTATGGATGGGAGCAGGTCTTGTTGACCTGCTGCCGGGTCTGATTTTTCAGAGAAAGGAGGCACGCGATGGAGATCAAAGTGGACAGACACAAACATTCCCATCATCATGAGCATTCCCATGAACATGAGCACCCCCATTCCCATGGCGGCAACACCCATTCCCATGCCCACCGGCATACCCATTCACACGGTCATGAGCACGAGCACCGTCATGTGTCTGACGATGCAACCCATGACCACAAGGGGGTTCACGGCAGCCATGACCATGATCATTCCGGGCATGAGACGGAGCCGCATTCTCATTCCCATGATTGATCCGGGAAAAAGCATTTAACAAGGATACGGGGCCGGGCTGGACCGGGCAGGTTCGGCACCATGCCGCCCCTGCGGGGGTGTCTCCGACAAACCGTCAGCAAGACACCCCCGCAGGGGCCCCGCTTGTTCAGAAATAAAACCTCCTTCACCGTTTGAGAAGAACTCAATGTCCTGGTGAGTTTATCAATGATATCTGGAATATGGTTGAATTTAAGAAGAATCAATGATAGTTGCAATATGGTTCACGTTTGGTTAAATATCAATTTCAGCAATTGCACCCTCAATTAGGAGTATTGTCAAGCCATGAAATTTCTTGTTCTATCCAGAGGCGCTTCGGTTCCTGATAGCGGCAAGAATACTGTTTATCTTATAATAGATCACTGGAACGATTATTCATTTGTTACCATGTTCGGCATGTCACTCCATGACGCACAAGGACAGCTACATGAAATCGGTGCAATAAAAATCGGTTTCAAAGGTCAGACGACAGAAACAGCTACATATAAAAAATTGTCTAAAACCTTTGAGAGCCTTAGTGATGAGTTTTTTTCACTGGGAGTTGATGTTGATTACTATAAAAACATGGAAGCGCTGCCTGACAATCTTGGGAAACAAATCTTAACCGCATTATGTGATATTGTTGCAAAACCCGAACTTTTATATGAAACACCGTTATC
>NPIF01000059.1_pt1 | contig 61962 bp, 49 predicted proteins | sample 8637461 | NCBI WGS metagenome assembly NPIF01 (sample SAMN07420641, study PRJNA396082) | bioreactor metagenome | isolation source: sample BR12 brine-fed electro-methanogenic bioreactor BR | place: Japan: Kochi | collected 2016-12-09 | reverse complement strand
TTAAGTTGAAAAGACAGGATATTTGTCCTTCATAAATTTTTCTATATAGTTAAATATAATATCTTCTTTAAATTCAACATTTATTAAATTTTTTTCACATTTTTCATAGTTATATGCAAAAAGACTATCACTAAGAATTTTAATATTTTTAATTTTTCCATTTTCAACATCAACTAAAAGACGAACATTTCCATCAAAGACTTTTCTTTCAACAGTAATGCTAAATTGTGGAGATTCATCATATATCCATTGATCAGTAATAATTTTATTAAACATTGGTGCTTTAAAAGATTTTTTATCTATATATATAGGTTTTTCTATCTTACCAAATTCACTAATAAAAGATTGTATTAATGAATTTATCATTTTTTCTTTATTAAGGTCTTTATTTATTTCTTTTAGATTGATTACTCGACTTCTAACTGAATCAATTCCTTTTGATTTAAGTTTCAAATATGATGGTTTTAATGCCTTTGTTAGCATATCTAAATTAACATCAAGCATTATTGTTCCGTGATAAAGATAATTATCATCGTTTGTAAAATAAGCATGGCCTGAAAATTTCTTACCATTGCTAAGTAAATCATTTCTTCCACTAAATGAACAATCAATATTAAAAGATGATACAGCTCTCTTTATAACTGATAAATATTTTTGAATATTAGCATTATTTTCCTTTGTAATAAAAGTGAAGTTTAAATTTCCTAAATCTTGGAAAACTGCACCTCCACCTGAAAAACGTCTAACTGGTAATATATTATTATTTTTTAAATAATTTGTGTCAGCTTCGGCAAAAATATTTTGATTTCTGCCAAAGATGACTGTTGGATTATTTTGCCACAGAAATAGATAAGTATCATTTGTCGCTTCAGTTAATAATTGATATTCCGTTGCTACATTATAATATGGATCAGTTTCTTTTGATAAATATACCCTATTCATTATTCGTGTAATGCTCCTATACTTAAACCTAAAGCAGCTTCATGAATTATTTCAGAAGTTGTTGGATGTGCAAATATTGTTTCTTTTATCTCATCATCAGTTAAATTATTAGAGATTGCTAAAGTTATTGTACTTATTAATGAAGAAGCTTCAGCTCCGATAATTGTTCCTCCAATTATCTTATTAGTTTCAGTATCCTTTATTAATTTTATAAAACCTTCATTCTCATTCATTGTTAAAGCCTTTCCATTACTCATAAAATTAAACTTACTTACTTTATAATTAATATTATTTTCTTTACATTCATCTTCATTTAAACCTACACTCGCAATTTCAGGTTTTGTAAATATTACGTTAGGAACAGCATTATAATCCATTTCTTTTGATTCATTTAAAATATTTGAAACAGCAACAATCCCTTGATGAGAAGCAACATGAGCAAGTTGAATAATATTTGTTACATCCCCTATAGCATAAATATTTTCAACATTTGTTCTCATATTAGAATCTACAGCAATACCTCTTTTGTTTTTATTAAGTTTCACTTTAGAGTTTTCAATCATAAGTGAATCTATATTAGGCTCTCTTCCAATAGCTGATAATACTTTATCACTAACTAATAATTGTTCTCCATCTTTACTTTCAAAAGTAATAATTGCTTGATTTGTGTTAGACTTTTGAATTTTTTTAACTTTAGAACTTGTATAAATATTTATTCCTTCTTTTATAGCTAACCTTTTAATTTCATTAGAAACTTCTTTATCTACCATTGTTAATAGTCTATCCATAAATTCAACAACATTAACTTCAACACCTAAGTTTCTATAAATAAAAGCAAACTCCATACCTATAACACCCCCACCTATAATTGTAATAGATTTAGGAAGATCAGTTGAAGAAAGAGCTGATGTACTGTCCATAACAAATGGTAATTCAAGACCTGGAATATTAATTTTTGATATTTTAGAACCTGTTGCTATAATTATATTTTTTGCATTAATTAAATATTCATTTTCCCCTTTAATTGAAACTTCATTTTCTGAAACGAAAGAAGCATCTCCTTTAATAACTTCAATATTATTTTTTTGCATTAAATAATCAACACCAGAAACAAGTTTATTAACAACTTTTTGTTTTTGGGAAATAACCTGCTTCATGTTAACTTTAACATCATCATTTGTTTCAATACCAAAAATTTTAGAATTTTTTATTGTATGACAAACTTCTGAAGATTTTACAAGAGCTTTTGTTGGAATACATCCAACATTCAAACAAGTCCCCCCTAGATTATCCTTTTCAACTAATGTTACTTTAATTCCATTCTTTGCTGCATATATCGCTGCAACATACCCTCCTGGGCCAGAACCTATAATAAGTAAGTCTCTATCAATTTTATTTATAGTTTTTTCTTTTTGTTGAGGCTTTATTAGTTTTTCTTTTTCAACTTCAGGGGTATCTTCAATAGCATCATATTCAAACATTAATTGTTTTGATGCGATTTCATCACCTTCATCACATAATATTTTAGTAATAATACCTGACTCAGTTGCTTTTATTGCCTTATTACCTTTTCCTGTTTCAACTTGAACTAGTATATCGCCTTTGCTAATTTTATCACCTTGCTTAATACTAATTTTACCAACCTTTCCTGTTTTCCCTCCAGGAATTACACTCATATTTATATTCATTAATAGTCTCCAAATGTGCAAAAGGGATTGCAAAAGCAACCCCATTTTATTTTTTATATAATATTATTCTCTAACAACACCAGAGGATACTAATTTAACACCATTTGCTAAACAATCACCAACTGGACATCTGCCTTCTATAAATTGAGCAAAAGCTTCAGCTTTTTCTTGAGGTTCATCAGTTTTAAAATGCATTGTATATCTAATTTCTTGGAAACCATTTCTAACATCTGCTAATCCCATAAAACCATCAGGATCTAAATCACCTTCAAGCTCTACATGAAATTCTTCGAAACTAAAGTCTTGAGATTCTGCAAATGCAGCTGCCACAATAGTTTGACAAGCACCTAAAGCACAAAGTAAAGCTTCAACAGGGTTCATACCTGCATCTGTTCCACCTAATTCTTCTGGTTCATCTAATAAAATCTTGAAATTTCTAGCGTTTGTTTCAACTTGTAATCCATCTTTTAATTTTTTAGCATTAGCTTTAAAAGTAGTTATCATAACTTTTTACTCCTATTTTCTTAATTATTTATAGGAAAATTAACATATGTTATTTCATAAGTCAATACTTAGCTAAGTAAGTATGCATATTTTTAAATAAATATTTATCGAAATATAAAATTTCAAATAACTTATATACAAATAAAGGTATAAATTTTTAATCTATACCTTCCAAATTAAGCTAAACTCAAACTATATTTCTTTCTTCTAATCAATTTTTTAATTAAATATTTTTTAATTGTCCGTTTATAAGCATTAGTTGTAAATTCATAAATAGCACAAAGCTTATCACTTATGCAAACTATTGCACTTTCTTTTGATTTAGGTAGAGCAAAAGTAATTGGGAACATATGCTTTAGTATTATATCAATTTCTCTTAAAGTTAATTCGATATCTTTTTGAGCTTGTATAGCTGCCTTACTAGGATGAAGTCTTAAATGTTTTTTCTTGTTTGATTCACTCTTATCATGACAATCATAGAGATAATAATCATGTAAAAGTGCACCTCTAATTAATTGATAATAATCAACTTTTAATCTAAATATCTTGGACATTAACATAGATAAATAAGCTACATTCACACTATGTCTTAAAACAGACGTACCAAGATGATGTGAATAAGCCCTCGTTTGCAAGATTCTTGTCTGTTCACATAAATCATTAAATATTTCTGATAATAATATTTTATCTATTTTTGTTCTTCTGTGTTTTCTCATTTGAGCTGATTATACTCCAATTTTTTTCAAATTACTAGAATTAATTACTGAATTAATAACAATTTAATAAAATTATTACTTACCTTATATTCTACATTTAATTTTGATTTTTTCTGTAACTATATCACATATATTTTTGTTATAATTATGAGGGGAAAAGGAGAGAATATTGAAAAATCTATCATTAATAAGAGACAAAATGATTGAATACTATGCTGGTGAACCAAAAAGAATCAATCATTTATTAAAAGTAAATGCTTTTGCAACAATAATTGCTGAAAAAGAAAAAGTCTCAAAAGACTTATTTACCATTATATCTATATTAGGCTATGTCCATGATATAGGTATTAAAATTGCTGAAGAAAAATTCAATAAAACTACAGGAAAACTACAAGAAGAGCTAGGGAAAGAACCTTCTAGAAACTTAGTTTTAGAATGTGGGTTCTCAAAAGCCATAGCTGATCGAGTTAGTTTCATTGTCTCTCACCATCACACATATGATACAATTGATGGTCTTGATTACCAAATATTAGTTGAAGCTGATATCTTAGTTAATATTTATGAAGACAATATTTCTCGCGAAATTATTCCAACTATTAAATCTGATATATTTAAAACAAAAACAGGAACATTTCTGTTAGATAAATTATATAAATAACATTTTCAAACTTGAACAAACTAATATAATTATATATTATGGAAACTAAAAATACAGATTATAGTTTCCATAAGGTTTACAAATGAAAGAACAAATTATTCAAGAATCCATTAAATTATTTAATCAATATGGTTATAAATTCTCTATGGATAACCTTTCTAAAAATCTTAAAATTAGTAAAAAAACTCTTTATAAATATTTTACTTCAAAAGAAGAAATTATTACTTACATTATTGATGAAAGTTTTAATGAAGTTCATTCAAAGCAAAAAGCAATAAACAATTCTAATTTAGATACAGAAACAAAACTTAGACAAATTCTTACTACAAATTTTATGAGAGAAGACTCTATAGATTTAAGTAAAGCAAAAGACATAAACAAATATTACCCTAAACTTGCAAAAAAAATAGAAAAAAAATATATAGAAGAATGGAATCTAGTCGAAAACTTATTAGTTAAAGGAAAAAAAGAAGGAGTTTTTGAATATTGGAGCTTGCAATACACAATGGCAATTCTAAAAGAATCTATATCTTTAATCATTCATTATATTAATGAAGAGATTTCATATACAAAGGCAATTGATATCTCAATGAACAAATTTATTGACAATATAAAAACAAAAAAAGGAAATACAGTATGACATTAATTATTATTTTATCAATTTTAATTATCATTTACATAGCTTATAGAGCTATTATTAACAATACTATCAAAAAAGTATGTTTTCCAACTGTAAGAAGCTGGGAAGAAACTCGAGAAATCGAAAGTCAATACGAACAATGGGCTGATTTTGATTCCATAAAAAAAGAAGATCTTAATTTCACGTTAGATGATGGGTATTTAATACATGGGACTTTTATAAAAAGCAAAGAAGAATCAAATAAATATATTATATTAACTCATGGATTCAGATATTCAAGGTTAGGTGGAGTTAAATATGTAAATATATTTAGAGAGCTAAACTATAATATTTATCTTTATGATTTAAGAAATCATGGCCAAAATGTTCGTGGTGGAATAATAACAATGGGAGAACAGGAACATAAAGATTTAGCTATTATAATAGATAAAATGTATGAAAAATTTGGAAATAACATTCAATTAGGATTACATGGAGAATCTCTAGGAGCTTTTTCCTCATTATATGTTACAAAACTTAGAGCTGATAAAATTAAATTTATTATTGAAGATTGTGGATATTCATACACAAGAGATGAACTTCTACACCAAACAAATCGTCAAAAATTACCAAAATGGATGTATTATAGAATTGAAAAATACGCCAGAAAAAAATACAACCAACATTGGGCTGATATGGATGCTAAAAAAGTATTAAAAAATTGTACAATTCCAATTCTTTTCATGCATGGAGGAAATGATACTTTTACCCCAGCAAGGATGGCTCAAGAGTTATTTGATGCTCACGGAGGTTACAAATCTATTTGTATAATTGAAGGAGCTGAACACGCTCAAAGTGTAGTAACTGATTATAATAAGTATAAAAAAACAGTTAATAAGTTCATAACAAACATTAATATGTAACAAATATTTACTGATACAATTACCCAATTTAAAAAATCTGTCCACTATTTTCTCACTTTTACACATTTGTCCAAAAAAAAAGTATAGTCTATTTTTTTAATTATGAATAACTTTTGTTTGGATTTAAGAGAGGAGACAATATGACAGATAAAAAAGAATCAAAAATTAAAAAAACCGTTAAGATTATTCTAAGATATATAATTTTAATATTAATAATTGGGAGTTTAGTCTATTTTGTAAACAACAGGATAAACAATGCAGAAAAGATTGTTTATATTGCCCCAAAACCAACTGTTAAAATTGAAAAACCTCATATAGATACAATTGAAAAAGAAGTTACCTTTCCAACATACATAGAAGCAAAAGAAATGATTGCTGTTATACCTTTTGTTCAAGGAACAATTATGGACTATAATGTAAAAGTTGGAGAATATATAGAAAAAGATGATATTGTTGCTCAAATAGATCCAACGCCTTTTGAACAACAAGTTCTTCAAGCAAAAGCGGCATTTGATGCATATGAAAAAACTTTTCAAAGAATAGAGCAATTATATAAATCTAAAGCAACAAGTGAACAAAACTATGATGAAGTTAAAGCAAAATATGATGCTGCAAAAGCACAATTAGAATTAGCAAATGTTCAACTTGGATATGCAAGTGTTAAAGCCCCTGTCAGTGGAACAATTCTAATGGCACCATTATCAAAAGGTAATGTTGCTTCTTCTGCTAATCCACTTGCAGTTATTGCTGATTTAGAATCTCAAGTTGTAAATATACAAGTACCTGAAAAATATTATGATATATTTGTTAAAAATCAAGATATATTAGAAATAGAATTATCTCGACCTCAATCCGAGGCAAAAGCAAAAGCTAATCTACTTTCAATAGATCCATATATTCATCCTGAATCAAAAATTTTCATAGTTAAGGCAGAATTAGTTGGTGACTTAACTTACTTTAGACCAGGTATGTATACACTTGCAACAATTACATATGAAAAAATAGAAAACATCTATGTATTAAACCAATATGCAAAAAAAATAGATGGTTCACTTTACTATTATGATGAAGTTGATCAAGCTGCCCACTATTTAAGCAATGATTTAATCTCAAGTAATCATGAAAACAATGACATATTCAGAATTCCAGATAAATACAAAGACTATCAATTTATAGTAGATGGTCAAAATACAGTATTCGATTCTCAAAAAGTAAACATATTATAAAAAAGGAGAATCACGTATGAAAATATCACATTTTTCTATAAAGCACCCTACAATAATTTCTATGATATTAATCGCTCTCTTAGTATTTGCAAGTTATTCATTTACTGGAATGCCATTAGAATTTTTAAGTAATATTAATCAACCTTCTGCCACTATTGTAACCGTTTATCCCGGAGCTAGTGCAGAAGATGTTGAAAGCGATGTAACAAAGATTCTAGAAGATGATTTTGTAACACTACCAAACTATAAATCAATGGAGAGTGAATCTCACAATTCATATTCAATGATTACTGTTAATTTTAATGATGGAGTTGATCCATATGATCAATTAGCAGAAATAAGATATAGAGTTTCTCAACTACTAGATGACTTACCTGAAAACATTCAAGGAGAGCCGAACGTTTTTGTTGGAGGAGCAAACATGCTCCCTGTAATAACTGTTACAGCACAAGGTGGAGAAGATTTAGCTAAATTAACAGATTATTGTGAAAATGAACTAAAACCTCTAATTAATCATATTCCTGGTGTTTCGACTGTAAATATATTGAATACTAAAGAATTAGAAGTAAATGTAAAATTAAGACTTGATGATTTAGCTGCAAAAGGAATTAGTGTAGCAACAGTTTATCAAGCAATTAGAGCAGGAAATGTAAAACTTCCAATTGGAGATGGTGAATATCAAGGAAGAACAATAGATGTAAGATATGAGGGTAATTATAAAACACTTAGTGATATTAAATCATTACCAGTAGGAGTAAATGACGGTGTAATAATTAGAGTTGATGATGTTGCTGATGTCTCATTTGAATATCCTGAAACAGAATATTATGTTGATAGTCCTCAAGGATCTATTCTTGTAATTCAAATTACAAAGAGAAGTGAAGGCAATGTCGTAGATATCTCAAATGAATTAAAACAAATTCTAGAAGAAGAATCCGGAAGAAATGGAAATGCTATTAAATTCGATGTAATATCAGACGATAGTAAGACAACAAAAGTTGCTATTGAAACAGTATTAAATTCAGGATTGTCAGGTCTTATAATGGCAGTTTTAATCATACTTTTATTTTTAGGAGATTTAAGAGCTACATTAATTATTGGATTATCCATCCCAATATCTATTCTTATCACAATGATAGAAATGCGAATAAGTGGAATGAGCATGAATGTATTAGCTATAGCTGGATTAGTTGTCGCTCTTGGTATGATTGTTGATGGATCTATTGTTATGCTAGAACAAGTATATAGATATTATAGACAAAGGAAACGCAGCAAAGAAAAAAATATTTTAATTGCTGCTGATGAAGTTGGACCTTCAATTTTTGGATCTGTTATGACTACTATTGTTGTTTATGTTCCAATACTAATGTTAAATGGATTAATAGGCCAATTATTACATGATATATCACTAGTTTTAATATTTGCACTTTCATCTTCTTTCTTAGTAGCAGTTGGCATTGTTACCTTTTTAACAAATAAAATTTTAAAACCAGTTCCAAGAATCCCAAGAAAAAGACTTTTCGATAAATTTATGGAAAGCGTAGAAAAAGGATATAGACATGCTCTAAACTGGAGTATTAACACACACAGATATGTAATATTACTATCAGTTTCAATATTTATTTTTTCCCTTTATATTATTCAGGCATTAGGTTTTACCTTCTTACCATCTGTTGATACAGGAGAATTTGATATCTATATGAAGTTTCCTCAAGGTTATAATCTTGAACAAACAAGAGAAAAAACACTTGAAGCAATGGAGCTAGTTGAAGCATCAATTCCTGAAGCCAAATCTATTGTTATTTATAGTGGGGATGATGGAAGTTTCTCAGGACAACACCCAGCTAATTATTCTCATACACACGTTGTATTAGATGATTTAGAATTGAGGAATAGAAAAGTCCAAGAAATAATACTTGAAACACAAAAATTACTATCTTCAAAAATAATAGATTGTACAACAACTGTTACAAATGGTGGTATCGATCAATTAATTGGATATGTATCTGATGGTGGTGGATATGGTTTAACTCTTGTAAGTGAAGATTTAGAATTGTTATATAAAGAAGCAAAAAGAATTGAAAATGAAATACAAAAACACCCAAGTGTTGTATCCACCTCACTAAATACTGACTTTGATAGCTCAACACTAATACTTGATATGTCTCATGATTTTTTAAATAGCGTTGGTGTAAACAGTTATGAAGCAGGAATTACTTCAATCATATTATTCAATGGATTAGATGCTGGAATATATCATACATCAGATGGGGAGCAGTACAATATTAACCTTGAAAGTAATATGAAAGATTCCCCAATCACCCCTGATTCGATTGCTAAAATGCACATTATTTCAGGAGCAGGCAAAGAAATAAGTTTCGCATCCCTTGCTGATATGCAAGTTGAAAAAGCTATTTCTTCAATTAACCATGTAGATAGAGCAAAAGAAATAACAATTAATGCAAAACTTGTAAGTGAAGATACAGCCCCAGTTACTTTCTTTGTAAATGATTATTTAAAAGAAAACCCTTTAGAAGATGGAGTAGAAAGCCAATTAGGTGGAATTATGGAATTAATCACTGATTCTTTAATTCCAATTGTTACTGCCATGTTAATTGCTGTATTCTTAGTATTTACTGTTATGGTATTTCAATTTGAAAATTTTAGACAACCAATCATTGTAATGGCAACTGTACCATTTTGTTTAATTGGTGTAATACTAGGACTATTATCATTTGGCTCCACTATGAGTATTGTAAGTGTTCTCGGGCTTTTATCTCTTGCTGGTATAGTTGTTAATAATGGTATTATTTTAATTGATAACTTTAATCAACAAAGAGAAAAACAAAATGATAATGAAGAAAATCTAAGAAAAATAGTAATTAATGGATCAGCTTCAAGAATTAGACCAATCTTAATGACAACTTTATCAACAATGTTTGGAGTTATTCCTATGGCAGTAGCAACAGGAATAGGAAGTGAGTTATATGCTCCACTTGGACAATCTATAGCAGGAGGTTTAATTACCTCAACTTTAATATCTTTATTCTTAATCCCTACAATCTATTACATAGTAGAAATTCGAGTGATTAAAAAGAAAATGAAAATAGGCGAATTAAATCCTGATGGAAGTAAAGTTGTAATTTCAATGGAAGATCAACTTAAACAAGTAGATAAAGAAGATTTATTAGAAAAACAAAGAATCCAAGAAATATTAAATTCAACAAAATTCCAAGGAATAATAATAAATAGCGTATCAAAAATAATGAAAGAAAACACAGATAATAAGGATAAAAAAGACTATGAAAACAACGAAGAAAACAATTAAATTATTATTACTAAGTCTATCTTTAATAATTTTTATCACAAGCTGTAGCAGTGTATTTAGTGCAACAATTAGCGGAACGGTAAAAACTGAACCTAGAAACAATAGTAGTGCTGAAGAGCAACAGGATTTAGCAAATGCTAATGTATATTTATTCTTTGATGATACTGAATGGGAAAGTTATAAAAGTAAATGGACAAATACAAGCATAGCTAAAACAAGAAGCTTAGATTCAATAATTGAACTACCTACTATGAGTGATACAATTAGAACAACAACAACAAATGATGCTGGTGGCTTTTCAGTTAAAACAATGTGGATAACAAATTCTCCGTTATTCGGAAAAGATGGAGATGAAAAAACTTTCCATTTTGCGGTATATCATAAAGATTATGGAATGTTCTTTGATGATACACAATATTCAGTATTTTCTGATTCTTCCCAAAATATAAGTTATATCTGCCAATATGATGAAAAATTGAAAACAGAATATTCAATAGAAATGAATATATATGATTATTCTTCAAATAATAGTTCAATAGATATTTCAACAGTAAACCCTAAGGTTGTATTAATATATAAATTAATGACTACTACAAATGAAGAATCTGAAGTAGGTGAAATAACACAAATATATGAAGATATTCCGACCTCAAGTAATGGAACATCTTCTAATACTTATACATTTATAACTGATAAATACTACTACGATGCTGAAAATGATGCTTATACATCTGAAAAAGTTTATCCAGTTGGGACAATCTATTTCTATGATAAAGGTGAAGATGGAGAAAAGAGCTATAGAATGTGCTCTGAAGTAGGAGAAGATCTTAGTGATAATGGAACATCTTTCACTCTTAGTGATAATAGTAATATTTTAGAAAAAGATATTTATGTAGATTCATTAAATAGAGATTATAGAATTAGCTTCAATTTTGAATATCCTCAAAATGATGAAAACCAGGACAATTCAAATGTTCCTTCATTAGAATCATTCTCTCCAAAAACAACAATTAATGTATATTTTGATGGATACAATCAATCTTCAAATGCAATAGACACTCCTGATTCGACTATAAGTGAAGATGAACTATATAAAACTTTTACTTATAGTGTTGATGAAGTTCCAGCAAATGGATATTACACATTTAATATAAAGAGAATGTTTGACAGTGATGGTAATGAAATTTATCCAACAGTTTCTTATTATCTTGAAGATAATGTTAATGATAAAGAATATGAACAAACAGACATTGATGGAAATCTAATAACAGAAGATAATTGCTTATCTAAAACGATAACTCAATATTATATTGAAAACTATTCAACATCTGTTGATGCTTATGTAAGAACAACAAATATTACCTACAATCTTAGCTTTAACCTAATCAATATAGCTTCAAATCAATATCTAACTACTACTGAAGTAAATCCAATAATTACTATCAAATATAATGATGGTATAAAAGATATAGAAGAAACATATAGTGAAGTTCCATCAAATGGAAAATATGTATTAGAGGTAGAAAGAAATGGAAGCAATATTACAAATATTTCTATTGATTTACAAGATAAGAGAAATGAAACACGATACAGATTATGTAGCAATGACCCAGATAATGTTGATCCATCACTTAAATATACAGTTGGAACAAGTGATAGCGATAGATATGAAGAAGAATTTCAATTAACAAAAGCTAATGATAATGAATTAAATTTATACATTAAAGACTATCAATATCAAACATCAATTAACATAGAAGGTCGTTATATTGTAAATGATAATGAAACTGATAATGGACATGCTCTTTGGTTGATTCCTGAAATAAATAATGGATTTGATGAAGAAGATAGCATTAAATTAGCGAATCCTACTAGATCTCATTATATAAATGAAACTGATACTTATAATGCAAGTAATATTGAAAACGGATATTTCAGTACTACTTATACTCAAAATAGAATAGCTGATTTTGATGAATATTCCTCATCTTCTAAATATTTAACTCAAGATTTCAAATTGATTGTAAACAAAGTTCAAAACGAAAACAATCCAGTTATTGGAGCTGATGACTATATGAATAGTTTCACTATGAATAACAACTCAAGCAATTCAGTTTATTTATATGTTGATAATAGTACTACTTATAATTAAGGATAGATAATTTTATGAAAAATAAAAAAATAATTTTCTTATTAACTTTATTAATTGTGTCAAACAGTCTATTTGCAATTACACATCAACAATTATCAAATGAGTTAATATTGAATAATCCATCTCTCCAAAATAGTAAAAAAGATATTGAATTAGCCAATTTAGATTTAAAAGATGCAAAAGCTGCATATCAACCACAAATAGAATTTCTAGCTACAGGAACATATATGGTTGAACCTCCTGTTGGAAAAATAGTTGTTAGTCCTGATGACTATATAAATGGAGAAACAGGTACATCTGGAAGTTTATCTTCTTTATCATCATTAGGTCTTGATGGTCCAATAACAATTTATGAAGGAATGGAAGATACTTATTATAATTTCAATATTAAAGTAACTCAACCATTATATACTTGGAACAAAATTGATACATCTGTTGAATTATATAACAAAGTAGTTTCCATAAAAAGCATCCAATCCGATTCACTATTTAAACAATTAAATAGTGAATTAGAAGCAAGAGAAGCCGCTATTTTTTATATAAAAATGATGAAGAAAAATCTATATGAACAAAAAGAAATTGCAAAGGAATTAGTAAGTTATGTAGAAGATGCATATCGAAATGAAGTGGTTGTTGAACAAGATTTATTAGAAGCTCAAATTCAAGCTAAACAAATAGATATCGGTATAAAAAAGCTAAATAAAGAGGAAATGATTCAACTATCTCAAATTTCAAAATTAACTAATATTGATAATATCACATCTTCAGAAATAGAATATCGAGTTAATGAAAAAAATATTAAGGATATAATAAATACTGATAAATCTAAAATAATAGATATGTGCACAAATCCAAATTCTGATAGCATTAAAATGCTTAATCTTTTAAATTCTGTAAATAAAGATCAACTTAAAATTGCTGAAAATAGTATCTATTACAAACCTGATTTAGCACTTCAAATAGAAACTGGCTATAGTGGATATAGGCTTCCTCTAGTAGAAAAAGGTTGGTATACAACTGATCAAGGAAGTTTAAATTTTACAATTGCAATAAAATCTACTCTTTATGATGGCGGTAAAGCATTAAATGATATAGATAGAAAACGGCTTAATGAAGAAAAAAGTGAATATGATATTATAGATGCAAAAAATCAAATAATTCAAAGTGTAAATGAAAACTTATATACAATACAACTTACAACAGCAAATATTGAATATGAAATCCTAAATTCAGAAATTATAACAAATAAAATTAATTCTTTAAAACAGGAATATGAATATGGATTTGGTGATAAAGCTTCTATTTTAAAAGAGCAATTAAATCTAAAATCTAGCGAAATAGAAATTTATCAACAAAAATTAGAGAGAGCTCAAGCTTATTATACAATTATGTATTTAATGAGCTAGTCAAAACAAAACGACAAAATACTAGTAATGTAAGCCATACTAGTATTTTTATTTATTCAAATTTGATTTACTATTATACAAAAAATAATTTTAATCTAAGGACAGATGCAAAATGAAAAAAGTAGCTGGAATAATTGGAGGAATGGGACCTCAAGCAACAGTAGATTTATTCCAAAAAATTGTATTAAACACAAAATCAGATTCCGATAATAACCACATACACATATTAATTGATAATAATGTTGATATCCCTGATAGAACAAAATCTATTTTAAATAATAGTGATTTACCACTTAAATATATGAGTGAATCTGCAAAAAAACTTGAATCAATTGGAGCAGAATTTTTAGCAATGCCTTGTAATACTGCTCATTATTTCTATGATAAATTGAAAGAAACAGTAAATATCCCTATTCTAAATATGATTGAAGAAACAGCAAAATATTTAAAAAGTAAAGGAGAAACAAATCTATTACTTTTAGCAACTACAGGTACTATAAAAACGGGAATTTATCAAAAAATTTTTTCTAAATTTGATTTGAATATCATAACACCTTCAGATGATTTTCAAGAAGAAGTAATGTCTTCAATATATGATTATGTCAAAAAAGGAGTACCTTATAACAAAGAGAACATTTTTAAAGAACACTTAGATAAAGCTCTTTTAAACGATATTGATAGCATTATTTTAGGTTGTACTGAACTACCAATTCTTTTCAGTGAAAATAATTTTGATTATAAAGTTGTAGATCCAACCATAATTCTAGCAAAATCAATAATAACAACAGCTGGTTATAGTATTAAGAATTAGGTTGTTCTTTGAAATAAGTATCTTTTGCTTTTATTAATTCATTAATCATAAAGTCTTTTGCTTCTATTGTTTTAGGAGCAAGAGGATTAACATTTCTAAAGCCATGATATACATTATTAAAAATCTTTAATTTATTCTCAATTTTTATTTTATCTAATCTTTCAAAAAATATCTTTGTTTCATCAAAAAAAGGATCTAAATCTCCAATAAAACCACTAATTGGTGATAACCCAATTAAATTCTCGCATCTACTAGGAGCAGCATAATAAGGAACAGGTTCATTTACATCTTGTAAATATAAATTCCATGCAAATCTATTTTGAGATTCATTCCAAATAGGACCATCATGATTTCTCATTGATTCACTTGTCATTCTATCATCTAACATTGGTGCAATCACAAATTGATAAGCTATTGAAACTTCATTTAAATCTCTTGCTAATAAGGCTGTACTAATTGCTAAATTCCCTCCAGCACTAATTCCCATGGTAAACAATTGATTATCATTAAAACCAAGCTTATTGCTGTTTTCTTTCATCCATAATAAAGTTTGGTAGCTATCATTTATTGCTGCCGGATATGGATTATCTAAACTCTTTGAATAATCAGGAGCTACAATCACACAATCTAAATTATTTAATATAAGCTTAATATCATTATGACTATTTTCAGGATAATTTAAAACAAATCCACCTCCATGAAAAAATAAAATCCCAGGGCAATTATGATTATGATTTTTTCTCATATAAACCCTAACTCTAACTTCATTCTTAGAGTTTTTATCTTTTATATAAAATTGTTTTGAAATAAATTTTTTTAAAGGTTTATTAATCAATCTAGAATTTAATCTATTAAGATGTTTATATCGTTTAATAGTTGGGTCAAGAATAATTTTAGAAAGTCTTAACCCAATTCTGTAATCTTTATCAATCATTTCTTTTTCAATTTTCATAAATATAATCTATCACAAAAATTAATAAAGAATATATCTTATCTATTTAGAATTTAATAAATTTATTTTTTTTCTTCTAAAGAATACATATACCAATGCAGAAATAAGATATATAGAACCTACTGCTAAAGCAATAAAATAATACATCATATTATTCTCAGTTGCAGCTAAGGCCGGTAAATTAGCACATAAAATTAAAGGAATCATTATAGGAAAAACAATAGCAGCCGAATACATATAATCTGTTGAAACATTAGAATCCATTTTAGGCTCTACTATTCTAAGAAGAGCTAATCCTGTTGGAAGAGTTCCTGTAGCACACCCAAATAACAAGAGCATTCTCTTATACCAATTATCTGAAAAAACATTTTTACAAAATAATGGTAATAATTTTGTTGCTATAAAAATACCTAATACAATCATTAGAATAATTTCTAGATAATAATTTTTTATCGCTGTCAATGAGATAGCACCTAAGGATGCTGCAATTGTTAAATCAATACTAAGCCCACTGATTCTATTACACATTGAAGATTCAATAGCTGACCCAATCCCAACAAATTTAACATACCTTCTAACTAAAATTGCAATTAATGAAGAAAAAATAAAATTTAAACCCCATAAGCTATCACCAAACTCAACACCCAATGGTCCTAATAATGATAGCAATTCAGTTAAAAGAGTTAACAAAATTAAACTTATTAAATAAGTTCCAATAACAACAGCGAAATGGAAGGTAAGAGAATCTAAATTGAAATATTCGATTAATCCATCATGTTTTCTCTTTTCAATAACTTCATCGTTATAAGGATTTTCAACATAACCTTTTGAAATACCCCAATTTACTAAAATAACCCCGCCAATTGCACCAACTAAAAAACCTGCTGCAGCTATTGAAAGTGCAACTGAAGTTGCTCCTTCAAAACCCATTTCAGTCCAACCTGATGAAATTGAATAAGCTTGTCCAGGTCCTAATTCAAAACCTAAAGCTAATAAAAAACCAAAAGCAGGAAATAAATTTGGAGAAATAGTAACCATCAATATTAGCGTTAATAGTAAACCCAAAGTTACTTGTAATCCATATTGGCTTATTGTTGAAAAAACATTAGCCCATACATTACCACTTTTTTTATTTTCAAAATCTCCATCATTAGTTCTAAGCATCATCGCAATAAAAGAAATATTTAACATATGATAAACAAGATCCCCTAAAAAATCTTGTGTTAAATATAAATAAGAAGCTAGAAAATTATAAAAAAACAATAAAATAAAACCAGCAATAATAGGTGCAGGAATTAAATATTTACTTAAAACGGAAACCTTGTTTCTAATAAAAGCTCCAATAATTAAAGCCACCGAAATTACACCTAAATTAACCATAATACTATACTCTAGCATTAAACGCCTCCCATTGCTGTAAATATTTTAAAGAGTTCAATTCAGGTTGTAACCTAAAACTATATAATTGATTTTCATAATAAAATTCAACAGATTGCTGAACTGATAAAACCATAGATTCAATTTTTTCGAACTCAAATTCATATGTTTTTTTATTAGATAAACTAAACACAATTCTTTTTTCTTCTAAGCTACATTGATAATCAGTAGAAATCATTTCAAAATGAGTGCTATCCTTACCTTTTCTAAAGAAATCCCCTTTATCAACCTTATACTTAATTAAATTATCTGTAATATATTTCTTTTGAAAGCTATTCCACTGTGCTAAAGTTCTATAACCAAAAGAACTATCTTGTAATAAAGTTTGTTCAGTCAAAACATCTTCAGTTTTACATGAAGAACAACATATAGAATGTTTATTGCCATATATAGTTTGAATGCTATGACATTTTGGACAGACATATAATAATCTTTGAATACCATGAGCTCTATTTTTACAAGTGAATGCCCTATTTGTTTTATTTTGCCAATCTTCATGGTTATATGATAAATTTTCTTTTGTAATTTTCATTAACTCATCTAATTTGAGTGATTTTAATTCTTCAGTGGTTAAAATTTTTTTAAGACGAATAACTAAAGTACCCCTTCTTTTTTCATCAGCCCATCGAGGATGTAAATCATATCCTCCTTCTAAAGAAAAGAAGTAGACAGGAACTTTAAAAATTCGAAATAATTTAGCTGTAGCTTTAAAATCAATATCATAACTATTTCCATCCCAAGTTCTAGTTCCTTCAGGGAAAAGACCAACAATTGAATTTTCTTTTAAAGCTTTATTTATATTTTTTATTGTTGTTAAATCACTTCTACCTTGTTGTTTTGGAATACAAGTAGCTAAATGTTTAATTAATGGACCTGAAAATTTTCTTTTGAATAGGTGTGCACCAGCTACCCATCTAACATGAGGTTTGATAGCTGAATATACAAATAAGGAATCCAAAGAATGACAATGATTCCCTACAATGATAGCAGGACCTTTAATTTTATCTAATAAGCCATCATCTTCTTTTACTATTTTTACCCTTGGTTTTAAATAGAAAAATTTATATAGAGGCTTTGCTATAAATCTTATAAATATTGGTTTATCTTTTGACATATATATTAGAATAAAGTATAAATTGCAATTTAGAAACATTTTTCTTAATTATTAATAAAAAAAAACAATTCTTACACACTTTTTTAATATTTATAAAAAAAATCTGTTTCTTTAATAACTAATTTGTAAGTATTTTTTATAAAAAAAGCTTATTATATGATATTACTGACTTGTTTTAAAGCTTCAATAGCTAAATCAATTTCTTGATCAGTCGTAAAAACTCCAGGACTAAATCTATTTGTCCCACTTGGATAAGTATTCATCGCTTTATGCGCAAGTGGAGCACAATGCAAACCTACTCGAAGCTCAACTCGTCTCTCATTCAGTTCAAAAGCAGTTAAAGATGGATCTATATTCTTCAAATTAAAAGAAATGGCTCCAGTTCTCTTTAACACATCTAAATTACCATAAACTTCAACATTTTTTACACTAACTAACCCATCAATTACTTTTCTAATTCGACTTTGATAAATTTCTTTTAAATTTTTTTTATTATTAAAATAATATTTTAAAGCTGCATTTAAACCAACAATACCAACCATATTAGGAGTACCCGCCTCTAAATAATCTGGAAGCAGATTTGGCATTTTCAAATTAGCGCTTTTCGATCCAGTACCCCCTGAAATTAAAGGTTTAAGATTTAATAAAAAATCACTATCATTTGAAACAAATCCACCCAATCCTTTTATTCCCATCAAACCTTTATGAGCTGTAAAAGCGATAGCAGTAATTCCTTCAATATCTAAATCAACGATAGGAGTTGCTTGTGCAGTATCAACAAAAAGCATTAATTTATTATCTTTTGCAAACTGCTTTGCATCATCAATAGGTTGAATAATGCCAAAGACATTAGAAGCTAAATTAAATATTAGAGCTTTTGTATTTGACTGAATCAAATCTTTTGCATTAGAAAAATCGCTAAAACCATCCTTTGTATTATCTAAAACACTATATTCAATACTGTTCATTTCAAGAACTCTAACAACAGCATTATGTTCAAAAGGAGAAATTATTACATGATCTTTTTGAGTTAATGAGCCACAAATCAATTGATTTATCGAATGTGTGATTCCACTTGTGAAAATCACCTTTTTAAAATCTTTTGCATTATATAATTTGCATACTAATTCCCTAGTTTCTATTTGCATTAATGATGCATCTAAAGCACTATCATAAACTCCACGTGAAGGACTACTAGCACAATTTAGTAAATAATCATTTACACTTTCTATTACAACTTTTGGTTTTGGAAAGCTTGTTGCTGAGTTATCTAAATATATTTGATGATTTTTATACATAATTTAAATATAGCAAAATTTTTTTAAGAAATCCATTGCTTTTTATAAAATATAATGATAAAAATTCATTATATACATAAAAATATAATGGAGTTTATATGAATAAAGAAAATCGTAACATTATTATAACAGGGGCGTTTATTGCTATCGCTGCTGTTACTTTGGTTGTTCTTGGGAATCCTACTAATATGGGATTTTGTATCGCCTGTTTTATTAGAGATATTACAGGAAGTTTAAAATTGCATTCTGTTGAAAAATTACAATATGCAAGACCTGAAATATTTGCAATTATCCTTGGGGCTTTCTTAGTTGCAAAAAAAAATGGAGAATTTAAAACCACTGGGGGATCTTCACCAATTATTAGATTCATTTTAGGCTTCTTTATCATGGTAGGAGCATTAGTGTTTTTAGGATGTCCACTAAGAATGATGTTAAGATTAGGTGCTGGTGATGGTAAAGCATTATTTGCTCTAATAGGCTTTATAATTGGTATTTATGTTGGATCAAAGTTCTTAGGAGAAGGTTTCTCACTTGGAAGATCTTACAAAATTGAAAAAACAGGGGGCTATGGATTCATTCTTATTGTAGTATTTTTAGCAATACTTTCAGCATTAGGTTTAATAGGCAATTTAGAAAAAGCAACATATGCACCATTTATTGCAAGTTTTGCTTTTGCAATTGTAGTTGGTGTTTTAGCTCAAAGAACTCGTTTCTGTATGGTTGGTGGTTATAGAGATATATTCTTATTTAAAGATTTCAAATTATTCTATGGTTCCCTTTCACTATTTGTAGTTACAATCATCGGAACAATTATAACAGGTCGTTTCAATTTTGCAATTACATTAGACAATGCTATTTGGTATTTCTTATCAATGGGATTAGTTGGTTTTGCAGCAGCGCTTGCAGGAGGATGTCCTTTAAGACAATTAATTTTAGCAGGTGAAGGAAATACTGATAGTATGATAACAATAATTGGAATGATATTTGGTGCTGCTATGGCTCATAACTTCCAAATGGCTTCATCCCCTTCAACAGTAAACACAAACGGTAAAATAGCTGTAATTGTTGGTTTTGTTGTAATTACTACTATAGCCGTTGTAATCACAAAGTCAAAAAAAGAAGAATTAAAAAAATTAGGATTATAGGAGAATATCATGGAAACAAAAACATTAGATGCTAGAGGCCAAAGTTGCCCAATCCCAGTTGTATTAACTAAAAAAGCTTTAGATAAAAAACCTAATGAATTAAATGTTATTGTTGATAATGCTGCAGCAAAAGAAAATGTAACAAGATTTGCTAAAGCAATGAAATATAATGTTGAAATAAAAGAAAATTCTGAAGAAGAAATTATCTTAAATTTAAAGAAATAATTATGAAAAACTTTGTATTAACTTTTAACACTCAATTAGATGCAGTAATAGCAAAAAAGGTTTGTGAAAAAGAGAACATTATTTGTAAATTAGCACCAGTGCCAAGAAGTCTATCTTCTTCTTGTGGCACTTGTGCTTTTATCACTACTGATAATACAAAAAAAATTTCAAATATCTCATATGAAGAGATATTTATAATAAAAAAAGGAGAGTATGTAGAATATGAAAGAAGTTAAACTAACTTCCATGGTTAAAACTAGTGGTTGTGCCGCCAAGCTACCTCCTAAAAAATTAGAACAAATTTTAAAAACATTACCAAGTTATAAATCTCCAAAGTTATTAGAAGATTTTAGCGGTAATGAAGATGCCCTTGCTTTTGATTTAGGAGAAGGAAGGATTATGGTTCAAAGTGTAGACTTTTTCCCTCCTATGGTTGATGATCCTTATCTTTTTGGACAAGTTGCAGCTGCGAATGCGATTTCGGATATTTATGCAATGGGATGTGAACCTAGTATTGCACTAAATCTATTATGTTTTCCATCTTGTTTAGAAGATGATGTTATGCGTCAAATTCTAAAAGGTGGATTAGACAAAGCAATAGAAGCTAATTGTGTAATTGCTGGGGGGCATACTATAAGTGATGCAACTCCAAAATATGGATTATGTGTAACAGGTTTTGGAACAAAAGAAAAACTTTGGAAAAATCATGGAGCTAATATTGGTGATATTCTTGTTTTAACTAAAAAAATTGGTGTTGGAGTTATCAACACAGCAACAAAAGCTGAAATGGTTAATAAAGAATTACAAGATCAAGCTTATAAATCCATGACAACTTTAAATAAAAAAGCTAAAGAAGCCGCTATTAAATATAATGTATCCTGTGCTACAGACGTTACAGGGTTTTCTCTTATAGGCCATAGTCTAGAAATGGTAGGAGAAGAAGAATATTCAATTAGAATAGATTCAAACAAGGTTCCTTTATTTGACGGAGTTTTAGATCTTGCTAGATTTGGTTTATTACCTGAAGGTATGTACAATAATAGAGATTTTAGCGATCAAAAAGTCTCTTATAAAGAAAATATACCAATTGAAATAGTTGATTTATTACACGACCCACAAACATCTGGAGGTTTACTTTTTGCTCTAAATAAAGAAGAAGCAATTAAATTAGTAAATGATCTTGATGAAGCATGGATTATTGGAGAAGTCATAGAAAAACAAAATACCCCATTAATTGTCAATTAATTATGTTTAGTATTGTTACAGTTCCTTTTTGGAACTGTTTTTTATTGACTTTTAGTTTGTCATTTAAAATAATAATATATAAGAGAAATAATCTAGGAGCTAACTTTGAGAATAAAAAAAGAAATCATGTTTGAAACATTTAAGACAAAATTAATGAGCAGAGGATATGATAAAGAGAGAGCTATTCAAGCAGCAAACAATTTTGTTGAAAGCAGTTTAGATGGGATGTATTCTCATGGTGTAAATAGATTTCCAAGAGCAATAGAATATATTGATAAAGGAATAATTAAAGTTAATAATAAAGAATTTGTAGAACAAAATCTTGGGGCAATTGAAATTATTAATGGGAATCTAGCATTAGGTAATCTTGTGGCAATGAATTCAATGAATAGAGCCATTGAATTAGCAAAAGAAAATGGTATTGGGGCTGTAGCTATTAAAAATACAAACCATTGGATGAGAGCGGGAGCTTACGGTTGGCAAGCTGCAAATAATGGTTGTGCTAGTATATGTTGGACCAATACTATATCAAATATGCCTGCATGGGGAGGTTTAGAAGCAATTATAGGTAATAATCCGATAGTTTTTTCTATTCCAAGAGAAAATGGAGAACATGTAGTAGTTGATATGGCAATGTCACAATTCTCTTATGGGAAAATTGAACAAGTGAAACTAGAAGGAGGAACTCTTCCGGTTTACGGAGGATATGATTCAGAAGGAAACTTAACAAAAAACCCTAAAGAAATAGAAAAAACACTAAGACCTTTACCTATCGGTTATTGGAAAGGTTCAGCCTTATCAATAACATTAGATTTATTTGCGGCTTTGATCGCTGGGGGATTAACCTCTCCAATAATAAAAGAGAACTGTGAAACTGAGTATTCTATTTGTCAATTTATGATAGCAATTGATACTACTAAATTAAATCATATCAATAATTCTAATCAGATAATTGAAAAAACCTTAAAAATGATAAAGGATTCTGCCAAAATCGATGAATCTAATGATATAAGATATCCAGGAGAAAGAGAGTATAAAACAAGAATTGAAAATACAGAATTAGGTATTCCAGTTAATCAATCAATTTGGGATACTATACTAGATCTATAAAAAAGGAGAATATAATGAAAACTATTTATTTTGCAGGTGGTTGTTTTTGGGGAACTGAACACTTTTTTTCTTTAGTAAAGGGTGTCCTTATTACTAATGCTGGTTATGCAAATGGAACAAAAGAAAATCCAACCTATGAAGAAGTATGCTCTCAGAAATACAATTTTGCAGAAACTGTTGAAATTATATACGATGAAACTTTAATCTCTTTATCAACTTTATTAGATAAATATTTTTTAACTATTAATCCAACTTCAATTAATAAACAAGGTGGAGATATAGGTATTCAATATAGAACAGGAATTTATTATATTGATGAAAAAGACAAATTAGTATGTAATGATAAATTATCTGAGTTACAAAAAAAGTATGATGACAAAATCCAAATAGAATTGCAAGAATTAAATAATTTTTATTTGGCAGAAGATTATCATCAAAAATATCTAGATAAAAATCCTAATGGATATTGTCATATCCCAAAATCGACTTTTTTGAAAGCTTAATTTTAAATACAAAATTTAAATATATTATTTTTTTCTTTTTTTATTTATAAAAATGTTATATCATTTGTAATAAGAAATTTTTAGGGGAAAGAACTTTTTATGAGAAAATTATTTATATATTTAACTATTATACTATTATTTATAAATAATGCTATTTTCTCAAATATAAATATTGATTATGCTCCCCCTCAATTAATAAAAGTTGCTTGTGTAAAAGATACCGGATATATAGAAAGATATAAAGAAGATTCTTATAAAGGTTATTTGGTAGACTACTTACAAACCCTTGGCGAATATTATAATTTGAAATTTGATTATATTTTCGCAGAAAATAACGAAGAGTGTTTAAAGCTTGTTAAAAATGGTGATGCAGATATTAGCTCTCTCCAATATAAAAACCCTAAATATGAAAATGACTATAGTTATAGTAATTATCCAATAAAAAACCTTAACACAACTTTATATACCTTAGCTGAAAATAATGATTATTACTATGATGACTTTATTCAAATAGAAAATATGATTATAGGGATAAGAAAAGATTTAGAAACACTTTCTCAAGTATTATTATATGCAGAAAACAATAATATTAATTTAAAGCTAAAATATTATGAATCTGATAAAGCCTTAAAAGAAGCAATTATTAATCACGAGATTGATTCAATGATTACCGATTATTCATTTTTCCCAGATATTAAATTAAAAAAATTAAGTGAAATACATCAAGAACCAGTATATTTAATAACAAATAAAGATAATCCTCTAATTGAAATTATAAATAAATCAACTATTCAATTAAGTGAAAACAATTCAAATATGATGAATATATTATTTAATAAGCATCAAGATAACATAAATGCTATAACAGCTTTTACAAGAAATGAGCAAGAATATATAAATAATAGTGATAAAATAAAAGTAGGATTATTAGCAAACTCTCATATTCAAAGCAGATATAATAGTAAAACTCAAAAATACGAAGGTCTTATTATTGACTATATGGAAGAATTATCTAAATTATCACATATTGATTTTGAATATTTAGAAATCCCTAATAACCTAAATGCACAAGAAGCTCTTTCTCAAGGTTTTTGTGACATTACACCTTATTTTGTTAGAAACAAATCATCATTAAATGATCCTAATATTGTTGTGACAATTAATTATATTAATATGAGACAATTAATTGTTATTAATAAAAATAATCCTATTTCTTTAAATGAGATTAATTCAATCTCTTGTCCAAACAACTATCAAGGGCTTATTGATTTAATTAATGAGGAATATCCAAAATGGGATATAGTAAAAGAAAATGCAAATAGTATACTAGACCCTTTATTAGAAAGAAAGGTAGATGTTGCAATTGGCAATGAGTATGAAATAAAATACTTATTACAAAATCCAAAGTATGATAAACTATTATCAAATGAAACTTATTTATTTGATATATTATTATCAATAGGAATAAACAAATCACAAGATCAAAGGCTTTTATCTGTATTAAACAAATCTATAAAAAATATTAATAATATAACAATTGAAGATATTAAATTAAAAGGTGGGTTAACCAATTATCATTACACTTTCTATGATTCTTATTATGCTAATAGTGATTTATTTAACTTAATAATTTTCTTAATTTTAGCAATTATTATTTCATTAATTGTATTTTCTAGATATCAAAAAAATTTAAATTATGAAATTTCATTAAAAGAAGCTGAATTAAATGAGACAAATAAAAACTATGAAAAAGCTAATAAAGCGAAAAGTGAATTCTTAGCAGCAATGTCACATGATTTAAGAACTCCTATGAATGCAATAATAGGGTTAACAGAATTATCAAAAGAAAATATAGATAATAAAGAATTACTTGATCAATATATAAATAAGATTGATATTTCTTCGAAATATTTATTGAGCTTAATCAATGACATTTTAGATATATCCGCTATTGAAGATGGAAAGCTTAATATTACAAAAACTCCATTAAATTTAAAAAATCTAATTCAAGAAATAAGTTCTATGTACAATTTATACAGTGAACAAAATGATTTATATTTCAAAGTTACGTTAAATAGAATATATCACGAATTTTTAATTGGTGATTATTTTAGGATTAAACAAATAATAACAAATTTATTAAGCAATGCTTTTAAATTTACACCTAAAAAAGGAAATGTATGGCTTACAATAAATGAAATTTCTTCAAACGATAATAAACTACTATTGAATATAATTGTAAAAGATACAGGAATCGGAATAAAAAAAGATTTACAAAACAAGATCTTTAAAAAATTTGTTCAAGCAGATAATGACACCTTTAATAAATATGGAGGAAGTGGTTTAGGATTATCAATTGTAAGCAATTTAGTATCATTAATGAATGGATCGATTTCAATAGAAAGTATTGAAGGAAAGGGGTCTACTTTTTCAGTTACAATACCATTAGAAATAGATTTGGAAAAAGAAAATTATGAAATTTCTTTAAAAGACACATCTAATATTAGAATACTTTTTGTTGATTCGGATATTGAAAGTATTTTTGACACTCATAAAATATTATCACAAAAATCTATTTACAATGATTATGCAATTTCTATTAATGAAGGATATGGAAAAATATTAATAAATGAGGAAAAAAATATTCCATATAATATTTTGATTATTGATAGTGAATTAATTAAAAACAATCCAAATTTCATAAACTCAAAATTAGCAAGTTATTTTAAAAGAAAAGATAAACACCTTATTATTAGTGGTTATGATATTACTTATCTTAAAAAAACAATTATCGATAATGAGATTGAACACTATTTAAGAAAACCAATTTTACTATCTTCTATAATTTATATAATTAATAATATAGACAATCTTCATTCAACAAATAACAAAGATTATTCTGAAATTACACATGAACTTACAGGATTAAGAGTTCTTTTGTGTGAAGACAATAAAATAAATCAAATTGTGGGTAAACATTTAATAGAAAATTTTGGAGCTACGGTAACAATTGCCGATGATGGTAAAATTTGTCTTGAAAAATATTTAAATAGTAATGGAGATGATTATGATATTATTTTGATGGATATAAGAATGCCAAATATGAATGGCTATGAAGCGACTAAAATGATAAGAAATTCAAATTTAAAAAACAGTAAAGACATACCTATATATGCCCTTACTGCAAATGTAACAAAAAAAGATATCGAAGATAGTCTTAAATATGGAATGAATGGCCATATTTCAAAACCTATTGATAGCAAAAAACTTTATTCCATACTAAAAAACATTTGGTTAAGAAAGAATATTGAACTATACTAATCTTTTTCACTATCATCTTTGACTTGATAAATTAAATCAATAACTGAACCGTCTCGATATGTAACTATACCAACAACTTTATCTGTATATTCTATAGCTTTTCCTTTACCAACTAAATTTAAAGCTTTATCTCTTAATTTTTCAATTGTAGTTAAATTTATGTCTGAGTCTTTTAATTTCTCTATTAAATCAGTTCTATTAGGATTTATAGCCACCCCTTGATCTGTTACTACAATATCAACGGATTTACCAGGAGTTACTATTGTATTAACTCTATCAACAATGCTTGCAATTCTTCCTCGAGTCAAAGGACAAACAATAATTGAAAGCGATGCACCTGCTGCTGTATCCTGATGACCTCCAATAGCACCTCTAATCGTACCATCAGAACCTGTTAGTACATTTACATTGAAATCTACATCTACTTCAAAAGCTGACAAAATAACTACATCTAATTGATTAACAGCTGAACCTGGATTATTAGGACTTGCATAATAATATGCAGAAACTTGCTGATGAAAACGATTATTTTTCAAACTCATTGCAGCTTCTAAGTCAAAAGACTGAACATCCAATAATTTTTTAATTAATCCTTCTTCATGTAATTTTACCATTACCCCTGTTATTCCACCCAATACAAAGTTAGCTTTGATATCTTTTTTTAACATTTTTTCTTTAAGAAATCTTGCTGTTGCTAAAGAAGCACCTCCACTTCCCATCTGAAAAGACAATCCATTTTTTAATACGCCACTAGCTTCGATTACCTCTGCAGCTGTTTCAGCTATTAATAAATCTTTAGGGTTTTTAGTAAATCTTGTAGCTCCACTCATTATACCTTTTGGATCTCCAATAGAATCAACTTTTACAACATAATCTACATCACTTTGATAAATACCAGCGGGAAGGTTTGGAAATGGAACTAAATTATCTGTTAATATAATCACAGTAGATGCATATTGTGCATCTGTTTTCGCATAGCCTAAAGCTCCACAAATAACACCATTATCGTGATCTCTTGAATAACCATTTGCATTCCCAAATGAATCACAAGATGGAGCCCCTAAAAAAGCAACATCAATTTTTATATCACCATTTTTTATAGCATAGGCTCTGCCTCCATGAGATCTAAATACAACAGGAATATCAAGCAATCCTTTTGAAACAGCTTGAGCAAGTTCTCCTCTCATTCCACTTGTTTCAATTCTAGTAATTATTCCATTTTTAACATGTTCTATAAGAGAGGAATGGACAGCCATAAGAGAAGAAGAAGCTAAAGTTAAATTTTTTAAACCCATTTTCGCTATAACTTTCATTACATTATTTAATACATAATCTCCATCTCTAAAATGATGATGGAAAGATATAGTCATACCATCTTTTAAATTTGATTTTTTAATAGCTTCTTCAATACTATATAATACTTTTGACTCATATTCTTCTCTTTCAAGACAAGACTTTCTATCTTTATAAACCTTTTCACTTGTAAATAATGGGTGAGAATTTGATAAATTTCCAAATTCCGGAATATTTTGTAAATCTTTATTTTTCATCTCATATCCTTTATAAAACTCTAGCGGCTTTTGCGAGTTGTATTGTCCTTTGAGCTCTCAAAACAATAGGTCTATCTATCATTTTCCCATTTAAACTAATAACTCCACTCTTTTTTTGATAAGCTTCTTCAATTGCATCCATTATCTCTAATGCTTTTTCAATTTCATCTTCACTTGGAGTAAATATTTTTACTATAGGATCTATCTGTCTAGGATTAATTATCGATTTGCCATCAAATCCAAGTTTCTTAATTAATTTAACTTCATTAATAAAACCTTCTTCATTATTCAAATCAGAATAAACAGTATCTAAAGCATCTAATTTTGCAGCCCTAGCAGCATGAAGTAACATCGATCTAGCAAACATTAATTCAACTCCATCTGAGTATCTTTTTGTTTTCAAATCAGTAACATAATCTTCAGCACCTAATGCAATAGCAACAAGTCTTTTTGAAGCAAAAGCAATATCTCTAGCATTTAAAACCCCTATTGCACTTTCAATAGCAGCCATCATCTTAATTGAACCTTTTTCAATACCAAATTCAACTTCGGCTTTTTTTATTTCATTTTCACAGATAATTATATCTTCAACAGTTTCAGTTTTAGGCAATCTAATTACATCTATTTTTGAAGCAACCATTGCTTTAATATCCATTTTTCCTGTCTCTGTCTTAGGGTCATTAATTCTTACAACAAGTTCTTTATCTCCATAATCAATAGATCGAAGTGAATTATAGACTAAATATCTCGCTGCATCTTTTTCTTCAAGAGAGACAGAGTCTTCTAAGTCAAACATAATACTATCACATTTATAAATATAAGCATCTTTTACCATTCCTGGATTATTACCAGGAACAAACATCATTGTGCGTCTTAATCTATCGCTCATTATTTTTCTCCCACTTATATTCATTAGATTCACATGCTCTATGAAAAGCTGTTAAAGATCTTGCTTTAATAACACAATCTAAAGCCCCTTTATCAATTGCAGTTACTAAAGCATTTTTTACACCTACTATTTCTGCAGAATTTTTTATTACTTTCTTTATTTGATCTCCAAATTGTTGTTTCACAGGACTCTCTAGATTTATAAAAATTCCTTCTTTATCACTTTTTTCTACTTTTATTAAAATATCACTTGATTCTAATGTACCAGCACTTGATACCTTTTTTATTTCCAAAACACTCCCCCAAAAATAAAAAAATTCAGTCAGTTTCCCTGCTGAATTAATTATCAAATATTATAAATATGTATATTAATAAAATTATACATTTTAATAAGCCTCATCAATTATTATTAATCTAATTTTACACTTGTATTGTAACATGATAATAAAAAAATACAATTAATAATTATGCTAATAGCCAAAATAATAAAATAAAAAAGCTTAATTCTATTGCTAATTATCAAATAATATACTAATTTTTTTTAAAGAGAGAAAAATATGAATAATTCAAAAATTACAAATAGATTATTATTATCTTTTTGTATGTTACTTTGGGGAAGTTTAAGTCTATTTACAAGAAATATTAATCTAACCGGTGTTGAACTTGCATTTACAAGAGCTTTCTTTTCACTACCAATTTTATTTATTATTTACATATTAAAAGTTAAAAATAAAACAAATCTTCCAGTAAAATTGTTTTTTTATTATCTTTTCTCTGGAGCATTAATAGGATTTGCTTGGACAGGCTTATTCAATGCTTATAAATATACAACTATTTCAAATGCTGTTTTGATATATAATATGTGTCCTGTATATGTAATTATTTTGTCACATTTTTTATTAAATGAAAAAATTAATTTTACAAAAATAATCACTATTTTTGGTTGTTTTTGTGGATTACTTATACTGATAAACAATGAAATAGATTTAAATTCAATTTCAGCAGAAGGAGTTATTTGGGCTCTCTTTTCTGGAATATTATATGCAATTATTGTAATAATGAATAAAAAAGCAATTTCTTTCAACATAAAACTTGATACTATAGCTATTACTTTAATTCAATTTTTAGGCACATCAATTATATTATTACCATATCAAATATCAAATAAGACATTCCATCACTATACTCAATTAAATCAAACAGAACTTATTCAACTTATTATTTTAGTTGTAATTCATACATCTATTTCATATATAATCTATTTTGCTATGTATAAAAAGCTAAATGCTATTGAAATAGTATCATTGAGCTACTTAGAACCATTATTTGCAATTTTATTATCAATTATTGTATTGAATGAGCCTATGTATTCTAATCAAATAATTGGTGGAATAATGATATTAGGATTTACTTTTTATGGTGAAGTAGTTAAGACATCAAAAATGAATCAATTATCTTTTTCAGAAAAATAATTATACAAAATATTAAACAATTTTTTAGTATCTATAGGTTTTGCAATATGTTCATTCATTCCAGCTCTTAATGACAATTCAACATCTTCAGAATAAGCATTTGCACTAAATGCAACAATAGGAATTTTTTTGTTAAAGCATCGTATTCTCTTAGTAGCTTCTATTCCATCCATTATAGGCATTCTTATATCCATAAGAATAGCATCATATTTATTTGATAGAACTTTTTTAACTGCTTCTTCACCATTATAAGAAGTATCAACTATTATAGATTTGTTTTCCAGAATTTTTTTAGCTATTTTTAAGTTAATCTCTGTATCATCACAAACTAAAACTTTTTTATTAATAAAAACTTTTTCTTCTTGTTTAATAATTTTGTTTTGTTTTATCTCTTTTATTTCTTTTTCTTTTAAATCAAAATCAATTGAAATAGTAAAAGTTGTCCCTTTGGAAAGAATACTTTCACATTGAATGTCCCCATTCATTTGTTCAACTAAATTCTTGCAAATATTAAGACCTAAACCTGAACCACCTTCATTTTTACTAAGTTCATTTTCTTCTTTTGAAAAAGGTGAAAAAAGTTTATTTTTTATAAAATCTTCACTCATTCCAACACCAGTATCTGATATTTTAGAAATTATTTTAATTTTATTATTATCAAGCAATTTATAACTATTTTCCCAACATATACTACCACCATTATGAGTATATTTAATAGCATTATTCAATATATTTACATATATTTGAGATAGCCTCTTCTCATCAGCAAAAATATTCCTTGTAATATTTTTACACAAATTTTTAATTTCTAAATTTATTTCTTTTTCTTTTAATTTAGTTTCAATTATTGATAAAACCCTCTTTACGATAGAACAATAATTTATAGATTCATAATTTAATTCAAATGATTTACTTTGTAATTTTTGACTATCTAAAATATCATCAATTAAACTTAATAAATAAGTTGAAGAATTATTAATATCTGTAAAATAAGATTTCATCTTTTCATCTTTTTCTTCATCTATACCAAAATTTGATAATGCAATAACTGCTCCTAAAGGAGTTCTCATATCATGACTCATACGTGCAAGAAATATAGACTTTGCATTATCAGCATCAATAGCACGTTTCTCAGCTTCTAATAAATTGTTATTATATATTTGTAACTGTGTTTGTTTTCTCTTATTGCCCCAAAAGTATAATATAAAGAAGAATATAAAAATTAATAATGAAGCTAGCAAATATTCTACTCTATGAGCTAAAAAACTATCAAATAATGTCTTTTTGTAAGTAATATTTGAGATGTTATATTCAATAATTGTATCTAAATTTTCTTTTTTAATCTGAACTAAGGCTTTATTAATTATGTTAGCAACGATTTGTTTATCTTTATCTACTATTATATTTAAATTTGAATCAAATAGAGCTATTGGATATCGAGTTAGTCCCTTATTTTGTTCTTTTGAACTTAAATAATTATAACTATAACTTGAGTCTAATAAACAATCGACTTCACCTTTTAATAACATATCATAACGTTTTTCTAAAATTGGTTCATATTTAATTATCCAGTTTGGATAATTTTCTTTCACGAATACATCTGAAATACAATTTTCTCTTGTAATAACTATTTTATTTGTTTCATTTTTTAAAAGAACGTTACCTTTATTTACAATTAACTCCATTGGGATTTTCATTATTGAATTACAATAAATATAATTATCTTCATTTTCAACTGTTTTAAGACTATCTAATCCAATAGCAATTTCACATTCCTTGCTAGCTACTAATTGTTGCAAAGTTGTATTTTTAGGAGTAACTTTTAAATTTATGTTTAAGCCTGAGAGAGAACTGATAGTATTAATTATATCAGGAAATATACCTATAATCTCTCCATTATTAGATAATGACGAAAAAACATTTTTATCTCTAACTGTACATGCATTTAACACAATCTCAGATTCTATAAAATTAATTTCTTCTCTAGTAAGTTCAGTAGTAATAGCTCTTGGATAATATTTATAATAAAGGCGAGAATAATCAGTATATGAAGAACTTAAATATTGAGATAAAGCATTATTAATAATAGAAGACTCGTTTTTTCTAGTTATATAATATGTTGGTAAAGCATAAAAACGATCTAATATATCCAATTTCTCTTCTAAGGCCCCAATTCCAAAAGTGCCTAATTCAATTTCTCCATTATATAAAGCTTCTCTAATTTCTTTTACTGTATTGTAGGGAACAAATTCAGGATTTTCTATTTTATCTGATAAATAATCTAATATGGGTTGGATTATTTCACCTCTATCTAAATAAGCAATTCGCTGATTTTTCATTAAATCATATTCTTGATATGTGTATCCTTTATTATAACTAACTAAAACAGCATCAACATGTCTAACCATTAAATCACTGTATTCAAATTGATTGGCAACATCTGTTGTATATAACGAGGACATTACTACATCTATTTCTTCATTAAATAAAGCGTCTAAACATTCTTTTTTATTATCAAATACTACAACTTCTGTTTTATATGGTAAATAATTTGAGACTTCTTTAAATAATTCAGGTTCAAAACCAGATACTTTGCCATCTTCACTTATTATTGCAGTATTTGCATTGTTCCAAACACCTAATTTATAAATTTTTTGTAAATTTTTTGCCCATATGTTTGAAAAGGAAGTAATAATAATAAAAAATATGATTAATAAGGATACAAATATCTTTTTCTTCATTAATTCCCCCTTAAATAAAAAAACATCATTACTCATTATTTGCTAAATAAAACAAAACATTTATATTAAATTATATTCCTAATATTATTTTATTTCATCTAAATAATGTGATAAAATTAAAAAAATTATGAATACTTTATATAAAATAAAAATAGGTAAGCCTTTTAAAACAACTAATCTAATTAAACTTAAAAATTTTTTAGAGAAAAACAATCTAGTTTATGACGATAAAATTTCATTTTCAATAATAATTTTAGATTATTCTAATAATATTATTGCAACTGGTTCTTTAGATAAAAATATTATTAAATGTGTTGCAATTGACACTAATTATCGAAATGAAAATCTAACATCTACCGTTATTTCTCATCTAATAAATGAATCAATAAAGATAGGCTATAGTAAATTATTTTTATTCACAAAAGTAAATAATGAAAATATTTTTAGGAATTTTGGATTTTATACAATAGAAAAAACAGATAAAATTATTTTAATGGAAAATAATAAAGATGGTTTTAATAATTATCTACAACAAATATTAAATGAAAGCTCATCATTTAATATAAAAGCTACAAGTAAAATTGGATGTATTATAGCAAATTGTAATCCATTTACAAACGGTCATCTTTATTTAATTAGTGAAGCTGCTAAAAGATGTGATTTTTTACACTTATTTATTCTTAGTGGAAATAATGAATTATTTAGTGAAGAAGAGCGATACAATTTAGTTCTATCAGGGTTAAATAATTTTGATAATATTATTATCCATAAAGCTAAAGAATATATTATATCTCCATTAACTTTCCCAACATATTTTTTAAAAGATGAAGTTCAAACATCAAACATTAATTGTGAATTGGATATAAAAATTTTTCTAAATAAAATCACTCCTAAATTAAATATCAGTCATAGATTTGTAGGAACAGAACCAAAAGATATAGTAACTAATTCTTATAACAATGAACTTATTAAACATCTTACAAACTCCTCTGTCAAATTAAATATAATAAATAGAAAAGAAATTGATAATATGATTATCTCAGCTAGCACTGTAAGAAAACTAATTAAAGAACAAAAATTAGATCAAATTAAAAAATTTGTTCCAATTTCTACTTATGAATTTATTAAAGAAAAATTCTTTTCAAATTTGGATTCAAATAAAAACATAAAATAAGTTAAAGCTAATAAATCAGCACTACCTCCAGCACTAATATTTTCTCTAATAAAATCTTTATCTAATTCTTCTATAAAAGAAAGTTTATCTCTTGATATTAAAGTTGAATTATTTTTGATTTTTGATTTAAAAAATAACAAAGTATTATAATCACTTCTTGATATAATATTTGTATCATCTATTGTAACTATTATATCGAGTAAAGTAAAAACTCCACTATCATTAAAAGTATAGCCACTTGCTTTATAAAAATTAAAAAGATTAATAAAATTGTTTATTACAACATCAAAACCAGAAATTGCTTCTCCTCTAACGCCTTTAATTCCATAATTTAGATATATTTTTTCTCCATTTGATAGAATATTTTTATTATTTATATTTATAAAATCTCTCTCTATTTCGTTAGATAATTTTGCTATTGTTTCAATTAATATTTCTCTAGAATATGAACTATTACTATAAATATAACCAAGAGAGGCTAATACAAGGGAGAATATGAATATCGCTCCTTTATGTGTATTAATATTATCTGTTTCATCAAACATAACCTGTTCTGCTTTTATTCCTAATTCTCTTAATTTTGGAAATAATAACATAATATCTGATTTAAAAAATGCACCTAATAAAAAGAATTTTTTAAAATAAGGTTTTAAACTTCTTGCACTCTTATAAAATAGATCAATATTTAAATCATTGTGAGATCCATTATTATTTAAATCAACTAAACCAGGCTTTGGAGTTGTATTTACTTCTAAAATTAAACTTTCTACAGCAATAGATGAAAGATCTTCTGCCATTTTATTACAAAAATAATTAAACATTATCTCTATTTCTTTTGTAATTAATTCATTAACACTATGTTTTCTGCTTCTACTACAAATAAAAACAGGATTATCACATAAAATACATTTTCGACCTTCAATAGAAATATCTTTTCTTGATAATTTATCTTCATTTTTCGAAATTACATCTATATCAAAAAGCCTACCTAAATTAAAACTATCTTCTAGTTCTATAAGTTTTCTTTTTATTTCTTTAGCATCACAATTAATGACAAAATAACACTCAAAACCACTAATTTGGTTATTAATATTGCAATATTTAATTTCATAATTGTTTTCATTTAATAATTTTAAAATTAAAGAATATCCTTCTTTAAAAGTTTTTTCTGATAAATTAAAAACTTTGATTGGACCAACAATATTTAAAGAAAATACTATTATAGTATTGTGATATTTATTAATTAAATCTTTTATGTTTTGTTGTCTATTATCTCTAAATTCTAATATATTTGTTAATGATACTACATTATCTGATAAATATTTTTTTAAATACATGAAACTACCTTAAATAATTATTATTAATTTATTGATGTGTCTTTTATTTAAATATTTTATATAAAATTTCAAATAATTTATTTATATCAATAGGTTTAGCTAAATGCTCAATCATACCTGCTTCTAATGATTTCTCTCTATCATTTGAATATGCATTAGCACTATATGCTATAATAGGTAAAGACGTATTAAATTTTCTTATTTCTCTTGTTGCTTCAAGACCATCCATGATTGGCATTCTAATATCCATTAATACAGCATCATATTCATTTAACTTAATCTTATTTATTGCTTCTTTTCCATTATTTGCAATATCAACTTTAATAAATTTACTTTCTAATATTTTCTTTACTATTTTTATATTTATTTCAGTATCATCACAAACTAGCATTTTTTTATTAACAAACACAGAATCATCATATTTTATTTCTTTAGTTCGATTTTTCTTATTTACTACTATTGATGGAATAATAAAATCAAGCGAAAATGTTGTACCTTCTCCTAATTGACTTTCGCAATAAATATCTCCATTCATTTGATCTATTATTTTTTTACAAATACTTAATCCTAAACCAGAACCTCCTTCTTGAGAACTTTGAGTGTTTTCTTCTTGAACAAAAGGTTTAAATAAATATTTTTTCACAAATTCTTTTGAGATTCCAACTCCATTATCTTTTATTGTAGAATGAAGCTTAACATCTTTATTTGATATTATATCAAGTCTGTTTTCCCAAACTATTTTTCCATTTTTAGGAGTGTATTTAATAGCATTATTCAATATATTTATATAAACTTGAGCAAGCCTTTTATCATCAATTACTATTAATCTATCTTTAATATTTAAGTAATTAATTATTTGTAAATCAATGTTTTTTTCTTTTGCTCTGTTTTCAACAATAGTATTAATTCTACTAACAATTTTATTAAAATCTACAATATTATAGTTAAATTCAAAATCTTCTTGTTGTAATCGTTGAGTATCTAAAATATCATCCATTAAACTTAACAAGTATTGTGAAGAATCATTTATTTCTGAAAAATAAGATTCTAACTTTTTTTCATTGGATTCATTTTTACCAAACTCAGATATTGCAATAACAGCTCCTAATGGAGTCCTCATATCATGGCACATTTTAGCTAAAAAAATATTCTTGGCATCATCAGCTTTTTTTAATTTAATTTTTGCAGCATGTAATTCTTTATTTGATTGTTCTAATTGCTTTCTACGTCTGCTAGAAGATAAAAAATATATAATAAATATTAAAAATGCAATTACTATAAAAACTAAAATAAAATCAATTAAATGAATCATGAAATAATCAAATATTGTTTTTTCATATTTTATATTCATAATATTTTCTTGTATAATTTCATCTAAAGATTCTTTTTTGATTTGCACCAAAGTTTTATTTATAATACTGCTTAATTCAATATTATCTTTAACTACAATTATATTTAAATATGAATCATATAAATTAATAGGAGAACTAACAAATTTACTATAATTCCATTTTGATTTCATATAATTAAAGCTATAGCTCAAATCAATAATACAATCAACTTTGTCTTTACTTAATAATTCATAACGATTTTCTAACTTTGGTTCATATATAATTTCCCAATTTGGATAGTTTTCTTTAATATATTTATAAGATATACAACCTTCTCTAGAAATCGCAATTTTTTGAATTTTCTCTTTATCTAATATTGTTGAAGGTTTTATTATAAATTCCATAGGAATAGTTAATATAGTTTCACTATATAAATAATTTTCTTTATTTTCTAATATTGTGGCATTATTTAATCCAATAATCATATCAACTGATTGATTTAAAGCTTCATTTTTGAAAATATCATGATTATCAACAATATTTATATTTAAATTTAAACCTGATGTTTCGTTTATTTTTTTTACAATATCAATACAAACACCTATTGGATTTCCATTTTTATCTACTGAAGAAAGTACATTTTTATCTCCAAGTATTAGTAAATTAATATCAGGCTTACTATTTATATAATCGTATTCTTTTTCACTAAACTCAGTAATATTAGCTCTAGGATAATATTTATTATATAAATTTACATATTCTTCAAATAAATTATTATAATATCTTGATAAAATATTATTTAATTCAAGCGACTCGTTTTTACGAGTTATATAAAAGGCAGGAAGTGCTAAAAACCTATCAATAATATTCAAATAATCTTCTATTTGACTTAAACCTATAAAGGCATATTCAAGTTCTCCTGTTTTTAAAGCTAACTTTAATTCATCCAAATTATCATAAAGTTTATAATTAGGATTTTCTATCTTATCCTCTAATATTTCGAATATTTGTTTTGTAACTTCCCCTTTATTTATATATCCTATTTTTTTATTATTTAATATTTCATAATCTTGATAATAAAGATCTTCTTTTGTGCTTACTAAAACAATATCAACATGTCTAACCATTAAACTATTAAATTCAAACTCGTTTGATATTTCTTTTGAAAAAATATTTGATTGAACTACATCAATTTCATTATTTCTTAATGCATTTATACATGCATTGTAATCATCATAAATCTTAATATCTATATCGTTTGGAAAATTTATTGACTTAAAAAGTTCAATTTCAAATCCTGATAATTCTCCATCTTTGTCATAATAAACACTAGGGTAATCAACCCATACTCCAAATCTAATTTTATTATCATTATCTTTTGAAGCTAAATTATTTAATATAAAAAATGTAAAAAGCAATACAAAAAAAATGAGTCTTTTTGTTATTATATTTATTTTCAAATTTTATTCCCTTACTTGTGTTTATTATGTTTTATATATTACCCTATTTCAAACTATTTATATATATTTTTTTTCACTTGTTAGTTACATTATTTATTTTTTTATATCTTTTTTTCAATTTTTTTTAAATTATTCTTTACAAAATAAGAAATTAAAAACTCGGCTCCATTATTATCTTGAAACCGAGTTTTATTTCTTTTTTTATAGACTTCTAAAGACCATATCATATGTTTCTGGCCTTTTTTTAGCTAAACAAAATAATAGCTAAGTCCTCTTTTCTCTGTCAAAGGCAACCCCTAAAGCAGAAGGTCTTTGTTTTTTCTTATCTCTAGAGAATGCTAGAGTTAAAATTACTAAGATATATGGTAGCATAACTGCAAATTCATAAGGGAAATTAATACCTTGACCTTGCAATGCTAATTGGAAACTTTGTGCTAATGAGAATAATAAAGCACCCCACATAATCTTAACAGGATCCCAATGGCCAAAATACACAAGTGCTACTGCAATAAATCCTCTACCAGCAATCATCTCATCACTAAACATTTTTGCTTGGCAAAGTGATAAATATGCTCCTGCTAAACCTGCTAATGCACCACCTACTGCTAGAGCTTGAAATCTAACTCTATTTACATTAATACCTAAGCTATCAGCAGCTCTTGGATATGTACCAACAGCTCTAACTCTTAATCCCCAAGGAGTTTTAAATAAAACATAAACAGATAAAGGAACTAATAAAAAAGCTACATAAACTAAAATGTTGTGAGAGAATAAAATTCTACCTAAAATTGGTATATCTGATAAAAATGGAATATTTAAATTACCAATACCAGGGATACTTTGTGTTCCACCAACAAAATGTCTAAATAATGTTCCTGCAGTACCTACACAAAATAGTTGCATACCAATACCAGCAATACCTTGTTTTGCTTTAAAGGTAATAACTACTAAACCAAATAATAAACCTAGCAATGCTCCAACTCCAAGTCCTGCTAAAATTCCTAAAAAGTTGAATATAGCTGGAGTTGCACCACCATGACCAACAGAATAAGGTACAAGCATTCCAATAAATGCACCCATAGCCATTATACCTTCACAACCTAAATTAAAAATACCAGACCTTTGGTTAAATTGTTCACCAATACTAGCGAGTAACAATGCAACACTAAATGGGATTCCTAATGCTAATATATTTACTACAAAATCCATTAATTATCCCCCTTTTTATTGAATCTCTTCCATACTTTATCCATTAAATATTTGTCATTCATTACTTCTTGAGTAGCTACTATAACTAATATAATAATACCTTCTAAAACTTGAACCATATTTGCAGGAACACCAACAATTCTTTGAGTCATATCTGCACCAACTAATAAAACACCGAAGAAAAACGATGCTGGAATAATTCCAACTGGATGAAGTCCTCCAAATAAAGCTACAACAAGGCCTGAAAAACCATAACCACTTGTTATACCTTCAATTGCTCTATGGTGTACACCTAATACTTCTACGCTACCTGCAATACCTGCAAAAGCACCAGAAATTACCATGGAAATTGTTACAAAGAATGCAACTTTAATACCTCCATATTTCGCAGCTTTTTCACTTGCTCCAGCAGCTCTTAATTTATACCCAAATGAAGTTTTCCATAAGAATATATATATTAAAATAGCTAATAAAATAACTAAGAAAATACCTGAGTGTAATCTTGTTCCTCTGATTAATCTATTTAACCATACTGTTTTCTCTAATCTCATAGATTGAGGGGTACCACTACCCATAGTAAGTTCTGCAGGATCAATCATTGGTCCTCTTAAAAAGAATGTATAAAATTGAGCAGCTATATAGTTTAACATAACAGTAGATAATAATTCACTAACTTTTAATTTTGCTTTTAAAATACCTGGAATAAAACCCCATAAAGCTCCACCTAACATACCAGCAATTATTATTAAGAAAATGTTTAAAGGTCGAGGAATGTTATATAATGTTAAAGCTGCAGCTGTAGCTGTTAAAATACCAATAGCCATTTGACCTTCAGCACCAATATTAATAGTTCCAGATCTATATGCTACTGTTATACCTAAAGCAATAATAGATAATGGTATAGCTCTAATTATAACTTCTGTTAATTGAATTTTATTCTTTAAAGGTTCTGTTAAAATAACCCAATATGTTTGAAAAACATTTGCGTTTATAGTTAATAAAATAATTGAACCTAATAAAAATGTTGCAATAATAGCGATTAATATAATTGCAGATTTGTATAATATTTTAAATTGTCTATTCATTATTTACCCCTGCCATTAACATACCTAATTTTCTTCTAGTCGCTTCTTTTTTAGGAAGTACTTTTTGAATATGACCTTTGAATATTACAGCAATATTATCAGATAAGTTAATAATCTCATCTAATTCTTCACTAATTAATAATATCCCAACACCATTTTTTCTCATTTCTAATAATTTAGAATGTATAAACTCAGCAGCCCCCATATCAAGACCACGTGTTGGATATACAGCAACCAAAAATTTTGGCTTTCTAGCAATTTCTCTAGCTAAGATAACTTTTTGAATATTACCTCCAGATAAAGCTCCAGCACTAATAGATGTATTTACACATCTAATATCGAATTGTTCTCTCAATGTTTCGGCATTATTATTTATATTTTTATTATTAATAATTTTATGTTTTGAAAATTTTTCAGTTTCTATATCTTTAAGAATTAAATTCTCTTTTATAGAGAAAGATGGAACAATTCCTTCTGTATTTCTATCTTCTGGAATATACCCCATTCCTTTTTCAATAATATCAATAGGTGTTAAATTATCAATTTTATCACCTAAAAATAATATTTCACCTTTATCAATTTTTCTAAGACCATTGATAATTTGAGCTAGTTCCAATTGGCCATTACCTGAAACACCAGCTAGACCCATTATTTCACCTGATTTAATCTTAAGATTTAAATCATTTAATGCAAGATAACCTCGAATACTCTTTACATCAATATTTTTTAATTCTAATGCATAATCACCAAATTTTTGTTCTTCGTTATTTTCTGGCATTTTTACTTCATGACCTGTCATTAAAGCTGCAATATCAGAAGAACTATAATCATCAGTATTACCATAGAAAACTATTTTACCATGTCTTAAAATAGCGACTTTATGAGATAATTCTTTAACTTCTTTTAATTTATGGGAAATAAAAATCATTGGCAATTTTTTATTCATTGTTTTTAAAAGAGCTATTAATTCATCTATTTCTTGAGGAGTTAGAGCACTTGTTGGTTCATCAAGTATTAAAAAGTTAGCACCTAAACACAAAGTTTTAACTAATTCAACCTTTTGTTGTTCTCCAACAGAAAGTTGCCATATATAAGCATCTGGATCTACTCTTAGTTCATATTTATCACCAATTTCTTTGATTTTATCCACAACTAAATCCATGTCAATCTTTACAGATTTCCAAGCTTGTTTCATTCCCAAAGCAATATTTTCTTTAACTGTTAAATTTGGGACAAGCATGTAGCGTTGGTGAACCATTCCAATACCACATTTAAATGAATCATTAGGAGATGTAAAACATACCTTTTGCCCATTTAAGAGGATACAACCATCATCACATTGGTATAATCCCATAAGGACATTCATTAATGTTGTTTTTCCAGCTCCATTTTCACCTACTAAAGCAAAAATTTCACCTTCTTTTACTTCGATTGTAACTTTATCCAAAGCTTTCATTCCAGGGAATGTCTTTGTAATATTTTCCATTCGAAGGCTAGTAATTTTTTCCATAATGTACCTTAAAAAAAAGGACACCTATATCTATAGATTAGATGCCCTACAATAATTAAATTTTATAATTGTGAATAATCAACACTCTTCCAATTAATTGAACCAGTATTTTCTTTAAATTCAGCAATTTGAGCTTCTACAGTAGCTTTTACATCAGCACCATATACATCAGCTAAAGCTTCATTGAATCCGAAGATAAATCCACCATTTGCAAAGTTCATTGGTACAACATAACCACCTTTAACACCTTTTTGTACATTTTCTACTAATGAAACAATAACAGGTGCATAATCATAAGATGAAGCAGCTAAACATTTCATTTGACCTTCTTCCATCTTTAATTGAGCTAAGTCTTGACCTACCCACCAAATTTCTTCATTAGGATAATCTGCAGTTGCTCTTAGAGCACCTAAAGCTTGTTGTGATGAACCTGTTAATACATCAACACCAGCTGTAATTTGAGTTTGAGCAACTTGTCCAGCTTTAATATAGTCAGAGAAAGAACCTGTATGAGCTACCATAACTTTAACATCTGGATTAACACTCTTAGCACCTAATACAAAACCTCTGTTATAACGAGCTGAATCTCCACCATCAACAGGACCAATAACACCTAACATTTGATCATTAGATACAGAAGCTGCAATAATACCTGATAAGAAACCAGTTTCTTCACTTTCTGGCATATAAGTTACAACGTTATCTGGACCAACTTCTGAACTTGTACCAAAAGCAAAAGTAACATCTGGATATTCATCAGCCATTTCTAAAATTAAGTTTTTATATTGTGCACCATGCCCAATAATGATATCAAAACCATCTGCAACATATTGTCTTGCAGCAGAACCTGCATCTACAGGTTTCATTTTTTCACTATAATTATATTCAATAACACCTGGCATAGCAGCTTGAGCACCAAGAACACCATCATGCATAGCTTGACACCAGCCTTTATCATCAACAGTATTTTCAACGATTAAAGCAACTTTTACTTTGCCATCATCTTCTTTTACTGCTTCTTCGCTTCCACCTTGAGCAAATAAAGGTGCTGATAGAGCAACTAAAATTAATGTAAATAATAATGTTTTTTTCATATTTTCTCTCCTATAAAAAAATAATTCTATAAAAAAAGGATAACCCTTTTAATTCCAAAAATTAAGATGATCTTCTAAAATGGCTTGTTTTAGTTTCTCATCTGTTGTTGGGCCACAAACAATCATGTGTCTTTGACCGTGTTCTAAAACTTCATCACATGGTAAATCAAATGTTGGATTTTCACTATGATCTTTAGTACATTCTAATAATTGAGATTCTGTTAAACCAAAAACAATCCTTCCAACATTAGTCCAATAAACAGCACCTGTGCACATTGCACATGGTTCAAAATTTGTGTATAAACTGCATGATTCTAAGAATTCAGGACTATATTTTTTACCAGCTTCAATCATTACTTGAGTTTCTGCATGTAAACAAGGACTATCATCTTTTCTGTTGCCCATCTCGATTAAAATATTACCATTTTTATCGGCTAATAAAGCACCAAAAGGATGACATCCTCTCTCTAAAGCTTCATGAGCAATTCTAACTGTTTCATATAAAAGTTCGATATCTTTATCATTTAATTCCTGTTTTGTGACCTTTTGCATAAAATCTCCATTGCAAATAATTATATCATATAAGACATATATTACAACAAAATAATATATTTTATAGGATATCTAAAAATACAAAAAAACTAATATTTTTTACACAATTTTAGGTCAAATGAAACGGTAAAAAAATGTTGTTTTTACGTATATATAAATATATATCGATAATTTTGAGATTAATCAAGATTTAACTGTTTTTATTATTTACAAGATATTTTTTTAATAAAAAATATAATTCATCTTTTTTTATAGGTTTTGCAATATGAGCATTCATTCCGACATCTAAACTTCTCTTAATATCGTCAGAGAAAGCATTCGCGCTTAAAGCTATAATAGGTATATTTTTGTCAATTTTTCTTATTTCTTTTGTCGCTTCTAATCCATTTAACTTAGGCATTTTTATATCCATTAAAATGGCATCAAATTTATTAGGATATTTCTTAAACAAAGCAATTCCTTCTAAACCATTATTAACAATTGTAATAGAGGCATGTTTATCTAATAATAATTTTTCAATTATAACTTGATTTATTTTTACATCTTCACAGGCGAGAATTGATTTTCCTTTAAAATCTATATCTTTATTTGAAAGTCGTAAATCTTTAAAATAATTTTCTATTTGTTCTTCGTTTGGAACTTTTCTTGGAATTGTAATAGTAAATTTAGTTCCTTTACCTAAATTAGATTCACAAATAATTGTACCACCCATTGAATCAATTAATTTTTTAGATATAGCAAGTCCTAAACCTGTGCCTCCTTCTATATCTGATAATTCATTTTTTTCTTTTACAAATGGTTGAAACATTATTTTTTGAAACTCTTTACTCATACCAACACCATTATCACTTATTGTATGTACAGAGAAAATATTACCATCTTTATCTTTTTTAATTAGAAGATTCCAATCAATTTGACCATTTTTAGGAGTATATTTAATAGCATTAGTTAATATATTAACTAAGATTTGTTTCATTCTTTTTTCATCAACTACTAAATATTGATTGTGTACAGATTTATATTTAGTAAAGTTAAATGTTATATTTTTTTCTATAGCTTTTGGTTTTACAAGATTATAAATAGTATTTGATGTTTCTCCAAAAAGAATAACCTTATTATCTAAATGAACTGCATTATTATCTATTTTTTGGAAATCTAATATATCTTTTACTAAAGATAATAAATATTCACCACTTTCATTTATTTGTTTGTAGAAATTTTTAAAATATTCATCTCTACATTCTTCGATACCAAAATTAGATAAGTTTATAATAGCTCCTAATGGAGTTCTCATATCATGACTCATTCTAGATAAAAATTCTGATTTTTCATCATTTGCTTTTACAGCTTCTTGTTTTGCAAAAGATAATTGTTTATTAATTCTCTTTAATCTCTCATTTCTTTCTTTATCAGATTTTGCTAAGTCTGTAACATCATAAACAACCCAAAACAAATTATTATCTTCATCTCTAAAGCCTATATTTCTTTTATAAAATATTTCATTATCTATTTTTACAACATATGTAGTTGAATAAGTTTCATCCTTTTTAATTAGAGCTCTTTCTTCACAAGTAGTAGTTCTTTTATCTCCATAATTTTCTAACACATTTAAATTTTGGTGAACATGTCTTTCGAAAGCATCATAAGAATATCTAGAAAAACCTACAGGGAATTTTAAGAAATTACCTTCTCTAGAATAAATAATCATAGTACGAGTTTTTTCATCTTGTCTTGCAACTAATTCATTTTGATACGAAATCATTGCATTTAACATCATATTTGATTCTATCCTATCAGAGATATCATATGCATTTACTAAAAGATATTCTTTTCTATTTTCAGGGTTTATAAAAGAATTATATGACACTTTTACTACTTTAGTATTCCCATTAAAGCTAATATGATATTCAATACTACGATTAGAGTTTTTTTTATTTATATTATTAATTATATTTTCAAAATTTAAGAATTCTAAAAATTTTTTCTTTTCATCTTCATAAAGTATATTATTATAAAAGAAGCTAAATACATCATTAACTTTCATATTAGTTAATTCAAAATGTTTATCTACTTGATAATCTAATACTAATCTTTTTGTCTCAATATCAAAGCAAAAAATTGACATCAATTCAACATAAGTTTTTTTTTCAGCTTCAACAAAAGCATCAAAAATAATCTTTAAAAAATAATCAGATCTCAAAGATTTTTCATGTAAAATACTATAATAGTTCTTTTCAAGTTGTGTTAATTCTTCGAAGACAATTTTTAAAATATTATTAGAATTATCTCCTTTAACAATATAAAAAATATTTTCATTCCCTTTTTGATGAATTGGACAATTTTGATTACAAATATTTATATCATTAAATAATTGATAACACGTTATTTTTTTGTTTATAAAATCAACATTATTAAATCTTTTTTTTGCAACTTCATTTAAATAAATAATTGAAAAGTCTTCTTTTGAAACTATTGCAATTGAATCATTACTATTATTAGCTATATTTATTTGTTGTTGAGTTATTATTTCATTATATGTATCTTCTAATGATTTATTATTTGATACTTTTGTATAAGTATATAATAAAGAATCCTTATCTTTTTTTATATCAATATTTATAATATTTAAACAATCAAATATTCTAGATTTAACTAACAAATTAGCACAATCAATATTATTAGATATTATCTGATTTTCTATCTCGTTTAACCAAAAAACATCTGCTTTAAATATAAAATTTTCTTTTTTATCATTTAAGCTAGATAAGCATGTATTTTCTTCAAGATTAAAATCTTTACAAAATTGATCTGATACATAATCATGATATATGCGACTATCAATTATTTTAGCCGTTGAAAATGCAATTGGTAATTTTTGATAGATTTCCCTTACTGATTGTTCAATTTTCAATATATACTCCAATAAAACAAAATCTTAAATAAATGTTTTTTTGCTTAAGGATAGTATAACATTGATTATTTCATATCTCAACAAGAAAAAACATGCTCAAATCATAATGTTTATATTATAAATATTTTTATAGTTAAATTATTTTTATTGAGATAAATCATTTATTATTCTACAGTTACACTTTTTGCTAAATTTCTTGGATGATCTGGATCATTACCTCTATTTATTGAACAATAATATGCATATAATTGAGTTACTATAACACTAAGTATTGGAGATAAAAAGGCCTCTGTATTTGGAATTGGAATAATTTCATCAGCAACTGAATTAAAAGCATCATTTTTCTCAAAAGTAATAGCTAATACTTTTGCCCCTCTAGCTTTTACCTCTTTCATATTTGAATCCATTTTATCATATAACTTTGAATTACAACACGATGCTACTACCAAAGTATTTTCATCAACTAAAGCAATTGGTCCATGTTTTAATTCTCCTGCTGCAAAAGCTTCAGAATGCGTATAGTTTATTTCTTTTAATTTTAATGCTGATTCAAGAGAAATCGCAAAATCACTTTGTCTTCCAAAATAAAAAACTTTAGATTTATTAAATTGATTTGAAGCAAATCTTTGAATCTCTTCTTGTCTATCAACTATTGTTTGTGCCTTTTGAGGAATGTCTTTTAATTCATTCATCAATTCTATAGATTTTTCTTCATCTTTTATTAATGCACATGTTAAAAGATATACACACATTAATTGAGTAGTAAATGCTTTTGTTGAAGCAACAGCAATTTCAGGACCAGCTTGAGTGTACATAACATAATCAGCTTCTCTAGAAACAGTGGAGCCTACAACATTTGTAATTGCTATTATTTTTGCACCTTTAGTTTTAAATATTCTCATCGCTTGAAGAGTATCTGCTGTTTCACCGGATTGAGAAATTACAATGCATAAATCATCACTATTAATAATTGGATCTCTATATCTAAACTCTGAAGCAACATCAACTTCAACAGGTATTCTTGCATAGTGTTCGATAGCATATTTTGCAACTACTCCTGCATGATATGCAGTACCACAGCCAACTATTACAACTTTTTTAGCTTCTTTTACAAACTCAGACATTTCACCTAAGTCTAATTTTCCACCATATACTCTTGCTTTATAGGTTTGCTCTAGTGCATAAGGTTGTTCACAAATTTCTTTAAGCATAAAATGTTCAAAGCCATTTTTTTGAGCTGATTGCATATCCCAATCAACATGTGAAATTTCTACATCTCTTAAAATATTATCTTCATCAAATATTTCAACATTATCACATGTTATTTTTGCAACTTGATTATCTTCTAAATATTGAACTTCTCTTGTATATTCCAACAAAGGAGTAACATCTGATGCAATTAAGTTAAAATCATCTGCTCTACCGATTATTAATGGACAATCTTTTTTTGCTACAACAATTGACTCTGGATCACTTTTACAAACGACAGCTAAGGCATAAGATCCTTCTAATCTTTTTAAAGCTTCAGTTACAGCTAATAACAAATCTCCGTTGTAATGAAAATCAATCAAGTGAGCAACACACTCAGTATCTGTTTCACTTCTAAATACTACATTATGTTTTTCTAACCATTCTCTTAATTTTGCATGGTTTTCTATGATTCCATTATGGACAACAGCTATATCATTGCTTACATCTGTATGGGGATGTGAATTTATATCGCTAGGTTCTCCGTGAGTAGCCCATCTAGTATGTCCTATACCTAAATGACCTTCTACAGGAGATTTCTCTATTAAATTTTCTAAATTTGATAATCTACCTTTTGCTTTTCTTATTTCTAAATCATTTTTATTAATTAAGGCTATACCTGCCGAATCATATCCACGATATTCTAACTTTGATAGACAATCAATTAATATTTCTGTTGCATTTAACTCAGTTTCCCTATTTGAACAAAATCCTACTATTCCGCACATAATTACGTTCCCCCTAAAAATATTATTTCTATAATATCAAATTTTCTTATTTATAAATAGTAGTAAACTGTTGATAAATAAAATACTAATTATTAATTGAATTTAATTCTCTATACTTTAATGGACTAACACCATATTTTTTGATAAAACTCGAATGGAATCTTTGAAGAATTTTCTTACTATTTAAAATTTCTAGGTTAAGTTAATTGTTTGTTTTCAGAAAAGAAGGTTCTATTGCATCTTGATTTATTGAATCTGTAAACACGCCACCATTTGAAACTAAAACTTTCATTCTAGGTTCTAATATTATTTTTTTAGATTTTGTTTCTCTTTTAAAATGCATTCTATCAACAAGTAATTTTGCACAATTCACACCTATCAATTCTAAAGGTTGAGCCATTGCATAATGACAATGAGTTAATAATGAAGCATATGGGAGATAATCATAACTTGCAAAAACAATATCTTTTCTTATATCATATGGTACTTCTCCCATTAGATAAGAAGTAAGACCAATATGAACCATATCATTTTCTACAACAAAAGCATTAGGTCTATTTGGTTTATTAATCACTTTCTTCATAAGATTATAACCTACATCTTGAGATAATCCTTCTAAGAGAACAAAATTAGAATCTATTTCTAAATTTGCTTCATCCATTGCTTTCTCATAACCTTCAAGACGTCTACAAGCATTATATACTCTTTTTGTGCCACCTAAAAACCCAATATTTTTATATCCTTCATCAATTAATGCTTTTGTTAAAGCATAACCACCTTGAAAATTGTTTGACAAAACCATATCACAATCAATACCAGAAGCATATCTATCTACAATAACAACAGGAACATCTTCTTGACTTAAAACAGCTATATGTTCACAATTATCACTTACCGGTATTAATATTATACCATCAACATTTCTATCTAATAGCATCTTATATTTCTTAGTTTCTTCTTCTACGTCATTTTCAGATGTACAAAATATGATATTATATCCATATGCAGATATTTCTTTTTCTAACTTTTCAAATATTTGAGTAAAAAAAACATTACTCATCTCTGGTGCAATAATACCAACAAATTTTGTATCATTTGTTTTTAAAGATCTTGCAATTAAATTTCTTTTATAATTTAATTTTTCTATTGCAGAAAAAACTTTATCAGAAGTTTTAGAATTTACATTATTGATATTGTTAATAACTCTTGAAACTGTAGCAGTAGAAACACCTGCTTCTTTTGCGACATCTTTGATTGTAGGGTTATTCTTAATCACAAAAAACTCCTCGATTATTAAAAAATTAAAATTAAATACTGATTTTTTTTAAGATTATCATATTATAAATTATAATCCAATTAAATAGAATTATTGATTATTCTATCAATAATGTTATCGAATATTATCAATTTTAGGTTTAATACATAAATTATTATAGTTTATACTTAGATTAATTTTTCTATTATTTGAAATATAATATCTGATAGTTTAAACAACACCTTTTTTTAAAATTATATTTGCATATAGTGATTTTTCACTTGTTGCTATAACTGCGTATGCTTTTTTAGATCTTTCATAAAAAGCGAATCTTTCTATTTGTTCAAACCCTTTAAAATTTTCATCACCTTCTTTAGCTATTTTCTCATATCTTTTCCAAATAGGAGTTTCAACTTGATCCCCTGGGACAACTTGCATTAAGAAAGCATTCTTTTCAAAAGTATCTAAAGGAAATAAAGTAAGAATTGCTTCTAAAATTTCTGGACAATTATGACCATCTAGCCTAATAACTCTTGAATTCATTGTACAAGCTGGGAAATTGCCATCAGCTATTACTATTTCATCTGAATGACCCATCTCATCTAAAATCTTTAATAATTCAGGCCCAATTATACTTGGTATATTTTTTAACATATTTAAACTCCTTTTTTCTCTTGATTTATAAAAATCGATATGCAATAATAATGAAATGTAAACGATTACATTTTAATATTAAAATCGACATAATACAAGCTTTTATTTAATAAATATATGTTGTAATAAAAAATATTAGAAGTGTTATAAAAATAATACATTTTCAAAAAATAATAAAACATTAAGGAGTTATTTATTATGGCAAAATCAAGATTAATTGGAGATTATCCTGTTATCGGGATTAGACCTGTTATTGATGCAAGACAAGGTTATTTAAAAGTAAGAGATTCTTTAGAAGATCAAACTATGAATATGGCAAAATCTGCTAAGAAATTATTAGAAGAAAACTTAAAATATAGCAATGGAGAAACTGTTAAAGTTGTTATTGCTAATTCTACTATAGGTAGAGTTCCTGAAGCTGCAGCATGTGAAGAGCAATTCAAAAAAGAAGGTGTTGAAATCACAATAACTGTTACACCTTGTTGGTGTTACGGCTCAGAAACAATGGATATGAATAAAGATACTATTAAAGCAGTTTGGGGTATGAATGCAACAGAAAGACCAGGAGCTGTTTATTTAGCTGCTGTTTTAGCAGGACATGCTCAAAAAGGGTTACCAGCATTCGGTATATATGGTAAAGAAGTTCAAGAAGCTGATGATGAATCAATTCCTGAAGATGTACAAGAAAAACTATTACGTTTTGCAAGAGCTGCTGTTGCTGCAAAAACCATGAAAGGAAAATCATATCTTCAAATTGGTTCTCTTTGTATGGGTATTGCAGGCTCAGCCATTGATTACAACTTCTTTGAAGAATACTTAGGTATGAGAGTTGAATCAGTTGATGAAGTTGAAATCATTAGACGTATGGAAGAAAATATCTATGATGAAAAAGAATATCAAAAAGCTCTAGCTTGGACAAAAGAATATTGTAAACAAGGTTTTGATAAGAACCCTACAGAAATCAGACATACCCCTGAAGAAGATGAAAAGGCTTGGGAATTTGTTGTTAAAATGATGTGTATTCTTAAAGATTTAATGAATGGTAATGAAAACTTAGATGATAAATTTAGTGAAGAAAGATTAGGACATAATGCAATTGCTGCTGGATTCCAAGGACAAAGGCAATGGACAGATTTCTATCCAAACTGTGACTTTGGAGAATCAATATTAAACTCTTCTTTTGACCATAATGGAATAAGAGAACCATATATCTTGGCAACAGAAAATGATACATTAAATGGGGCGGGAATGTTATTCTTAAAACTATTAACAAACAAAGCTCAAATGTTCAGTGATGTTAGAACTTTCTGGTCAACTGAATCAGTAAGAAAAGCTACTGGTTATGATTTAGAAGGAGTAGCAAAAGAAAATGGAGGCATCATTCACTTAATTAACTCAGGAGCTACATGTTTAGATGCAACTGGCGTTTGCAAAGATGAAAATGGTAATGAATTAATTAAACCTTGGTATGAGGTAACAAAAGAAGAACAAACTAAAATGCTAGAAAAAACTGCTTGGTGCCCAGCTGATAATGGATACTTTAGAGGTGGAGGTTTTTCAACAAAATTCTTAACTCAAGCTCATATGCCAGCTACAATGATAAGAGTTAATATTATTAAAGGATTAGGACCTGTTGTACAAATTGCTGAAGGTTGGACTGTAGATTTACCTGTTGATGTTTCCGAAGTATTATGGAAAAGAACAGACTATACTTGGCCTTGTACATGGTTTGCTCCACGTTGTGATGGCAAAGATGGTGCTTTTAAATCAGCATATGACGTTATGAATAATTGGGGAGCTAATCACGGAGCTATCTCACATGGTCATGTTGGGGCTGATGTTATAACTCTTTGTTCTATGCTAAGAATCCCTGTATGTATGCATAATGTACCAAAAGAACAAATCTTTAGACCAGCTTGTTGGAATGCCTTTGGTATGGATAAAGAAGGTCAAGATTATAGAGCTTGCCAAACATATGGCCCTCTTTATAGATAAATTAAATATTACAAATTTATTTTTCCACTATGATATTAAATCTATCATAGTGGAAATTTTTTATAATTCTCACGACATAAATAAAGAGTCTCTAATTCAGTTGAGACTCTCTTAAATATCATTATTTAAAAATAGGAGCTAATGCATCATCATATTTTTTATATTTTTCATATGCTTTTATATATTTTTCATAATTTTCTACATTAGGATTAAATCGAGCTTTTACATTTTTCCCACAATGAATAACAGCACATTCATCAATACTTGTTTTTTCTAATAAACTTAGTACTTGAATAGCTCCACCAAAAGCTGCACTTTCTTGAATTGTAGGTATTATAATCGGAAGGTTAAAAATATCACTAACCATTTGAGACCAAATTTTACTATTTGCACCCCCTCCAATTAAAATTAGCTCTTTAGCATTAAAACCTAATTCAACAAAAGCATCCAATCCTATTTTCATTGCAAAAACTCCACTTTCGAGTGCAGCTCTTGCTATATTTTCTCTTGAAGTATTAGCACTATTCATTCCAAAAATTACAGCTTCTCCATTTGGATAATTTGGGACTCTTTCACCATTGAAATATGGTAATATTGAAACTCCATCAGCACCTACTATTGATTTGCTAGCAAGATTATCTAATTCCTTAACATCTATTTCTAATAGCTTTCTTATTTCTTCTGATACAACAGTACAATTCATAGTACATAAAAGAGGTAAATATCCTCCACTTGAAGAAATAAAAGCAGCTAATCTTGCTTCTTTATCACTAACTAAATTTTCACTGTATCCAAACAATGTTCCACTAGTTCCCATACTCATAACAAGAGATCCTTCATGAGTGCAACCACAACCAATTGCTCCCATCATATTATCTCCACCACCACAGGATACAATAACATTATCATTTAAGCCTAATTCTTTTGCTACGCTTTCTCTAACTATTCCTTGTATGTCAGTCGGTTTTATTAATTTTGGTAAACATTTTGATAAATCTCTTTCACTATCAATTGCATTTAATATTTTTTTTGACCAACATCTTTCTTTAACATTATATAATGCAGTTCCACTAGTATCACCATCTTCCATTGTAATATTATTTGTTAAATAATAATTTATATAATCATGAGGAAGTAATATATGAGCTAATCGATCATATGCTTCTTTATTATTTTCTTTTAAATACAAAATCTTAGAAGCGGTATAACCCGGAAGAACTTGATTTTGAATTTCTTCAAATACTTTATCAGGACCACCAACTCTATTAGTTATTGTATCACATTGTTTTGCTGTTGATGTATCACACCATAATTTTACTGGAACAATTACTTCTTTGTTTTTATCTAAAGCAACAAAACCGTGTTGTTGTCCTGAAACGCCAATACCTTTAATTGAAAATTTTATATCCTCTGAAATTTTAGAAAAACAATCTTTTATTGCATCTATATACCAAGAGGCCATTTGTTCTCTAGTTCCATCTTCTTTAGAAATTAAATCATGTGAAGATGAAGCTTTCGCTACTATTTGTTTTGTTATAGAATCATAACAAACTACCTTAGTACTTTGAGTACCACAATCTATACCTGCAACTATTGCCACATTATACTCCTAATTTTATTTATAATCTGTCTATAAAACCTGTTTCAAATAATATTTCAGATGTTTCATCATTAGGGTCATTAGGATTTTCTATAAATTGTATCATCATATCTACAGAGGCTTCTGCAATTTTCTTTACAGGTTGTGTTACTACTGAAATTGGGAATTTTAGCATATCAAACCATTTATTATTATCATAAGTTACAATCTTGATATCATTTGGAATATCTAAATTAAGAAATTCTATTGCTTCAATGGCAAGATGACAAACTCCTGAAGTGGCACAAATTAACCCATCAATTTTATTTTTTTTAATAAATTTTTGAATTACTTCAACAGCATCTTCTTGGAAATAATCTATCTTTTGGATTTTGGGTAATTTCTCATTATATTTTTCTTGCCAACTAAGTCTATAACCCAATTCACGTTGATGAACACTGTAAATTTCTTGTGGATATCCAATAAAACCTACATTTGTGCAGTCATGTTTAAATAAATAAGATGAAGCGTAATACCCAGATTGTAAATTATTAATTCCAAAAAAAACTTTATTCACGTTATCATATTTTCTATCAAAACAAACAACTGGTACTTTAGTATTCTTTAAACGAGGAGAACATTCATTAGAATTTACAGGTGAAATAATAATTCCACTTACTCTCTCATTATCAAGTAATTTATTAATATTCTGTTGCTCAAGTTTCAAATCATCTTGTGAATCACAAACAATAATTGAATAATTTACTTCCCTTAAATGATTTTCAATAGATTTGATAACTGAAATTGAATAATCCTCTGTGATATCTGCAACAATCAATCCAATATATTTTGCTTTCTTTGAAAATCCAGAACCTTTCTCAAAAGACAAATCGTCCATAGTCTTTTCAACTAATTGTCTAGTTTCAGGTTTTACAAAACGTGTATTATTAATTACATGAGATACAGTAGAAATAGAAACACCTGCAGCTTTAGCAACATCTTTTAATGTAACTTGTTTTCTAATACTCATTTTTAGAACTCCTTATTCTGCAGATATCTCTATTGATTTTAATCTAATAACATTAATCTTTCAACATAATATTTATTTTTATATTTTCTTATCCTTGCTATCTGATGTTATTTCTTTTTTATTATCATTTTTTGACTTATCATTAATATTGCCTACATGAGATTTTGTTCTTCTGTTTTTTGACCAGATATCATAAATAACAGCTAATGCAATAATTGCACCACGAACAACTTGTTGTAAGTATGAATTAACATTTTGTAAATTCATAATATTGTTTAAGAAACCTACAATGAATGCACCAATTACTGTACCACCTGCTGTACCAATACCACCAGAAAAACTTGTTCCACCAATAACAGATGAAGTTAAAGCTGTAAATTCATAGTTAATAGCACCATTAGGAAGTCCTGCATTTACTCTAGACATAAAAAGAACACCTGCAATACCAACAAACACACCATTAATTAAAAAAGCAACCATTTTATTTCTGTTTACATTAATACCTGATGCAACAGCTGCTTCTTCATTACCACCAATAGCATATAATGATCTACCAAATGCAGTATTCTTTAAAATATACCAAGTAAATATAAGAGTAATTACCAAGAAGATAACGGGTGTTGGTAAAAATCCAATTGAACCTTGACCCACTTTTACATAATCACCAAGTTGATAAATATTTTGCCCATTAGTAAATAATAAAGCTCCACCTCTTGCCATTGCTTGCATTGCTAAAGTAGCAATAAATGGGGGTGTTTTAAATTTCGTTACCATAAGACCATTAATAAAATTACAAGCAACGGCTACTGCTATTGCAACAGCGAAAGCTACAACCATTGAATTTGTTGCATGGTAAGAAGCTACTGATAATACACCTGAAAGAGCTAAAACTGAACCCGCTGATAAATCAAGCATACCGCAAATAATTAATATTGTTTCACCAAAAGCTAAAATTGTTGTAACAGATATTTGTCTTGATACATTTGATAAATTTCTAGGTGAGAAAAAGTTTTCATTTACAAAGGTAAAAATGATAAACAAAACAACTAGAACCATGAATATACTATATTTTTTTGACAGAGATGACCAAGTCTGTCTAATATTTCTCGACTTATTTTCCAAAACTAAAACTCCTTTTACCTATTTAATTCCTGTTGCATAACGCATTATATTTTCTTGTGAGAAATCTTTTCTTTCCAATTCACCTTGAATTTTCCCCTCAGCCATTACATAGATACGATCGCACATACCAATTAACTCAGGCAATTCAGATGAAACCATAATTTGAGCTCTTCCTTCTTTAGCTAAATCTGACATTAATTTATAAATTTCAAACTTTGCACCTACATCAATACCTCTTGTGGGCTCATCAAGAATTAACACTTGAGGATCACTTAACATCCATTTTGCTAATACTACTTTTTGTTGATTTCCTCCACTAAGAGCTTCTATTGCAGTTGAAATAGTTGGTGTTTTAACGTTCATTTTTGAACACATATCATTTACACTTGATATCTCTTCTTTTGAATGTAAAAAACCATTATAAAAAATTTTCTTTAAGGATGAGAGAGTTGTATTTTCTTTTACATCTCTCACAGGTATTATCCCAAATCTTCTTCTATCTTCACTAAGCATAACAAGTTTATTTTTTATACTTGATTCAACATTTTTAAGTTCAACCTTCGCATCTGATAAGAAAATTTCACCTTCATCATAAGAATCTAAAGCAAATAATGCTCTCATTACCTCTGTTCTTCCGGCTCCCATCAATCCTGCAAAACCAACAATCTCACCTGCTTTAACATGGAAGTTAATATCTTTAAAAACTCCTTTTTTTGTAAAGTTTTTAACATCTAATTTTATATTACCAATATCAATTTGCTCTTTTGGATAATTACTACTATCAAATTCTCTTCCAACCATCAAATTAATAACTTTTTCAATAGTTAATTCTTCAACTGGTTTTGAATCTACAACCATACCGTCTCTTAAAATAGTAATATCGTCAGCTATTCTAAAAATTTCATCCATTTTATGAGAAATATAAATTATTGCGACACCTTTTGCTTTTAATTCAGCAATTTTTTCAAATAAACTTTCAACTTCTTTATTTGAAATTGCAGATGTAGGTTCATCCATAATAATTATTGATGAATTATTAGATACAGCTTTCAGGATTTCCAACATTTGACAATCTGATACAGATAACTCTTTAACTTGTTGTTGTGGATCATAAGATAATCCTTCACTTTCTAATAATTTAGTAGCATTTTCTCTTATTGCTTTCCAATCTATCCGATTAATTTTATTTTTAGGCCATTTTCCTAAAATTAGACTTTCTTCAACACTCATTTCTGGAACAAAATTTAATTCTTGGAAAATCATAGAAATGCCATGCTCTCTAGCTTGGATGGGATTTCTAATATCGACAATTTCTCCATCGATTTTGATTTCACCTTTATCTTGATGATAAACTCCATTAATAATCTTCATTAATGTAGATTTTCCCGCACCGTTTTCACCACATAGAACATGAACAGTAGCTGGCCTAACAGCAAAATTAATATTATCTAAAGCTTTCACACCTGGAAAAGATTTTTCAATATTATTTACTTCCAATTTATATTGGCTCATTATATATCCCTCTGTTTTTATTTCATACAAATATATGAGGTATATAGTATACCATATACCTCATATAGAAATTCGATTGTAATTATTTTATGAATCCAACTTCTTTATACATTGCAATATATTCATCAACGTTATCAGCATTTACTAATGGACAATCAATATCAATATCAATTTGACCTGCAGTTTCATCAGTTAATAATGTATTAACAGTTGCTAATAAATTAGTAGCTAAGTCAAATGCACTTTGTAAACAAGTTGAAGTCATTCTACCTTCTTTAATTAATAGACAAGCTTCAGCTGTACCATCAACACCATAAGATAAAATATCACTATATTCATCCAAATCTTTTACTACTTCTAAAGCACCAGCACACATATTATCGTTCATAGCAATAATTGCATCAATTTTATCATTTGCTTGTACCCAGTCTTCCATATGAGCCATTGCTTCATCTTTATTCCAGTTAGCAATTTGTTCACCAACAATAGTTACATCAGAACGTTTGTCGAAGAATTCTTTTTGCCAAGAAATTCTTCTTTGATCAGCATGGAAATTTCCAGGAGGGCCTTGTAATACAACTACATTTGCATTTTTAGGAATTTGAGTAACCGCAACTCTAGCATTAACTGCAGCTTGTTCATAAGGATCAGCATCAACTGATGAAGCACCATCAATACCTGAAATACGAGCGTTTGTTGTTATACAAATAATGCCTGCATCAACTACTTTTTCTGCATAAGGTCTTTGAGATTCACCATTATTTGGTTGAATAATAATTGCATCAAACTGATTTGTTATTGCATTCTCAATCATTGAATTTTCAATATCATCAGAAGCTTGTCCATCAAAAACACTCAATTCAATATTAGGGTATTTTTCAGCTTCAGCTTTAATAGAATTCGCTAACCATGCTGCAAAAGAATCAGCTTGTGCTCTTGCTACATAAGCAACCTTATAAACATCTTCTTTTTCTTCTGAAGCACCATTTGCAAATACCATACTCAATGATACACAACTTAATAAAATGGCTAATAAAATTTTTTTCATATCCATTCACTCCTTTTTTTAATTTAGATAAAAATTTTTCTGTTTGTCTAATATTATCATGGTTTAAAAACTTGTCAAGAAATATTTTTATAATTTTTATTTTTATTATTTCCTTTATATATAGGGATTTAAGTAATTATAAAATAGGTATATTTTTATCTATTTTGCGCAAATTATAGAAAAAATTATTTATATTTTTTCTTGACATACATTATTTTCCATGCAAATAATAGTATTATATTAATAAAAAGAGGCAGTTATAATGAAAGCAGTTGTTCTTGAAGAAATTGGAAAGATCTCAATGAGAGATATTGAAATAAATGAAAAATTATCTCCTAATGATGTAAGAATAGAGCCAAAATGTGTTGGTATTTGTGGAAGTGATGTCCACTATTATAAACATGGGAAAATAGGAGACTTTGTAGTAAATGAACCTATGGTACTAGGACATGAAGCTAGCGGTATTGTTACTGAAGTTGGGGCAAACGTTAATCATCTAAAAGTTGGTGATAGAGTTTGTATGGAACCAGGAATCCCAAATTTCCAAAGTTCTGAAACAATGAGTGGAATGTATAACCTAGATCCTGAAGTAAAATTCTGGGCAACACCTCCTATACATGGATGCTTGAGAGAATCTTTTGTACATCCTGGTATTTTAACTTTTAAACTTCCAGATAATGTTTCATTTGAAGAAGGTGCGGCAGTAGAACCTGTTGCTATTGGTATGTATTCTGCAAAGAAAGCTCAAATTGAACCTGGTGATATAGCTTTAGTTATGGGAGCTGGTACAATTGGAATTGTAACAGCAATATCTGCACTTGCTTCTGGCTGTTCAAAAGTAATTATAACTGATATTAAAGATGATAAATTAGATATAGTAAGAAAAAATTATCCTTCCATTACTTGTGTAAATGCATCTAAAGAAAATCTTCAAGAAATAATTGACAACAATACAACAAATGGTGTTGATATTTTCTTTGAGGCAACTGGAGCTAGAAATATATTATCAACTTTTACTTCAATGGTTAAACCTGGTGGTAAAGCTGTTTTAATAGGAATGCCAATTGAACCTGTTAAATTAGATGTTGTTGGTTGTCAAGCAAAAGAAATTACTTTATTTACTATATTTAGATATGTAAACATGTTTGAAAGATCACTTCGTTTAATTAGCTCAGGAACCTTAAATGTAAAACCATTAATAACTCACAACTATAATTATGATAATGCTATTGAAGCGTTTGAATTTGCAGCTACAGAACCTGCTGATGCAATTAAAATCATGCTTCACAAATAAAAATATAAACTAAGCTTTCTCCTTTTATACTGCTTCAAACAGAAGCAGTATTTTTTTATTGACATTACCGTTACGTCATAGTTTATATTAAACTTATGATAATTCATGAATTAGCAAAACTATCTAATATTAGTATAAGAACACTACGTTATTATGATGAAATAGACTTATTAAAACCTGCTAGTATAAACACTTCAGGTTATAGAGTTTATGATGATTCTTGTTTAGAAAAATTACAACAAATTTTATTTTATAAAGAATTAAATTTCTCTCTATCTCAAATAAAAACTATTTTAAATGATAATAACTTCGATAAAGAAAAAGCTTTAATTGAACAAAAAAATCTATTAGTGCTTAAACAAAAACACCTTAATAACTTAATAAATCTAATAGATTCATTAATTAATGGTGAGAAAAACATAAGTTTAGAGGAATTCAGTATGGAAGAAATAGAAGAAGCAAAACAAAAATATCAAGAAGAAGCTAAATCAAAATGGGGAAATACAAAAGCTTATAAGCAAAGTCATAATAGAACTAATTCATATACAGATGAACAATGGAAAATAATAAAAAATGAATATGATTCAATTCTTCAAGGGTTTTCAAAATTAGTAGATACAGATCCAAATGATAAAATAGCACTTGATTTAGTAGAAAAATGGAAAAACCATATCAATAAATATTATTATGATATCAATAATAACATGTTAAGTAATTTAGCAGATATGTATATTTCTGATGAAAGATTCATAAAGAATATGGATAAATATAAAAAAGGAACTACAGTTTTTATTGTTAATTGCATTAAAATTTATTGTAAATAATATTCTAATTTAAGGGGCCGTTGCAAAAGTCTTAAA